>Ga0299912_10001515_pt1 | contig 18761 bp, 14 predicted proteins | sample RVTome_2_FD_207667 | JGI IMG/M metagenome (GOLD analysis project Ga0299912, IMG submission 207667) | Soil microbial communities from uranium-contaminated site in the Upper Colorado River Basin, Wyoming, United States - RVT95D214 (version 2) ... | reverse complement strand
TGAATTTAATGTATTTCTTTTAAAGGTCAATCTAATACTTAAGATATTATGAATAATTTATCAAGCGGGATGATTATAATGCTTTTTAAACGATATTAGTTTTAAAAAATAAAATCAGTCAGTCGATCTCAACCGATTCTAATTTCTCGGCTAATTTTGCAGGTTGTATCAGGTCGTAGGACTTTATTCGTGACCAGACACCTGTTCGCCAACTAAAACAGCCGGTTCACGCCCTTAAGGGTTACAAACCGGCTGAACTTTTTGAATTTAAAATTTAAAACAAAATGGCATAATGACCATAAAAACGATATAAAATCAAATCTGCTAACCGGCTTCAACGGAATCAAATTTTTCAGCTAACTTGGCTTTTAAATCGTTTTCGATATCGATAGCTTTGGAATGACCGAAGAAATTCAGGTTTTCCAGAGATGATATAGTTGATAATTCATCCAGCATCAATAAGATTTTTTGCGATGATTTTTGCATTGATATAAGCGACGCCGGCAAGGTTTTCACTACGCTGTTGAGGTCTTTCTTATCGTAGAACATTTTTAAAATGTCACATTTGCCCTGGATGTTCATAACCGCGTTATTCAGATAATGTGATAACGTAGCCAACGATATTTTCAAAGATTCCAACGTCCCTTCGGTTCGTTCTTCCACCAGCATCTGGCGCGACAGTTCCTGCCTCTCTTTAAATAGCGAAGCCAGTTCAAGGTATATATTAAACAGGCGCATATTGCTTTGCGTGAGAATTTCTATTGCATCGCCCATATCCAATTCCATCGCTGTCGCGGAGGACACGACTTCAGAGGTAAGCTTCATATGGATTTCAATTAGAGTTTTTGATTCAATCGACAACGCTTCCGACAGCATGTTCAGGGAGATAAGCCGTTTTTCAGCGCTATATAAATTATTCATCTCCTCGAACGGCACTTGCGCCATAGAATCGGCCAGGCCGACTATTTTACTCAAAACCACCAAATCTTTCAAATCCGAATCGGCATAGACATGATGTCTACTCATGGGTTCGCGAAGTTTATTCGGCATATTCCATTTCTCCGTTACAAACGCCGCAACCTCCTGATGGTCAAGGCCGAATACTTTTTTCTCAGCCTGGCAAAGTTCTTCGCCTCTTTTGGCATATTCTATAACCTTTCTATATTCATCCGGGAAATTGCTTTCCAATAATATCACTCCGATATCATGAAGCAAACCAGCGATATAAGCTTCCTCAGGCAGTTCGTAATTAATGTGTTCGGCGATTTTACGGGATGTTACCGCCACTTCCAAAAAGTGCGTCCACAGATGCTTTTGATCTAATTTGCTTTTATCTTTTTTGGCCATAACCTGATTAAAAACCGTAATTGAGAGAATAAAATATTTCACAGCTTTAAGACCGATAACCAGAATTGCCTGATTGACAGATGTCACATCCCGTGAAACGCCATAATATGAGGAGTTGGCTATCCGGAGCAATCTTTCCGTTATCGATGGATCTTTCAAGATAATATTCGATAAATCCTTATTCGATACTTCCTGATCATTAATAAGGTTAAGGATTTCCCTTAAAATCGTTGGAGGAGTCGAGATTCCATTGACGCCTCCCAGAATCTTAATAACCTGATCTTTGCTCATAATGTAAATTAATAATCGGTTAACTAAAACAACTCTTTACCGATTAGCGTAATTATCTTATAATTTTTTATTAAGAGGGAGCATGTGAACAGATGGATGTTGTTTTATTAAACAGGATGAAAATAGCATTAATAAATACCGCCGATAATAATTCGTATCCTTCATAAGGCATGCTATATGGGAAAAAATATTATGATGAGTAATATGAATACCGGAGACATGGATAGAGAAATAGACCAACTTAAACAGGCTTTGGTTCCAGAAATCATAGAGAGGCTATTGGCGATAGCTCTTCGGCGGGACGGTGATTTCGCCGAAGTATATGCCGAATATGCCATAATCAATGCTGTCGAGTTGGAGGAAAACAAACTGCGCCTGGCCCAGACAGGCATAATTCAAGGAGTCGGGATCAGGGTAATCAGTGGCGAAAAAACCGGCTATGCCTATTCGGATTCACTTAGCTTTGATCATCTTCAGCGGGCGGCCCAGACCGCATCTTATATCGCCGACAAAAGCCAGGCAAAAGCGATTAAAGCTATAAATGTCTCACCCTCTCAAACAATAAACCTATCCCCGATCGAAACGTATCCAACCCAGGTAGAGGTGAAACAAAAAACCGATTTGCTCTGGCGGGCCAACGAGACCGCTTATGCCGCTGATATGAGGATTAAACAGGTTTCCGCCTCATTCGGCGATTCAATCAAATTTTATTTGGTAGCCAATTCCCATGGCCTCTTAATAGACAACAAGGAATCCATAAGTCGTATTAATGTTGAAGTAGTCGCGGAAAAGGATGGCCGGCGTCAATCAGGCTATCATGGCGGCGGCGGGCGTGTCGATTTTTCATTTTTCGATTCATTTACGCCCGAGGCTATCGCCAAAGAGGCGGTCAGGATGGCTATAATAAAGCTTGATGCCCTGGATGCGCCGGCAGGTTTACAGGAAGTCGTCCTCGGCAACGGCTGGGCCGGCATACTTCTGCATGAAGCTATCGGCCACGGCCTTGAGGCCGACTTCAACCGCAAGAAAACATCGCTGTATTCCGGCAGAATCGGACAGAAAGTAGCCTCCGAATTGGTAACCGTCGTTGATGACGGTACTATTCCCAATCAACGAGGAACATTGAATATCGATGATGAGGGCACAAAGACAACTCGCAATGTGCTTATCGAAAAAGGTATTCTAAAGGGCTATTTATTCGATTACCTTAACGCCCAACTTCTAAAAACCAAATCCACTGGCTCCGGTAGACGGGAATCTTACAAAAATTACCCTCTGCCGCGGATGACTAATACATTTATGACGGCGGGAGATATGACATCCGATGAAATTATCAGGTCTGTCAAAAAAGGGTTTTATGCCAAATCTTTCGGCGGCGGCCAAGTCGATATTTCAAATGGACAATTCGTCTTTGAGGTTACTGAAGGTTACCTGATCGAAAACGGCAAAATTACGGCGCCGGTCAAAGGCGCCAATTTAATTGGTTTGGGACCACAGGTATTGGAGAAGGTCGTCATGGTAGGCAATGACATGAAATTCGATACCGGCGTTGGAACCTGCGGGAAAAACGGCCAATCGGTGCCGGTCGGCGTTGGCATGCCTACCTGCAAAATTTCAGAAATGATTGTCGGCGGCACCCAAATCGAGGGCGCCAGTATGACTGGAGGGAAAGTCTAATTTTATGTCAGATTATTTCAGCCTAAGCGATGATATCATCAAACTCGCCTTAAAAAAGGGTGCTGATGAAGCCGAAGTTTATATCGAAATAAGCCGTGAATCCGAAGTCGGAACACGCCTGGAAGAAGTGGAGACATTGAAGGAAGCCTCAGCCCGCGGCTTGGGTGTCAGGATTTTTAAAAACAAGCGGCTGGGGTTCACCTACAGCTCTGATTTTGCGAAAGCTCATCTCGACAAACTGGTTCAATCGGCCATTCTATTATCTGAACAAACCTCTGCCGATGAATTCAATGGTTTGCCGGAAACAGTACTCGATAATTCAATCAAATTAGATTTATACGATTCCAAGCTTACCGACATAGAACTCTCCCGGAAAATTGAAATATGCAAGCTCATGGAAAAAATACTGTTTTCCTGTGATAAGCGAATAAACAACTCGGAAGGCGCGTTTTTCTTCGATGGCGATTCTACGATATATATCGCGAATTCTAATGGCCTGAATCATAGCCATAAAAGTTCTTACTGCTATCTTTATTGTGTGCCGGTAGCGCGACAGGATGACAAATTGCAATCGAACTACTGGTTTTCACTCAAAAGGCATTTTGCCGATCTTGATAAGCCGGAAAATATCGCCAGGACAGCCGCCGAACGCGTTATCAGGATGTTAGGCGCTGTGACCCCAAAAACAGCCAGAGTACCGGTAGTATTCGACCCTTTGACCGCGGCCTCTTTTATAGGTGGCGTATTGGCGGCAATTAATGGCGACGCGGTATTCAAGCGATCCACTTTCTTGGTTGATAAGTTAAATCGAAAAATCGCTTCATCGGAGGTAAATATCCGCGATGACGGCCAATTAGTCAAGGGATTGGCCTCATCCCCTATTGATGGTGAAGGACTGCCGACAGCCAATAAAGAAATTATCAGCCAGGGCAAACTAATTACCTATTTATATGACACTTATACTGCCAGAAAAGCCAATATAAAGCCTACGGCCAATGCCCAAAGAGGCTATTCTTCCACGCCCGCTATCGGCGGGTTTAATTTTTATTTGCAAGCCGGCAAATATCCGCCGGAGGAAATTATCGGGTCTATAAAAAGCGGCTTTTATATTACCAGCCTGATGGGCTTTGGCGGCGATATTGTTACCGGCGATTATTCGCAAGGCGCGGCTGGATTATGGATTGAAAATGGCAAACTGACCCGGCCGGTCGAGGGCTTAACTATCGCCTCGAATATGTTGGAGATGCTACGGAATATCGAAATGGTTGGCAATGACCTGACCATGATGGGACCAATATCGGCGCCGACTTTTAAAATTTCCGAGATGACCGTTGCCGGCGGTTAGCCGCAAAGACCGTTTAATAAAAATAGGTTATTTTTTGAGAATGCTAATATAGCGTTTTTCACGCTTGAGTCATTGAAGCTTCGACTTTTTCCTGATTGATATTAATCGTCTTAGGTAAAGAAATAATAAAAGTAGTGCCAATATTTTCCCGACTCTCCACTTCAACCGTCCCCATATGGCCGGTTATCATCTTGCGCACTAAAGGCAATCCCAGCCCAGTCCCATGTTCCCTGGTAGTGAAAAAGGGATTGAAAATCTTGGGAAGATTATCCGCCGAGATCCCTTTGCCGGTATCGGAAATCCTGATTTCGAGGCGATCATTGTGAAGGTTTAATAACACGGTCAAAATCCCGCCGCTTTCCATCGCCTGATAAGCGTTGTTTATAATATTACCAAAAGCGTTTTTTAGAAGAGTTGGATCGGCATTAATTTGCAGATTGCCGGTGTTATCCTCGACAACCGTCTTGATATTGCTGCTTCGACATATATCTTCAGCGGCTCTCAGGCAGTCATCGAGTATTTGCCGGATGAATACCGGTTCCGGTACAACTGTTAATGGTTTGGCGAAAGTCAAAAAGCGCCGAAGCATTTCTTCGGTAGTTTGAGATTCTTTTATGATCATATCGGCCATGGTAGAAGCCTTGTCGTCGACCGGAATCATTTTTTTCAGGAGCTTACCAAAGCCCATTATGGCCGCCATCGAATTGCGGAATTCATGAGCCAGCCCGGCCGACATCTCCCCTAACGCGGCCATTTTTTCGGTGAAATCCGAAATCTCTTGAAACCGCTTGATTTTAGTCAGGTCGGTCAGAAGTACTGCCGCGCCTATCTTTTTCTGTTGATTATCCGAAATCAGCGATGATGACAGACCTATCCATTGTTTTTCGCCGGCTTCATTTAAAATATCGAATTCTGTCCGCGAGTAGGTTATATCTTTATTTAAAGCTTCGCTTAGTATTTTTGAAATCTGATGTTTCTTGCCGAATAGATCATTGAAATGCTTTTCCTGGCTGAAATCCTCGCCATAGCCGATTATTTTCCTGGCAGCCGGATTAAACCGGGTAACCATCCCCTCGGTGTTGCAGATTACCACGCCGGAGGAAATCCCGCCGAGAATATATTCATTGTAGCGCGCCAGCGAATCGGCACGTTTCTCGGAATTGTTATACATCGATCGCAGTATTTCCTCTTTTTCCTTTAATTCGCGGATCACCTGCTGAAAAGCGCGGACGGCGTACTCGATGTTATCGGCATCGTCGAGGTTTATATGCGAAAGATCCAATTTGGCGGCTTCCTTTTTTATCTTACGGTAAGGATTCATCACCGATCTGATAAATAGATATGCTACAAACAAACCGGCAATTAGTCCGGCAATTCTGAAAATCGCGTCAAACATAGCCAGTTTTTGAAGATTTTGCCCATCCTTATTAACCGCCCCTACGGAAATATGATAAATTATTTTGCCATTGTTATCGCGAACCGGCGCGGCCGTTACTATACCGTCAAAGTAAGAATCAGTTTTGATCGCGCTGACTACCATCGCCTGATTGCCCAGGCTGTCGAGAATCTCGATCTTATCAACGCCGGCCATATCGGCGATATCATTGAGAAATGTCATTTCCGGCAACTGATCGTGATTCAATTTGATATTCAGCCGCACCGATTCCAACGCCAGGTCCAGCTTGTTGACAAAACCTTTATACTGCGCGCTGCGAGCCTTGCCCAGTGACCAGGCGGATAAGAAATTCATCGATAGTAAAAAGCAGATCAGGAGAATAAGAGAAATCTTGATTTCAGTTTCGTAGCTATCGGAGATATATCTTTTCTTTGCAAGTTTGCTCATTTATATGATTATCGGCAGGCGATTATGGAGATTAAGATTATTTACAATCCCATTATAATGTTTCGTCAGGTCGTGCCCGCAAGGGTGTGACCTGACGTATGTTAGCAGGCAGGTCACGCTTCGCTACGACCTGCCTGAACACGAATATTGCTTTTGTCAACAGCCTGGGGCTTGGCTATACGCCCGTACGGGAATAACATGAGATTTTCAAGATTGTAATTGGAGATTTTCCAATCGCTTAAAAACGATTTTCTATATTTTATTTCCTTTGTTGATTAAGGAATTAATTACAATCCCATGAACTTCAGATACGCGTTCAATAAATCATTACCCCAGTAGAAAACAATCATAGCGGCGGTAACCAGAAACGGTCCAAATGGTATTGTCCGGGCCGATTCTCTGTTTTTAGCCAGTATCAAGGCCAGACCGCCGATTAATGCCCCTAAGAACGAACCGATCCCCAAGACCATTAATATCCCTTTCCAGCCCAGAAAGGCGCCTATCATGGCGGCCAGCTTGATATCGCCTCCGCCCATGCTTTCTTTCTTGAAAACCCTGTCGCCTATCTCTGCAATGGCCAAAAACAAGCCTCCCCCGACGAGAATGCCAATTAATGAGCCAAGCCAATTAAGAGGCATGTTGGGCAGGAAACCGGCCGCGAAACCTACGATAATTCCCGACACGGATATTGGATCGGGAATTATCTTATGATCAAGATCGATTACAAAAATAATTAAAAAGGCGGCAGATAAATATAAACCGACCAAAAATAGATATATATTTTTTTGCAGATAAAACAGGTCATAAAACGCGTATATGAACAGAATGCCGCAAATAAGTTCAATTAGCGGATAGCGTCGGCTTATTCCGGCCCCGCAATAAGCGCACTTGCCGCTAAGGAAAATGAAACTGAAAATCGGAATATTATGCCAAGGTTTGATCGGCGTATCACAACTGGGACATTTCGACCCTGGCTTCACGATTGACAGTTTTTTAGGTAACCTGTAAATACAGACATTAGCGAAACTGCCGATACACAGGCCCGCCAGAAAAACAAAAACAGCCAAAAAATATTCCATCTTGCCTCGATTCTATGACAACAAATCCTGTCTGTAAACAAAAAAAGGGACCCGGTTAAGGGTCCCTTTGGCATTACGCCAGATTTTCACTAGTTCACTGAATCGTCGATGGTATGGGTCAGAGTCCCGGTATCATCAATTGTCCAGGTATCAACCGTGGCATCGTCATCAAGATCGGCGGTTGCCGTGCAGGTGAATGTATTGGCGGCCGCGACCATAGCATAAGAATAACGGGCGGCGGCACCAATCTCTACGCCTATCGTGGCGAAAGCGTTCGGAGCGGCGGCGCTGGCGGTAGTACCGTTAAGAGTGTAAACGTCGTTTTCCTGACGGAAGGCGTGCTGCATGGTATAGATCTGCTTTAACAGCTGCCTTGCCTCAGACATCTTGGCTTTGGTTGTTGACCGCATGAAACGCGGAATAGCCAGGGCGGCTAAAATACCGATGATAACCACGACGATCATCAATTCGATCAGTGTGAAACCTTTTTGGCTCTTGTGGAATTTGCTTAACATTTCTTACCTCGCTGTTTTAAGGGTTTATTGTTTCTTTCTTACTTTATCGTTTAACTTGCCTTTTTCTTTAATCTCATTCCTTTTTTAATTCCAGTCTGGGTTCTTATTTAAACAAACACCGTGCCAGCCTTAACCGGTTTTTCAAAATACATCGTATCCTCTTATTTTTTATAATGTTAACCCATGATTTCCGTATCCGGGAAGTAATTTACCGAAGCCATGATCGCCAAATCACAATTTGCATTTTGCAAAATGCGAGGCCTTATGAAAATTGCGTCTGTCCATTAATTCATATTTCTATCGATTATATTAATAGATAATAACGCTGCATGTTAATATGGCTATATTAGTTAATTTGATTTAACATTTTTCCAGATGCATACCGATTTGGTGAAATTGAAGAATCAAATATTAAACAGCCCCAAAGGCTTACAGCACTGAATCATTTATGGTATTTACCAGAGTACCGGTATGACTGATTGTCCAGGTGTCGATAGTCGCGTCATCATCGAGGTTGGCAGTGGCAATACAGGTAAATTGAACCGTGCTGGGCATGGTTATCGTGTACGAATATCTCGCGCTGGGCATAATTTCGATGGCGATTATCGAATAAGCCAAAGGAGCGGCCGCGCTGGCTGTAACTCCGTTTAAAGCATAAGTTTCGTGTTCAATAAAATACGCCTGCTGCATCGTATAGATTTGCTTGAGTATATCCCTGGCCTCGGACTGTTTAGATTTGGTCGCGGCCTGCATGAATCGCGGAATTGCCAAAGCCGCCAGGACCCCTATTATTACCACTACTATCATTAATTCTATCAGAGTGAAGCCTTTATTTGATCGTCTCATAACCGTTCCTCTATCTTTCTATAATTTATCGGCAAAAAAACGTGCCTCTTCGTTAAATTCATAATTTTTCGGCCTGACATATCCCATTCTGTTTTTGTACAATATTCCCATGTTACTATTATATAATCAAATTTTATGCCCGACTGAATTTCCAATCCATTCTTTTTTATTCCTTTGCTTTTCGCTTAAAATTCCATCGATGTCTCAACATTAGGCCAATGGCAGAAATTATCGTTAAATAATCCATTCGACTAATATTGGTGTCGCTCGATTTTTTAATATTATTAATTATCGTTGCGGAAAATTATGCGAACTCTTCCATCGTCGGGCGTATTATTGCAGTTTGGAACGCGTTTTTATGTAAAGCGAGATTTAGATCGATTTTATCGGCTGATCTGGAACGAAACGGTTATTTATTCTTTTTGGCAATGCCGTATTTGTTCATAAGTTCATATAATGTAGTCCGGCTTAAATCCAGTTCGCGGGCAACTTTGGATATATTCCATTGATTATTTTCAACCCTCTGTTCAATAAACCTTTTCTCATAGATATCTCTGAATCCGGCCAGCGTCAATTCACCGGTCGGTTCGGCTCCGACTTCTTCGATATTAATATCATCGGGGGTAATCTCGGCCTGCTGGGCCACGATTACGCCCCTTTTGATCCGGTTTTCGAGTTCGCGAATGTTCCCCGGCCAATTATAGTTCTCGATAGCCTGGACAGTCTGCGCTGCCAGCGATAATTTTGTTTTTGAATATTGACGCATGAATTTATCAAGAAAATATTTGGTCAACATCTTTATATCGCCGCCGCGGTCGCGTAAAGGCGGCAATGAAATATTAATCACGGACAAACGATAGAATAAATCTTCCCGAAATTTCTTCTGCGCCATTGCCTCCTGCAAATCCTTGTTGGTGGCCGCTACTACCCTTACATCGAGTTCAATCGCCGCCTTGCCACCGATTCTTTCAATCGTATGATCCTGCAAAAAGCGAAGCATTTTCACCTGCAATTCCATGGGCAATTCGCCTATTTCATCCAGGAAAATAGTCCCGCCGTTGGCTGTTTCCAGACGGCCGATTTTCCGTTGATAAGCGCCCGTAAACGAACCTTTTTCATGGCCGAATAATTCGGATTCCAAAAGCGTCGAGGGAATCGCGCCGCAATTAATCGGCACGAACGGCTTATCGATCCGCAGGCTTTTGGCATGAATAGCTCTGGCCACCAGTTCTTTGCCCGTGCCTGATTCGCCCGTAATCAACACTGTTATATCCACAGGCGCGACCGAATCGATTGTGCGAAAGACCTCCAACATAGCCGGGTGATTGCCGATGATATTCTGGTAACCTTCCGTTTCGACCACGCGGTCGGCCAGACGGCGATTCTCCCGCTCCAGATACTGCATGCCCAGCGCGCGCGTGATAATAATTTTTATTTCAGTAAGGTTAATAGGCTTCTGGTAAAAATCGTATGCTCCCAGGCGAACCGCCTCCAGAGCCTTCGTTTTATCATCCAAACCGGTAATCATAATCACCTTAACGCTTGAATCCCATTTGACGATTTCGGCAAGAAGATCTATCCCGTCAGGATCGCCGGCAAATGTCGATAGCGAAATATCGAGCGTAACCAGATCAGGCCGGAAATCTTTCAGTCTTTGCTGAGTCGATATAGAGTCCCCGGCGGTCTCAACTATATAATCATCTTCGAAGGCCCACTTGAGTTGATTGCGAATCCCTTCGTCATCATCGACGATAAGTATTTTGGCTTTTTCGATCAACATGGCAGTTTCAATGTAAATGTCGAACCTTTATCCGGAACGCTGGCGGCGATTAAATCACCGCCGGTTTCTCTAATCATCTCCCGGCATTGATATAGGCCGATGCCCAAACCTTTGGCCTTGGTCGTTTGAAATGGCCGAAAGAGTTTGTTATTCATGAAAGATTCATTCATGCCAATCCCGGAATCGGTAACCGAAATTTCTATCACCTTATCGACTAATCTATGCTTAACCGCGATGATCCCGCCTTGAGGCATGGCCTCGACAGCGTTTATAAGAAGATTGGAAAATACTGTTTCCAGAACGCCCGGATCGGTTTTAACTAATAGTGGTTCAGCGCTGTCGATATTTATTTCGATATTCGTTTTATTGGCTATTCCGCTTTTATCCAGCGCCTGATGAAACACTTTCATCGGATCGACCGCCTGAATAATTAACTGATCCTTGCTCGGCGGGGATTTTAATTTCTCGATAATTTGCTGCATCCTGGCTACCGCCTGTTCCGTGGTTCTTACCGATTCTTTTTGAAACATGGGGTCCGACATCTTGCGCGGGGCGTTTTGCAGCAAAAGCGATAACATGCTTATGGCATTTTTCAAATCATGCACGACAAACGAAGCTGTCTTGTGGAATGACGATAATTTTTCTGTTTCCAGAAGTCTTTCTAACGATTGCAGGTGAGAAATAGTCACCGCCGCCTGATGGCAAACCGCTGACAGCATGGCCATATCCTCGGCGTTATATTCGGTCGAATTGTCCTTTTTTCCCAAAAATACCAGGCCGGCTAATTTTTTTGATGCCACCATCGGCGCGATTATTTCATATTCTCTGGATAGCTTTAATAGCAGGGAATCATTCGTCACTTCTATTTCAGATGTTTTGGCCGGTTTGGTTTTTAGAAAAGCCCATTCCACAACCGGATCACTGGCCTGGAATGCGCCCGGCTTACTATCAGAAGAGTACACGCATTTCATCAGCCTGCCTTCGGCTTCATAGACAGCCAGTCGAGACGGTTGGAATAAGTGTTCTAGCCGGTCTGTCAGGCTTTCCACGAGATTATCGATTGAATCACAAGCGGCGAAATCATCGCTTATCGCCCGCCATTCGGCTTTGTAATCAAACCGACCGGCGTAGACACGCGAGTGCAAGGCGCCGGAGAGTCGGTCCCGAATCGAATCCGAAAGCAAAACAAATATGAAAATACCGACAACCAAAAAAGCGCCAAGGATTGATAAAAAAACATCGGTTCTGCCGCCGGCTTTATCTATAATTATGCCAATGATACCGGTAAATACTAAAAATATCCCTACAAATAAAATTATGGCGGAGGAAAAAAATGCTTGCCGATCGACCACGACATTCGATGAATAAGCATCTTGGCCTATCAGCAGAAAATACAGACGAATAAAAATAAACAATAAAAGCGGCATAAAATAGCCAATAAAAGATATGGATATCTGGCCAAGGAAAAATATTCTTATAATAGCGGCTAAAAGAAGCAGGTTGAGAACCACCAACATAAATAGCTGCTTCTTCACCTGCCCCGAAGCCGCCCGCCAGGTGCTTTCGAAATATAAAAGTGAAATAATCAACAAAATACCCATCGCCGCTGTAGTGGCCCTTGAGACAAAACCCTTAAGAACAAGATAGTACCCCGATTGAGTGATTACGGTATCATATATTAGCTGTTGAGATAAAAAAACAAATACTACGGCCACGATCAAGCCAGCCAGCTTGCTTACAGCGCTTACGCCCGGTGCGTAAGATTTTTTATCAACTCGGCCATAATGCCGGGATGTTAACAAAATGAAAAAGGGCGTGATAGAACCCACTAAAGGCAGCAGCTTATCGGCCCACTTTAATATTAATCCCCTAAAACCATCGCCTCCCGGCAGAGTCAAAATAATCAAACCCGATGCACAGCTTAGGATAGCGTAGCTTGCCAGCAAAAGCATAAAACTGACCGAAACTTTTTTAAAACCGACTTTGACAACGAATTGAATAGCGCAGGCGAAAGCGACTACGGCCGCAAGTATCAACCCCAATCCCCAGATCATCGACGTTTACTCCGTCTTGTAGAGATAAAAATAGGTTATGCCGGCCAGTAATATAAAGCTTGTGAATACCGATATAATGATATCCAGGCCCAGAAGGTAAATCATCACCGAATAATTGAATTTACTGATTATGACATGACCTTTGGAAAATATAAAATAGTTTAACGGCAACCCGATCAACCAGGGTATGAATACCAGAAAAAATGAAAAAATAAAGTTCCTACCGGTGAACTTTACACTTGTCAAAACAGCCGTTATAAAACCCTGACGGTGAAGCATGATCGCGGGCACGGCATAAACCAAAAAGGCGGTGATAATCAGCCCGACAATTTGGACAATTAAAAATGTGGAAAAATCCGCGAAAGGCATGCCATAAATTAGAGGGATAATTAGAGACCAGCCAAATTGAAATATTATTGTCAAAATAGCCGTTTTTAAAAACCAAATCAGAACTAAAGATCCATAGGATTTCCGGGCCGTCCGAAGTCCCTCAATCAGGCCGCCGCGCTCCTGTTTGATATTGGTCCCGATAATAAAAACGGCTGAGGCATAAAGAATAACGCCAAAGACAAGATCCAGTATTAATGATGAGCCATACATGAAAATTTGCGGCAAAACCAGGTAATAGTAAGGAAAATGCAAAACTCTGTCTGAATAAAAATAACCCAAAATGGGTATCAGCATTTTATAAACCGGCGGAAGATAGAATAAAACCAGGACCGTCAAGAACAGAGCCTTAATACAACCCATAATCAGAAACGGGGCCAAAAGCCTTAACGACCCTAAGCCCCGGAAAATCCTAACGTATGTCTCGATGAAATTATTTAACCCGTCCAGGACAGACACGCAATCCTCCGAAATCTAGTAATAAACAGAATCCGGCGCCGAAAATCCTGATGATTGTCCGCCCAGATCGAATACCTTAAGCCAATAATAATACACATCCAGCGTATCGATGTTGTTTTTATTTAAGCCATAAGACAACAACCCTTGCTCATATTCAAAATATATCGGTACAGCGGTGGTGGTGTCCGCGCTCGTATTCTCATAAACGACGTAATTGGCGAAATCAGGAATCTCACTTCTGGACCAGCCGAACGTAGCTGTAACATCAACACCGGCTAAAGTATCGATATCATAATTGATATCGTTGATGAAGCTGAATAAAGTCGGGGGCTGATTATTAAATAAAACTGCGAGCACCGGCTGGGAATCGGCGGAATCATCGTAAACGCTGTAAAACCTTAACATGTAATAAATCGAATCAGGAGTATTATCGGGTAAATCGGTTAAACTCAAATTATCCGTATAACTGGTTTGCGCCTCGTCGTACGAATTACTTATTATAGAATCCGGTGACGCCGAGCCGCGGGATCTGAATATTCGGTAGGCGTAAAAATCCGCCGAAAATGTTCTTGACCACTGCAGCGAAACAGTTTGATAATTGTCTGGCTGTTGATATATCGGCAGTAACTCCGCCGGATCGGCGCACGCCAAGACAATCGAATCAGCCGCTTCTATGGAAACACTGTCTCCATTACTGTCGCGGAATAGAGCGTAAAAACCGACCGTGTCCCGATTTGAAGCTATCGCGGAAGGTATATGCCATTGTTTGGTAGCGGTAAATCCCTCCCATTGAACACCGTCGAAATCGGGCGAGTTGGTAATCATCATATAGGAGGTTCCGGAGGGCGCGTTTATTTGCAATTCCACATCACGCGTAAAAGTCAGTTCGGCATCGCCATTAACAGTAATTGAGTACTGATAATCCAGCATTTCATAGGTTATGTCATCGTAAATTATATCCCTGGTAGTATTGCCGTCGCCATCCCTGAACATCGTATAAACGGTTTGAGAGCCGTTAGCCTGGGCTAATAGCCAGGGCCTGGTCTCGGCAAAAGGTTCCCAATATGATTGAGTAAACAGGGAGTCGTTGGCAACGCGCATAAGAGAAGTATAGGATGGCGCGACCATCGATAATATTACATTGCGGCTGTTAGTTTGCTGATCGCCTTCATTTATAATCATCGCGTAAAGGTTGGGCGTGCCATAGCCAGCTGTTGATTTCCGACCTTCCACACCGGCGGTGTTTACCGCCGCTACTTCGAAGAAATAAGTCCGTCCGTTCAGCAGGTTTTCGATCGTAATTTCCGTGCTTTCAGAGCTATCGATCAAGCTGTATTCCCCGTTGAGACTATCCGCCCGGAAGACTCTATAAGTACGAATGGCTGAGCTGTCGGCTATATCCCAACCTAGATATAAAAACCTGTCACCTGTTTCCACTATAACATTCGACGGCGCAGCGGGAAAATCGGGCGAAATTGGATTTGAAATCGGATTGGGAATTTCACGATCACAGCTTAAAAATACGATCAATAACGCGAAGCTTAAAATAATCCTTCTCATGACATTACCCTAAAAGGCGGCTGTTAAGCTCAACCCGATTTTATCGCCATCAAAAACAGGTCTTATCGACGCGCCTTGCACAGGAACTCCGCCTTGATGAAAATACAATTTTTTATCGGGGAAAAAGATAACAGCGTCCAAAATGTTATATGCCCATAGACCCGCCGTAATTATCGCCAAAGCGTTGCGCCTGGTTTCAGCGTCATAAGCCTGGCGGTTTTTATCGATCACCAACGAACGCAGCCGACTTACTTCATCATAGGAAGAAGCATTGTTTAAATCGACTACCGCCTGATTATAATCATCACGTTTTTGACGGAAATCGCTATCGACCAAAACCGTGCCAATCGCGAAACCGATTGTGCCGATATTCAAGATAAAGGCTTTTTCTTTCAGCCCCGCGTAATACTGCCCCCAACCGGGCATAAATAGCGAACGAAACGCGGCCTTTAGCCTGGTTTTCGGAGCTAAAGAGAACGAGAAATGATTTTCCTGACCCGGCAGGATTATTACATCGCCGCTCCACGACTCATAACCCGACATATTCGCCTTAAGCTCGAACTTGCCGTTTACGTTGTCGGGCAATCGGCACGGCGTTGTCGCCGAAAGATTGTATTCGCCTTCCAAAGTAATAGATGCTCCGGGTGGATCGGAACTGATCACCGTGCTTGTTTCTTGAGCGTAAGCTGTCGAAAAACCCAAGCCAGGCAATATCGATACAATTACCAGGCTATATAATATTATTGCCGACAGCGTAATAACTTCTTTAAATTTGGTTAAAACTAACAGAACTTCCTCCTCTAAATCGCCTGACAGGCGCAAAAACTAAGCTTTTTAAATTCAATCTTCATTAATTATACTATATAAAAACCATTCCGGTCTATCAGGAGTTTTACGGTCCATATATATTTCATAAATACTGTTATCATCGCATTCGACCCGGAAATAATTTCGATGGCGGCGCTGTTTCCAATCGGCCTTATGAACTCCGGATGAAAACCCCCAATCCTGCCATTCGGAAACTACCCTGACTACGGTTTTTAGCTTACCCCTCCAGATAAATTCAACAGGCAATCTGCTGTCTTTATCCTGTTTAACCTTTATTGGTTCTGAAATAAACACGCTTTCGCGCAAGTATAAAATATATCGTCAGAAAAGGCAAGTTGTTTATAATTTGGAGTCGCTTTACGAATATTTCCCAAAATCAATATAAATATTCATCTTGTACGTACTTATTTGAGCTCTTTCAATAAGAATTAGGGGCAGGTCGAAACCTGCCCCCTCCTCATTTTGAAGTCGATTCACTTCCTTGTAAACCGCCTAAATCTATTTATCGGAGAATTTAAATTAATATAGACTGGTGTAATTCAAGATTTCCGGATTCTATGAGCCTATAAATAATTTAATTTGCTATTAATCCGGCTCTATGAAGCAAGTTTGGCTTTGATGACCGGCATTATTCTAATTAACGCGTTATGACGATGACTGATCTTATTTTTCTCGGCGGATGGCAATTCAGCCATTGTTTTGTCCAACTCGGGCAATAAAAATAACGGATCATAACCAAACCCGTTTTCGCCGCGTTTTTCATCGATAATTACGCCCTCGACGACTCCCTCCGCGAAATGGGCGGTTCCCTCGCTGTCAATAAACGCCACCACGGTTCGAAATCTGGCAGATCTGTTTTCAGGCGGCTCGATAGCAATCATACTTAATAGTTTACGGCAATTATCGGCATAGGTAGCGTCTTCGCCGGCATAACGCGAGGAATATATTCCCGGCTCGCCGTCCAGACAATCGACCTCCAAACCCGTGTCATCCGCCATGCAGGGAAGATGATACCTGTCCCAGACCGCTTGCGCTTTGAGCAGGGCGTTTGCTTTTAGTGTATCGCCGGTTTCATCTACGTTCGGAAAATCTTTAAAATCAGCGGCGGATAAGATATTAATCCTGGAATCTTTAAGTATTTGTTTAATCTCTTTTAGCTTGTCGCGGTTATTGGTGGCGATAATCAATGTCGACATATGAACAATGGCGCTTTCTTAGTACGAATTAATATCGATCATTTCGACCTCATCAATCGGCCGGTCTACAAAATATTTCGCAATCGCTTTCAATTTTTCCGGCGTATCCGAAACATAAAATTTATGCGTAAACTTGTTATTCGAATTGTTGGCCAAATCCAGTTCGGTCAACAACCGTTTAACCGTTTTGGCCGTTTCATCGGCCGAATCGACTAAACGCACCGAGTCGCCCATTACCTTGCCGATTATCCCTTTCAGCGGCGGATAATGAGTACAGCCCAGTACCAAGGTATCGATATTTTTATCCCGGATTGGAACAAGGTAATCCTCAGCGATTAGGTAGGCGGCCTGTTTTTCGATATAACCGTTTTCCACCAACGAGACAAACAAAGGGCAAGGCAGGCCGAATACCTCCAGTTTGGGATTAATTTTCAATAGCGCTTTGGAATAAGATGATGAGCCAATAGTCGCTTCCGTACCGATCACGCCGATTCTGTTATTTTTCGAATAACGGGCTGCCGCGCGAGCCCCCGGTTCAATCACTCCCATCATTGGAACACTATAAATGTGTTCGATATAATCAAGGGCCAAAGCCGAGGCCGTATTGCAAGCCACCACAATAAATTTGACATCCTGTTCCAGAAGGAAATTCACATTTTGACGGGAAAAACGCTTTATTACATCAGCAGACCGAATGCCATAGGGAGCACGGCCCATGTCGCCGAAATAAATTACCTGTTCATTCGGCAGTTGTTGGAATATCTGGCTTACTACAGTTAATCCGCCGACACCGGAATCGAAAACCCCAATTGGTTTTCGGGAAAGATGACCATTATTCATTATTTCATCGCCTCGTACTTCTTTTTAAATTCAACAATTGAATCCGCGATAGATCGGGCAATATCTTTACGCGTATTTCTGCTCTTTAAAAGCTTCTCATCCTGCTTATTCGAGATGAATGCCGATTCGACCAGCACCGATGGCATATAGGCTTTGTTAAGTACAAAAAAGCCGGCCTGGTCGACACCGCGACTCGTGATTTTAGTCTGTTTTTCGATATTTTGCTCAATCATAGCCGCCAAATCAGCCGATTCTTTCAAAAACTCATTCTGGACCATGTCAAGCAGGATAAAATCAATATCGGAAACATAACCCTTCTGTTTATTCGAATCCTCGAACCTGATAGCGGCGTTCTCCAGAGCCGCCGCCGCCCGCGCTTGATCGGTTTTGGCATCCGATAGTATAAAAGAAATAAAACCGCGAGCTTTCTTGTTTGTTTCCGAGGCGTTGGCATGGATACTAATAAATAAATCGGCGCCCGCCTCATTGGCGATTTTGGTTCGGTCGGCCAGCGGGATAAACCGATCGTCATCGCGAGTCAGGATAACGGTGAAACCCTCGTTTTCCAGCATATCTTTCAATTGTAGTCCGATATCAAGATTGATTTCTTTTTCGAGAGTGCCGCCGGGTCCAACCGCGCCGAGATCCTCGCCGCCATGCCCGGGATCAACGACTACCATATCAATCGCGTTATCGCTCATACCGCCGTTGGGC
>Ga0299912_10001514_pt1 | contig 18769 bp, 18 predicted proteins | sample RVTome_2_FD_207667 | JGI IMG/M metagenome (GOLD analysis project Ga0299912, IMG submission 207667) | Soil microbial communities from uranium-contaminated site in the Upper Colorado River Basin, Wyoming, United States - RVT95D214 (version 2) ... | reverse complement strand
TTCGGTCAGTGCCTTGCTCACGGTGTTGACGGCCTGGGACACCAGGTCGCCGCGGTTGTAGAACACGTCGATGGTGATGCCGTCCGGCAGGGTGGGAGCCAGTTCATCCAGTTTGGCCTGCACCCCTTCCACCACTGTGCGTGCGTTGGCGCCACGCAGACCGAGCACCAGCCCTTCCACGGTTTCGCCTTCTCCGTTGCGCGTCACCGCGCCGTAGCGGGTGATGGCACCGATGCGCGCCGTGGCCACTTCGCCGATGCGCACCGGCACGCCGGCGGTGGACTTGACCACGATGGCGCGCACGTCGTCCAGGGAACGTATCCGCCCTTCGGCGCGCACCAGCAGGGCTTCGTCGCCCTCGCTGAGCCGGCCGGCGCCGTCGTTGCGGTTGTTCGACTCCAGGGCCGTCACCAATTCGTTCATGCCGACGCCGCGGGCATTCATGCGCGCCGGATCGGGCACGACTTCGTAGGCGCGCGCCAGGCCGCCCAGGGCGTTGACATCGGCCACGCCGGGCACGGTGCGCAGGGCGGGGCGGATGGTCCAGTCGAGCAGGCTGCGCTTTTCCATCGCATCGAGGCTGTCGCCTTCGATGGTGAACATGAACATCTCGCCCAGCGGCGTGGTCATCGGCGCAATGCCGCCGCTGATGTCGGCGGGCAGGCCGCTCCAGATGGCATTGAGCCGCTCTGCCACCTGCTGCCGGGCCCAATAGATGTCGGTGCCGTCCTCGAAATCGACCGTGATGTCGGTCAGCGCATATTTGGCCACCGAGCGCAGCATGACCTGATAGGGGATGCCGAGCATTTCCACCTCGATGGGGGCGGTGATGCGCTGCTCCACTTCCTCCGGCGTCATGCCCGGCGCCTTGATGATGATCTTCACCTGGGTGGAGGAAATGTCGGGAAAGGCATCAATAGGGATGTTCTGGAAGGCCAGCGTGCCGGCACCGACCAGCATCAGCACGGCCAGCAGAGTGAGCAGGCGCTGGGTCAGCGCGAACTGAATCAGGTGGGCGAGCATCATTCACCCCCGCCCAGGCCCATGGATGCCCCTTTCACCGCCGCCAGTCCGGTGACGGCGATGCGTTCCTGCGGGGCAAAGCGGGCCACGATCACCGTCTTGCCGTTCTGGTTGCCCAGGGCTTCGACGATGCGCGGCGTGAAGCCGGCGGCGGTCTGCACGAACACGATGCTGTGCTGGCCGCTGCGTACCACCGCCGCGGACGGCACCTGGTAGCGTCCCTCGCCCGGCGTGCCGGCGATGGTGGCCTGCACGTACTGGCCTGGGCGCAGGGCGCCGGACCCGGCGGAAAGCTCGGCCCGCACGCGGACCGTCTGACTGGCCGCATCGACGTCGCGGCCGACGCTGAGCAGGCGTCCCTCCGCGCCGAAGGCCGCCACTTTTACCGCGGCGCCGGCGGCGAGATTGGGCAGGTGCTCCAAGGGTACGCGGATCTCGAGCCAGAGCGGATCCAGATTGGCGATGCGGTAGATGGGGTCGCTCATATTGAGACGCTGCCCCGGCTCCGCCAGGCGTTCCAGCACCACGCCGGTGATCGGGGCGCGCAGCTGCAGGGTGGTGCTCAGGCGGCGGTTCTGCTCCAGCGCCGCGATGTCCCGTTGCGCCATGCCGGCCAGCAGCAGGGCCTGGCGCCGTTCGTCCAGGGCGGCGTTGACTTCGTCGAAGCCGCTTTGCGTTTCCTGGTAGCGGCGCCGGGCGATGATGCCTTCCTTGAACAGCATTTCGTCGCGGGTCAGGCCGGTCCGGGCCAGGTGCTGCTGGGTCAGCGCCTGGAGGAAATCCCGTTGCAGCGACACCAGATCGGGACTTTTGACGCGGGCGATGACGTCGTCTTCCACCACCTCGTCGCCCACGGCGGCGGGCATGTATTCCAGCAGCCCCGCCTGGGGCGCGGCGACGAGGCGCACCTGATCCGGTGCCACCGTGACCAGGGCGGGCAGCTCCTGGCCGAAGACGGTGCTTGCCGCTTCGGGCGCCGCGGTGCTGACCCCCAGCGTGTGCTGCTGCGGCAGCGACATGACGACGTCCTGCGCGGGCAGATCGGCGGCGTGGGCCGGCAGCAGGCCCAGGCTGGAGAGGACGAGCAAGGACAGCAACGATTTCATGGGGTGACTCCGACGGCTTGGTTATAACGGGCGACGGCCTGCTGCAGCTGCAGCGTGCGCAGGCTGAGGGTACGTTCGGCGGTGTAGGCGCGGGTCTGCACCCGCAGGCGTTGCACCAGATCGATTTCGCCCAGGTCAAAGGCGATGCGTGCCATGCGCAGGTTTTCCTGCGCCAGCGTCTCTTGCTCCCGGGCCAGTTCCAGTTCGGCGCGCAGGGTTTCCAGGGTGTGACCCGCTTCGAACAGTGCCAGTTCCAGAGTGCGCCGCAACGCCAGCTGGGCGCTCTGGGCTTCGGCCAGCTGGTTGTTGGCCGAAGCGATGGCCGGGCCGGCATGGCTGGCGCCGGCGAAGGGGAGGCGCAGACCGATGCCGATGCTGTCGTGCGTTATCCCGCTGATCGCCTCCTCATCGCGGCGGCTTCCCACGATGAGCTGGGGACTGTCGCTGCCTGCGCTCCGGGTCCGTTGCAGATCGGCCTGAGCCCGTTCGACCCGGCGCCTTGCCTCGCTCAGCAGGGGGTGGTCGTCGGCGATGGTATTGAGGCTGCTTGCAGTTTCGCTGAAATCCGCTGGCCGCTGCGGCAGGCCGGAGAGTGCCATATACCGCTTTTCGGCATGGCGCACTCCGGTGGTGGCGAGCAGATATTCGTCCAGTTTTCCCAGGGTTTCGTCGCGCACCAGCAACAGATCGGCCTCGGCCAGATCGCCGGCCTGAACCCGGCGCCGGACATCCTGTTCCAGGGTCTGCGCGGAGGTCCATGCGCGGCGGGCGAGATTGCGATGCTCTTCCGCCAGCGCCAGCTCCCACAACGCGTCGCGTACCAGACCGGCAATGTCCAGTTCCAGCGCGCGGTCGTGCGCCTCGGCGTAGCCGGCGGCGGCCTCGGCCAGATCGCGGCTTGCCTGCCGCTGTCCCCAGCGCCAGAGCGGGAGTTCCACGTTGACTTCCGATTCCCGCAGGCCGCGGTTGGTGCCGGCCTCGTCGGTCTGATGGCGCAGGGCCAGGGCCGGGCTGCCCGCCAGCAGGCTGTCGGCTCGTGCAGACAGCGCCATCGCCTCCTGACGGTAGGCTTCCGGCAGGCCGCTGCGCGGATCCAGGGCCAGAGCGGCGGAGTATATGTCGTGCAGGGTGAGGTCGGCTCTCGCCTCGACCCGCTGGCTGTACGACACGGCAGCGGCGCGATCGGCGGTGCTATCGGCCGCCACGACCGGGGCGACGGTGAGTGCAACGCACAGGCCAAACACGGTTGGAGCTAGGCGCATATTATGAATCGTTCCACGGCAAGGGATATGGGCGGGCAGTATGAAGGCGAAAACTTAAACCTAGATTAATGCGGCGGTGTTGTTTCGCATGAGGGGGCTGTGCTATCTTACGCCGCCTCGAACATTAGGCGTGTAGCTCAGCTGGTTAGAGCACCACCTTGACATGGTGGGGGTCGTTGGTTCGAGTCCAATCACGCCTACCAGTTTCATCACAAGCCCCGCTATCGCGGGGTTTTGTGTTTCTGGGGGATCTCATGCGTTTGTCCGCTTCCGCCGTCGGTGCCGGAGGGTTCAAGATGCTGTTCATCTCCACGCTGGTCATCACCCTGACCGGCGGCATTTCGCTATTGCCGGTGCTGCGCCGCGTGATCCGCGTCGGCCGCGACACCGCCACACACCTGACGGAGTCGCGCGCGGTGCTGGTGCCGGGGGTGCGGCTGCAGCGGGGCGAGATCGGCGCCGATTTCCGCTGCCGCCTGGAGCGGGCGGCGGCCCTGCACGCCGACGGCGCCGCGCCTCTGGTGCTGCTGGGCGGGATCACCGGCAGCGCCGTCGTCAGCGAGGCGGCAAAGGGGCACGACTATCTGCGCGCCCGCGGTGTGGCCGACGGCGCGATGCAGTTGGAGGAAAACTCGCGCCATACGCTGGAAAACCTGCGCCACGCCCGCGCGCTGCTGGGCGATGCAACTCCCGTGACCATTATCTCCAATCGTTATCACCTGGCGCGTCTCGGCGTCATGGCGGCCGGACTGGGCCTGGATCACCGGCTGTGCGCCGCCGAGGCGGACTGGCGCTGGTCGCCGGCACTGGTGGGACATCTGTTGCGCGAGACGTTTTACATACACTGGTATCTGATCGGCAGCCGTTGGGCGCGGTTGACGCGCGATCGGGCCAGCCAGGCCCGCATCAGCTGAGACGCGGTGAGGGAATGCAGCACCGCTGTCGATTGAGTTCAGGGAGAGAACGGATATAATTCCCCGACCCCTGTCCGGGTCTTCGCGCAGATGCCGCGGCAAGGGATTGCGGCACCCGCGCATAAATCAATAAAGTGACTGGAAGATGCAGAATATGTCCGAGCTGACCCCGTTGGAACTGGAAGTGGGGCACCTGATCGTAGATACCTTGAATCTGGAGGACGTCTCCGCCGCCGATATCGCGGCCGAGGCACCGCTGTTTCGCGAAGGGCTGGGACTGGATTCCATCGATGCGCTGGAGCTGGCGCTGGCCATTTCCCGCCAGTACGGGTTTCAGCTGCGTTCCGACGACGAAAACAACGCACGTATTTTCTCCTCGCTGCGCGCACTTGCCGCGCATATTGCCCAGCACCGCGTGAACTGATGGTGGCGCGCCGCGCCTCCCTGCTGTTGCTGGTCGCCTATCCCTGTTCAGTGCATTACGGCGTGGTCAGCAATGACTACCGGCCGGCGGTGATCGTGATCGCCGCCGTCGCCGCCGTGCTGGCGGGGCAGCGGGCCCACGGCTTCCGCTGGTTGCCCGCCCTGGCCGCCGTGCTGGCGGTGTCGGCGGCCGCGTTGGCCGTAACCGATCACTTCGACCTGATGATCGTTCCGCCCCTGCTGATCTATTTCGGCCTGGCCGCCGTGTTCGCGCTGACGCTGTTGCCGGGACGGCAGGCGCTGGTGACGCGCATCGCGACGCTGCTGGACGGCGAACCCGATGCGGCGGTGCGGCGTTATACCCGGCGCGTGACGGCGGCGTGGGCGGTGTTTCTGTCCCTGCTCGGCGCAAGCAGCCTGTGGCTGGCCTGCTGCGGCACCCGCGAGGCCTGGTCGCTGTTTACCAACCTGCACGGCTATCTGCTCATCCTCGGTTTTTTCCTCGGCGAATTTCTGCTGCGTCGCCGCTGCCTGCCGCAGGTGCCGCGGCGCAGCTTCGCCGCTTTCCTGGCCGCCATGGCGCGGCTCGATCGCAGGTCGTTGTGATGAGCAGTGCCGCATTGCTGCCGCTGACCTGCCATGCGGAGCAGGAAGTCATCGCCCGGTACGGCGGGCGTTCCGTCACCACGGCGGAATTCCTGGCCCAGGCGGCGACGCTGGCCGCGGCGCTGCCCACGGCAGGGCAGGCGGTCAACCTGTGCGAAGACCGTTACCTGTTCCTGCTGGCCTTTGCGGCGCTGCTGATGCGCGGCCAGGCCAACCTCCTGCCACCCAATCGCGCACCGCGGGTGGTGGAGGAGGTGGCGGCGGCCTATCCCGGCAGCTATTGCCTGGTGGACCGGCCCCATACCGATCTCGCCCTGCCGCAACACGTGGTCACGGTGCCGGCCGGACAGGGGGAGGCGACGCCGATACGTGCCGTCCCCGAAGATCGGTTGGCGGCCGTCATCTTTACTTCGGGCAGCACCGGCGCACCGCGTCCCCACCGCAAGTACTGGGGCGACCTGGTGCGCGGCATGGTGCACGCCCGCGCGCGTTTCGCATTGCACAGCCTCGAATGCGCGACACTGTTGGCCACGGTGCCGCCGCAGCATATGTATGGCCTCGAGTTCACCATACTCTTTCCGCTGTTGAACGGTCTGGCGCTGCACGGCGGCCGCCCCTTTTATCCGGAAGATCTGCGCCGGGCGCTGGCGGAGGTTCCCGCGCCGCGCCTGCTGGTGACCACGCCCGTGCATCTGCGTGCCTGCGTCGCCGCGGGACTGGCATGGCCGCCGCTGGCGATGATTCTGTGCGCCACGGCGCCGCTCGGCGCGGCGCTGGCGGCGGAGGCCGAGGCGGCATTCGGATGTCCGGTACAGGAGATCTACGGCTGCACCGAGACCGGCGCCATCGCCACCCGCCGCACGGCGGCGGAGGCGCGCTGGCGGCCTTACGACAGCGTGCGGCTGCATTGCGATGATGGCCACTGCCAAGCCGAGGCCGATTTCCTGCGCGGCGCCGTACCGCTCAACGACGTGATCGAATTGCAGGAGGACGGTTTCATCCTGCGGGGCCGCGACAGCGACATGATCAATATCGCGGGCAAGCGTGCCTCGCTCGGCGATCTCACCCATCGCCTGTTGGATATCCCCGGCGTGGAGGATGCGGCGCTGATCGTGCAGGACGAGGCGCGCGACCGCGGCGGGCGGCTGTGTGCAGTGGTGGTGGCGCCGCAATTGTCCGAGCAGGCCATACTCGATGCCCTGCGGCCACGGCTGGATGCGGTGTTCATGCCGCGGCCGCTGTACCGGGTGGAGCGCCTGCCGCGCAATGAAACCGGCAAGTTGCCGCGGGCGGCGCTGCTGGCGCTGCTTGGGCAGCTGCGGAGGGGCGATGGAATACAGTGAGGAATGCATCGTCGCGGCGGCGCATCCCGCCCTGCCGGGACACTTCCCCGGCCACCCGGTGGTGCCCGGCGTTGTCCTGCTCGAGCACGTGCTGGCCGCGCTGGCGCGCTGGCAACCGGCGGCACTGGTGAGCGTGTTGCCGCAGGTCAAATTCATTGAGCCGCTGCTGCCGGAACAGCGCTTCACCATCGCGTTGCGCAGCGATCGCCCCGGCCGTCTGCGCTTCGAGTGCCTGCGCGCGGGACGCTGCATCGCCAGCGGCCTGCTCCAGCTGGCGCCGGAGGCCTGACCATGGCGGAGAACTGGCAGGCGCAGCGCGAGCGCGGCTCGCCGTGGGCGTTGCGGCTGATACTGTGGATCGCGCTGCACGTCGGGCGCGGTGCGGCACGTCTCCTGCTGTATCCCATCACCATTTATTTCCTTCTCAACGGCCGCGCAGCGCGCGACGCCTCGCGCGACTATCTGGAGCGCGTATTCGGACGTGCGCCGACGCCGGCGGAGCGGATGCGCCATTTCCATTGTTTTGCCGCCACCATCCTGGACCGCGTGTATTTTCTCAGCGGCCAGTTCGAACGCTTCGATATCCGTCTGCACGGCGTCGATGCCGTCCAGGCCCGTGCCGGCAGCGGCGCGCTCCTGCTCAGCGCCCATGTGGGCAGCTTCGATGCGCTGCGCGCGCTCGGCGTGGAGCAGCGCGGGCTGTCCATCAAGGTGCTGATGTTTCCCGATCACAACGGCTTCATCACCGCCCTGCTGCACACGCTCAACCCCGCACTGCTGGATACCATCATTCCCCTCGGCGGCATCGACACGCTGCTGCGGGTGCAGGAGGCGGTGACGCAGGGCGAGATGGTCGGCATGCTCGGTGATCGGGTGGCGGCCGGCGGCAAGACCGTGGACTGCGAATTTCTCGGTGCGCGGGCGCCTTTCCCTGTCGGGCCGGCGCAGCTGGCGGCGGTATTGCGCGTGCCGGTCATCCTGGTGTTCGGCCTGTACCGCGGCGGCAACCGCTACGATCTGTATTTCGAAAGCTTCGACGCCGCGCTGCCGCAGGGACGGCGCGAGCGGGAGGCGGCGCTGGGGCAGTGGACCCAGGCCTATGCCGCGCGGCTGGAGCATCATGTGCGCATCGCACCCTACAACTGGTTCAACTTCTATGATTTCTGGCCGCAGGATTGAGTGCGTCGTTCTGGCCGCGCTGTTGTCGCTGGCCTGTCTGCCCGCGGCCGCGCAGTGGGATGCCGCGGCCCTGTTGGCGTCGCTGGCGCGCAGCGGGCCGGAGCGCATCGCCTATAGCGAAACCCGTCGCCTGGCCTATCTCGATGCGCCCCTCACCAGCAGCGGCGAACTGGAGTTCCGTCCGCCGGACTGGCTGCGGCGCAGCGTCCGGGGCAGCGGCGACAGCTATGTCATCAGCGGCGATTACCTGCATATCGAAGGCGCGGCGGGCAGCCGCGCCGTGGCGCTGGATCTGCACCCGGGCCTGCGTGCCTTCGCCGAATCGCTGCGCGCCACGCTGGCCGGCGATCTGGCCAGGCTGCAACGGTTTTTTCTGTTGCAACTGCACGGCGACGAGAAAAGCTGGCGGCTGGTGCTGCGGCCCCGCGACAGCGAAGTGGCGGCCCTGATCCAATCCATCGAGCTGAGCGGAGTGCAGGCGCGTCTGCGGCGCATCGAAACCCGCGAGGCCGGCGGCGACGTCACGGTGACCGAATTGCAGGCCGCGCCGTGATCCGGCGCCTCCCGCCCGCGCTGCTGCTGTGGCTGCTGCTGCTCGGCGGCGGCCTGTGGTTCATCGCCGCCCGCGTCACGGTGGTGAGCGACATGGCGCAGTTTCTGCCGCGGGAAGACAGCCTGGAACAGGCTCTGCTGCTCGACGCGCTGCGCGAAGGACCGGCGTCGCGCCTGATCATCGTCGGCCTGGGCGGGACGCAGGATGCTGCGCAACTGGCCGCCGCCAGCCGCCGGCTGGCGGTGCGCCTGGGTGATGACGAGCGCTTCCTGCGCGTGGCCAACGGTCCGCTGGCGCTGCCCGCCGCCGAGCGCGAGCGCTGGTTCGCCTACCGTTATCTGCTCACGCCGTCGGCGCCGGATGCCTTTGCCGCGACCGGCCTGCGCCGGGCATTGACCACGCGCCTGGCGGAACTGGCGGCGCCGCTGCCGCCGCTGGACAAGGCCTATCTCCCCGCCGATCCGCAGGCCGCGTTCCGCCGCCTGCTGGCGGGGTGGGGCGAGGGTAATGCGCCACCGCTGCACCACGGCGTCTGGTTCGCGGCGGACGGCAGCCTGGCCCTGTTGCTGCTGGAGACACACGCCGGCGGCCTCGATCTCGATGCGCAGGGGGCGGCGCGGGCGGCGGTGCTGGCCGCCGTCGAACCGGGTATATCGGTGCTGTTGAGCGGTCCCGGCATCATCGCCGCGGCGTCGCGCGACACCATACGCGAGGAGGTGCGCTGGCTGAGCACGCTGGCCACCGCGGTGATGCTGACGATATTGTTCGCGGCCTATCGCAGCCTGCGCCTGCTGCTGCTGAGTGCCCTGCCGCTGCTGACCGCGGCCGTGGCGGCGGTGGCCGTCACCGCGCTGGCGTTCGGTAGCGTGCACGGCATCACCCTGGCCTTCGGCATTACGCTGCTCGGCGTCGCCATCGACTATCCGCTGCATCTGTTCAGCCACCTGCGTGAGCACGAGAATGCGCGTCATACCCTGTGGCGCATCTGGCCCACGCTGCGCCTGGGCGTGCTCAGCAGTGCGGTCGGTTACCTGGCCATGGCCCTGAGTCCGTTTCCGGGTCTGGCGCAGCTGGCGTTGTTTACGGTGAGCGGGCTGGTGAGTGCGGCGCTGACGGTGCGCTGGGTGTTGCCGCCGCTGTTGTCCACGGTGCCGGAGGTGCACGTGCCGCGGAGGGCGGGGGGACGGCGGAGCGGCCGCGGCCTGTGGCTGTTGTCCGGGCTGATTGCAGGCGCGACCGCTTATCTGCTGGTGAGCCCGCGCAGCCTGCTGGAAACCGAACTGTCCGCCCTGAGTCCCGTGCCGCCGGCGGTACGGGAGCTCGACGCGCAGCTGCGCCGGGCGGTGGGGGCGCCGGACGTCAGCCGTCTTGTGCTGCTGGAAGGGCGCGACCGGGAGGCGGTGCTGCAACACAGTGAGGCACTGGCGCCGGCGCTGGAGAATCTGCGCAGCACCGGCGTGCTTGGCGGGTATGGTCTGCCTTCCGCCTACCTGCCCTCGGCAGCAACCCAGCAGGCGCGCCGCGCCGGCCTGCCCGCGGCGGATGAACTGGCGGCGCAGGTGGCTGCGGCGCAGTCGGGCCTGCCGTTCCGCGCCGGACTGTTCGAACCCTTTGTGCGCGATGTGGCGGCCAGCCGCGAACTAGAGCCGCTGACGCCGGAGGCGGTGGCCGATACCCTGATTGGAGCCCGGCTCGCGGCCCTGCTGCGGCCGTACCGGGACGGCTGGCTGGGGCTGGTGCCGCTGCATGAGGTGCGCGACGAGGCAGCACTGGCGCAGTGGGCCGCGCAGTCGTCGCAGCCCCTGCGCTACATCAATCTGCGCCAGGCCACGGATCGACTGGTGGAGCGCTTCCTGGCCGGGGCGGGGATCTACCTGCTGGCCGGGCTGGGCCTGATCCTGCTGCTGCTGTGGGCGGGGCTGCGCGATCTGCGCCGGGTGTTCCGCGTGGTGCTGCCGGTGCTGGCGGCGCTGGCGGTGACGGCGGCCTTGCTGCACGGATTTGACGTGCGCCTGTCCCTGTTCCATCTGGTGGCCCTGCTGCTGGTCCTGGGGCTGGGCATAGATTACGGCCTGTTCTTCGCCCGCGACGACGGTGGCGAGGAACGGGCGCGCACCGGCCATGCCGTGGCCGTATGCGCTATCTCCACCGCCGGCGTATTTGCTATTCTCGCCCTCTCGCAAATTCCGCTGCTGCATGCGACCGGTCTCACGGTCGCCCTCGGCGTGACGCTCAGTTACGGATTTGCCCGTTTCGTCAGGCGCGGCGCTGCCGGCAGCCACAGGCCGGAATAGATATCCATGTCGTTCGAACCGCTCCTGCTCAGCGCCTACAGCACAGTCAGCGCCCTCGGCCACGGCCGCGCGGCGGCACTGGCCGCCCTGCGGCAGGGCCGCAGCGGCCTGCGCCCCTGCGACTATGACGAGGCCGGACTGGATACGTGGATAGGCCGCGTCGACGGCGTGGAGGAGGTGGTCCTGCCCGCCGGCCTGGCTGCCTTCGATTGCCGCAACAACCGCCTGGCGGCCCTGGGCCTGGAAAGCGACGGCTTTTCCGCCGCGGTGGCGACGGCGCGGGCGCGTTACGGTGCGGCACGCATCGGCGTGTTTCTCGGTACCAGCACCTCGGGCATCGAGGCCACCGAGCAGGCCTACCGCCGGCGCGGCGGCACCGACGGCCCCCTGCCGGCATCCTTCGATTATCGCCACACCCACAACACCTTTTCCAGCGCCGATTTCACCCGCCGCTATCTCGGACTGGCGGGACCGGCGCTGGTGATCTCCACCGCCTGTTCCTCCAGCGCCAAGGTGTTCGCCGCCGCCAGCCGCCACATCCGCGCCGGCTGGTGCGACGCCGCGGTGGTGGGCGGCGTGGACAGTCTCTGTCTCACCACACTGTACGGTTTCAACTCCCTGGAACTGGTGTCGCACCGGCCCTGCCGGCCATGGGACGCGGCACGCGACGGCATCAGCATCGGCGAGGCCGCCGGCTTCGCGCTGCTGGAACGTCCGGCCGGGCGCGACGGCGTGGCCCTGCTGGGTTACGGCGAGAGCAGCGACGCCTATCACATGTCGACACCGCATCCGGAGGGCGAGGGCGCGCTGCTGGCGATGCGCGCGGCCCTGGTCTGCGCCGGGCTGGAGCCCGCACAGGTGGACTACATCAACCTGCACGGCACCGCCACGCCGTCCAATGATCGGGCCGAGGATCGCGCGGTGACGCGCCTGTTCGGCACGGCGGTGCCGTGCAGCTCCACCAAGGGCTGGACTGGGCACACCCTGGGCGCCGCCGGCATCACCGAGGCCGTGTTCGGCTGTCTTGCCGTCGAGCACGGATTGATGCCGGGCAGCCTCAATACCGCGCAGATCGATCCGCAGCTGTCGGCACCACTGCTGCGCGAGACCGTGCAGCGCCCGGTGCAGGTGGCCATGAGCAATTCCTTCGGTTTCGGCGGCAGCAACTGCGCCCTGATCCTGGGGCGGCAGTCGTGATGCGCCTGCATCTGGACAGCATCGGCCTGATGGCGCCGGGCCTGCCGGGCTGGGAGGCGGCGCAGGAGGTGTTGCGCGGCGAGCGTGCGCTGGAAGGGGAGAGCGCGCCGGTGTTCCGGCCGACGCTGCTGCCGCCCAACGAACGGCGCCGCACCACGGCACTGATCAAGCTGGCCTTGCAGACCGCCGAGGACGCGCTGGCGCGCAGCCGCTATCCGATGGCCGAACTGGCCTCGGTGTTCGTGTCGGCGGAAGGGGACGGCGAGATCGTGGATCGCATCTGCACCGCGCTGACGCTGCCCGATCGGCCGGTTTCGCCCACCCATTTCCACAACTCGGTGCACAACGCACCGGCCGGTTACTGGGCCATCGCCAGCGGATCACGGCGTTTTTCCACCAGCCTGGCGGCGGGCGCCGACTCCTTCGCCGCCGGTCTGCTCGAGGCGGCGGCGGTGGCGGCGCTGGAACAGGTGCCGGTGATGCTGCTGGCCTACGACTACGCGCTGCCGCCGGCCCTGGCCGGGCGCGGCTATGTGGATGCGGTGTTCGGGGTCGCGCTGATCCTCTCCGCCGACGAAGCCCCCGGCCTTGCCGCGCTTACGCTCGAACTGGAGTCAGGTACCGCACTGCCGCCGCCGCTGCCGCCGGAGCTGGCGGCGCTGGCGGCGCTGCGCGCGCACAATCCCGCGGCGGCGGCGCTGCCCCTGCTGACGGCGCTGGCAAGCTCCGCCTCCACCACGATGACGCTGCCCTGCCACGACGGGCAGACCCTGCGCATAGGTATTGAAAGATGATCCTGGCGCGGGATGAGCTGTGTGCGCTGATCCCCCATGCCGGCAGCATGTGCCTGCTGGACGGGGTGGAGCAGTGGGACGACGACGGCATCGTCTGTTCCAGCCTGAGTCACAGGCGCGCCGATCATCCCCTGCGTACGGCGGCGGGGCTCGGCGCCATCCACGGCGTGGAATACGGTGCCCAGGCCATGGCGGTGCACGGCGGATTGCTGGCGCGCCGCGCCGGGCAGGCCCTGCCCGCCGGCTACCTGGCGGCGCTGCGCGACGTGCGTCTGCATGCGGCGCGGCTCGACGGGGTGGACGGGCCGCTGCGGGTGAGCGCCGCGCGCCTGCTGGCCGAGGGCGGCAACCTGGTGTACCGCATCGAGGTGCACGGCGAAGAACAACTTATGGTGGAGGCACGGGTGACGGTGGTGAAGATGGGCGGGGGCGCGCAATGAAGCGGGCGTTGGTGACCGGGGGCAGCGGCGACATCGGCGCCGCCATCTGCCGTCGCCTGGCGGCCGACGGCGTCGAGGTGCTGGTGCACGCCAACAGCAATCCGCAGCGCGCCGAACAGGTCTGCGCGGAGATCGTTGCAGCGGGCGGCCGTGCCATGCCCTTGCTGTTCGACGTGACCGACGGGGTGCAGTGCCGCGAGATACTCACCGCCGAGACCGGGCGGGCGGCGATCCAGATCGTGGTCAACAACGCCGGTGTGCACGACGACGCACCGCTGGCCGGCATGTCGCAGGCGCAATGGCAGCGCGTGATCGACGTGTCGCTGAACGGCTTCTATAACGTGACCCAGCCCCTGCTGCTGCCCATGATGGCGACGCGCTGGGGCCGCATCGTCAGCCTGTCGTCCGTCGCCGGCGTGATGGGCAACCGCGGCCAGGCCAACTACGCCGCCGCCAAGGCGGGCCTGCACGGCGCCACCAAATCGCTGGCGCTGGAACTGGCCTCGCGCGGCGTCACCGTCAACGCGGTGGCGCCGGGCATCATCGCCGGGGCCATGACCGCCCAGGTGTTCGACAAGGATGCCATCAGGGCCATGGTGCCCATGAAGCGGGCAGGGCAGCCGGAAGAGGTGGCCGACCTAGTCGCCTTTCTCGCCTCGGAACGGGCCGCCTACATCTCCGGCCAGATCATCGGCATCAACGGGGCCATGGCATGAGTGCCGTCGCAGCCATGATCGTGATCCCCGCCTATAACGAGGCGGCCACCATCCGCACGGTGGCCGAGCGCGCCCTGATGCACGGGCCGGTGATCGTGGTGGACGACGGTTCCGGCGATGATACGGCGGCCCGGCTCGAGGGTCTCGATCTCACTGTATTGCGCAATGAACGCAACAGCGGCAAGGCCGCCAGCCTGTGGCGCGGCATGCAGCACGCGCTGTCCCTGGGCGCTGCGGCGGTGATCTCCATCGACGGCGACGGCCAACATGCGCCGGAGGATATTCCGCGCCTGCTGGCGGTGGCGGCGCGTCTGCCGCGGACCGTGGTGATTGCAGCGCGGTTGCTCGATCGGCAGAGCGCGCCGCGCGCGCGGCGCATTGCCAACGGCGTGGCCGACTTCTGGATATCCTGGGCTGCGGGACGTTCCATCGCCGACAGCCAGTCGGGCTTCCGTCTCTATCCGGCGGAGCTGCTGCGCGAGTATGTGCCGCGCCTGCGCGAACGGGGCGGCTTCGTGTTCGAGAGCGAGATATTGATTGATGCGGTGCGGAGAGGTTTCGATTGTGTCGCCGTGCCCATCGCCACGGTTTATCAGGCGGGGGCGCGTCCCAGCCATTTCCGGCCGGTGGCGGACATTACGCGCATCGTACTGATGGTGGCGGGCAAGCTGGCGGCGCGCGGTTTCTATCCGCAGGGATTGTGGCGGGTGTGGCGCGAACCGGCCCGTATTGAAAACTGAGTACGACGCACGTCCCCCCCGGAACGTGCGTCGCCTTTCCAGCTACATCAGGTTCATCTGCGACTGGATGTTCTGTTGCAGGCGCTGTACCCAGCCGTTGTAGTTGCCGTGAATATTGGTGCCGTCGTAATTCAGGTTCTGGCTGTCACGGTAGGTGATGCTGTAGCTGCTGGGGTTGTACTTGATGTCGATCTGGGCCATGTGCGTGCGCAGGTGCAGCGTACCGATGATGTGACCGGGCTTCTCTTCCTTCATGTTCCAGCCCAGGCTGGTGCCGGCACGCAGGATCGCCTTCTTCACATCGGTGGCGCTGGCAGGCTTGTCGCTATTGGTCACTATGGTGGCGTCCTGGACGTTGTAGATCGGGGTCGAGGTACGGCAACCGGTGGCGATGGCCAGGGACAGGCCGGCAAGCAGCACGATGGCAAACAGCTTCTTCATTTATCTCTCCTTGTTGATTATTGGTGTAGCGCCGTACGGACGGCGCAATCCCTGCATGACGCGGCGGGTTGCCGCGCTATGCTTGATACTGCGGTTACAGGCTCCGGGCAGTAGCCAGGCGGCGCCCCGCACCTGTGATCCCGATCGCAGTGGCGGCCGGGTGCCCATGGTAGCAATGCTTATCCCTAAACCCAATGGGGAAGTTGATGACGAACAGGATGTTGCAGCCCTGGCTGCTATTGATGGCCGCCATGCTGGTGAGCGGCACGGCCGCTGCCCAATTGCCGCGCACCTGCCTGGACGAGCCGGTGTTCGAGGGCAAGCTGTGCTTTTATGAAGCCAACCCCGTTTCCCAGGTGACCGTGCTGCTGGTCCATGGCATCGGCGGCAGCGCCGACGACTGGGCACTGCAGATTCCGCAGCTGGCCCAGCGTTACCACGTACTGGCCGTCGACCTGCCGGGCTTCGGCCAGTCCGACGGCGGTCCCCAGCATTACTCGCCGGAAAACTACGTGGCAGCACTGCATTTTCTGGTGCAACGACGTGCCCGCTCGCCGCTGCGGCTGGTGGGCCACTCCATGGGCGGGGCGGTGGCGCTCAACTATGCCGCCCTGCACCCGGACCGGGTGGACCGTCTGGTGGTGGCGGACGTGGCGGGGATACTGCACCGCCTGGCCTATACCAAGTTCCTGGTGGGTAACTGGCTGCATGGCGGTGACGGCGAATCACGCTGGTCGTCGGAGGTGTTGCAGAGTTTCGCCGGCAAGTTTCTCGAGGGGTTGGTGAACTCTTCCTTCGACAGCGAGGATGCGATGGAAAACTCCTACGTCGAGGGCGTGGGCGGCGAGCGGCAGATCAGCGCCATGGCCCTGGTGGACGCGGATTTCACGCCCCTGCTGCCGCGGGTCCAGGCGCCCGTTCTGATCCTGTGGGGGACGGCGGACGACATCGCCCCCCTGCGCACGGCCCAGGTACTGCGGCGGCGCCTGCCGCGCAGCTGGCTGGAACTTATCGACGGTGCGGCCCATGTGCCCATGAGCGACAGGCCCGAGGTGTTCAACCGCCTGCTGCTGGGTTTTCTGGAAGACGCCTTGCCCCCGCCCCCCATTGCCTATGAGCCGGAGGGGGACGCGGCGCGCATCGGGCGTTGCGAGAGACAGCGCAACGTACGGTTCGAAGGGCGCTACAGCCGCATCGAGTTGCGGCACTGCAGCGACGTAACCATAACGGATGCGGAGATCGGCGAGCTGTATATGTTCGAATCGCGGGCCAACATCGAGCGCAGCCGTATCGGCGGCGGCGGGCTGGCGGTGGATGTCATCGGTTCGGACGTGAAAATGACGGCAGTGCAGCTGCACGGCGACTATGCCCTGCGGGTGGCGCGCAGCCGGGTGGATCTGGCGGCGGTCGATTTGGTGGCGCAGGAGGCTGCGGTGGTCGCCGTCAGCAACTCCAAGGCGGTGTTTTCCCTGTGCCGGATCGACAGCCCGCACCTCGCCGGCGATCTGCACGGCTACCGGGTGCTGACACCGGAGTCCCCGTTGTGAACATTGCCGCTTGTATCCGCAAGTCAATCCGTTAGAATGGCGCCCTTTCCTGCGCCGTCAGGCGCCACCCAATCAAGGCACCCTGTGGGTGCCATCTTAAGCCGGAGTAACACGCGGCCCCTCGTATAGGCCGCCACTGGAGACATTGATGCCCACGATTACCCTTCCCGACGGCAGCCAACGCCCGTTCGACCACCCCGTTACCGTACTGGACGTCGCCGCCGCCATCGGCCCCGGCCTGGCCAAGGCCGCGCTGGCCGGCAAGGTGGACGGCCGGCTGGTCGATACCTCCTATACCCTGGACCACGACGTGCAGCTGGCCATCGTCACCGGCCGTGACGAGGAGGGCGTCGATATCATCCGCCACTCCACCGCCCATCTGCTGGCCCAGGCCGTCAAGCGGCTGTTTCCCTCCGCCCAGGTCACCATCGGTCCGGTGATCGAGAACGGCTTCTACTATGACTTCGCCTACGAGCGCCCCTTCACCAGCGAAGACCTGGAGAAGATCGAGGCCGAGATGGAGAAGCTCGCTGCCGGGGACCTCAAGATCGAGCGTTCGGTGATGCCGCGCGAGGAGGCCATCGAGTTTTTCCGCAACATGGGGGAGGCCTACAAGGCCGAGATCATCACCGCCATCCCGCACGGCGAGAACATCTCTCTCTACCGGCAGGGCGATTTCGTCGACCTGTGCCGCGGTCCCCACGTCCCCTCCACCGGCAAGCTGCAGGCCTTCAAGCTGATGAAGGTGGCCGGCGCCTACTGGCGCGGCGACTCCAACAACGAGATGCTGACCCGCATTTACGGTACCGCCTGGGGCGACAAGAAGGCGCTCAAGGAATACCTGCACCGCCTGGAAGAGGCGGAAAAGCGCGACCACCGCAAGATCGGCCGCCAGCTCGACCTGTTCCACTCCCAGGAGGAGGCGCCGGGCATGGTGTTCTGGCACGCCCCGGGCTGGACCCTGTGGCAGGCGGTGGAGCAGTACATGCGCCGGGTATTCCGCGACAACGGCTACCAGGAGGTGAAGACCCCCATGGTGATGGACCGTGCCCTATGGGAGAAGTCCGGCCACTGGCAGAATTACCGCGACAACATGTTCACCACCTCCTCGGAGAACCGCGACTACGCGGTCAAGCCGATGAACTGCCCCGGCCACATCCAGATCTTCAACCAGGGCCTGAAGAGCTACCGCGACCTGCCGCTGCGCCTGGCCGAGTTCGGTTCCTGCCATCGCAACGAGCCCTCCGGCACCCTGCACGGGCTGATGCGCGTGCGTGCCTTCACCCAGGACGACGCCCATATCTTCTGTACCGAACAGCAGGTACAGGAGGAGGCCGCGACCTTCATCGCCCTGGTGATGCAGGTCTACGCTGATTTCGGCTTCGAGAACATCGAGGTCAAGCTCTCCACCCGCCCGGACAAGCGCATCGGCGCGGACGAGGTGTGGGACAAGGCAGAACATGCGCTGGAACAGGCACTTAACGCACAGGGCCTGGCCTGGGACCTGCAACCGGGCGAGGGCGCCTTCTATGGCCCGAAGATCGAGTTCTCGCTGCGCGACTGTCTCGACCGTGTCTGGCAGTGCGGCACCCTGCAGGTGGATTTCAACCTGCCGGAGCGCCTGGGCGCCCACTTCATCGCCGAGGACGGCAGCAAGCAGGTGCCGGTGATGCTGCATCGCGCCATCCTGGGTTCCATGGAGCGCTTCATCGGCATCCTCATCGAGCACTATGCCGGCGTCTTCCCCCTCTGGCTGGCCCCCCAGCAGGTGGTGGTGCTGAACATCACCGATCGCCAGGCCGAATATGTGCAACAGGTGGAGCGAGCCCTGGCCGCCCGCGGCGTCCGGGTCAAGTCCGACTTGAGAAATGAGAAAATAGGCTTTAAAATCCGCGAACATACCCTGCAGCGAGTGCCGTATCTGCTGGTCATCGGCGACCGCGAGGTGGAACAACAGGCAGTGGCCGTGCGCACGCGCGGTGGTGAGGACCTCGGCAGCATGACGCTGGAAGCGTTTGCCGAGCGACTTACCGCTGAGATCGCGAGCCGCGGCCGCGCTTTTTTGGAGGAATAGAGCATCAACAGCAGAACAGGTCCGGCGCGTCCCGCTGAGGGCAGCGCCCGTTTAAACGAAGAGATCACTGTTCCCGAGGTGCGTCTCATCGGTACGGAAGGCGAGCAGGTAGGCGTC
>Ga0299912_10001513_pt1 | contig 18777 bp, 16 predicted proteins | sample RVTome_2_FD_207667 | JGI IMG/M metagenome (GOLD analysis project Ga0299912, IMG submission 207667) | Soil microbial communities from uranium-contaminated site in the Upper Colorado River Basin, Wyoming, United States - RVT95D214 (version 2) ... | reverse complement strand
AGCGCGGACCGCGCCCACTGCGCCCGCTGCGCCCGCTGCGCCCCCTGGCTTCACCGCGCCGTTCGCTATGCCGCCGGCGCCTTCGACCGCGCCCACCGTGGCGCCGTTCGCGCCGCCGATGCCGGCCGCGCCACGCCGCACGCCCATGCCGCCCGCGGCGCCGCCGTTCGCCGCGCCGCCGTTCGCGCCACCGCCAGCCGCCGCGCCGCCGCCGATGGCGGCTCCCCCGGCCGCGCCGCGTGTGAGCCAGCCTGCGGCTCCGCCGTTCGCCGGCCCGCCGCCGATGGCGGCTCCCCCGGCCGCCCCGCGCGTGAGCCAGCCCGCGGCTCCGCCGTTCGCTGCCCCGCCGCCCCCGGCGCTACCACCGGCCCCAGCGCCCGTGGCCGCGGCGCCCGCCGCGCCCGTGGCTCCGGCCGCGCCGCGCACCGTGGGACCACCGCCGCGGCCCGCCGCGCCGCCGCGCGGCCCGGGCCCGGTCGCGCGCCCGGGCGCTCCGGCCCCTCCCACCCCGGCTGCAGGCGGGCGGGTGGTCAACCCGTTCCTCGTGCAGGACCCGCAGGTCAAGGCCCGCCGCCTGGCGCGCGCGCTGATCTCGGACATGATCTCCTACCACCCGGCCAAGCGGGCCCAGGCTCTCAAGGACGGCACCCTCAAGGCGGGCTTCGAGGAAGAGATCAAGAAGAGCTACGAGGAGTACGTGCAGCAGGTCGGTGCGGAGATGGCGAAGTCCACCACGCACTTCACCGACGCGCTCAACGAGATACTCGCCGGAGGCCAGGCGATCTTTTGATGCGGCTCCTGGTCGCGGCGATCGCGGCCATCCTCGTCGGTTCCTTGCCTACCAAACGGCTCACGGGGGCCGCCGTGCTCGGCGCGGCGGCCCCGTGGGCGTCCGGGGTCGCCGCCCTCGCCGACGTCCTCAAGGGGTTCCTCGCCGTCGCGGTGATCGCCGGGCCCGGCCCGTGGGCCCAGACCATGTGCGCGACGGCCGTCGTGGCCGCTCACCAGTGGCCGCTCTTCGGCAGCGAGCGCGGGCTCCGCGGCACCGCTGTGGCCCTCGGCGCCCTGACCGCCGTCACGCCGATCGCTGCACCGCTCTGGGGCGTGTTCTGGGGCCTCGGCTTCGTCGCGTCCGGGTACCCCGCGGCGGGGTTCGTGGGAGGCGCCGTGATGCTGCCCGTGGCGCTCGGGTTCGTCGCCGGATGGCCGATGGCGCTCATGGCTCTGCCGGTCTGCGCACTGCTCTGCGAGCGGCTGCGCCAGCCGCTGCGCGAAGCGCTCGCTGGCCGGGCCGCGAAGCACCACTGGCGCGGCGGGGCGTAACCTCTTATTTTACGCCGAGTTATGATTGCTACCGAGACCCGCGAGGCGCTCCGCGACCTCGACCGCAGGCTGATCGAACTCCGAGACTACCTTTGACGTCGATGCCAAGGTAGCCCGGCTCGCCGTCCTGGAGACCGCCATGGCGGCTCCGGGGTTTTGGGACAAGCCCGACATCGCCCGTCGCACCGTCGAAGAGGTCAAGAAGCTCAAGCGCTGGACCGACGCCTACCTGGATCTGCGCCGGGGGATTGACCATGTGCTCGAGCTGGCCGAGCTGCTCGAGCAGGAGTCCGACGCCGGGATCGAGCGCGAGCTCGAGGCCGAGGCGGCGGCTCTCTCCACGGGGCTCGAGCAGTTGTCGCTCGAGACGCTGATGCAGCACCACGAGGATCACCTCGACGCGCTGATGACGATCCACCCCGGCGCTGGCGGCACCGAGTCGCAGGACTGGGCCGAGATGCTGATGCGGATGTACCGCCGCTGGGCGGAGCGCCGCGGCTACGAGGTCAACGTGCTCGACCTGCTCCCGGGCGAAGAGGCGGGGATCAAGTCGGTGAGCCTGGAGATCAAGGGCCCGCACGCCTGCGGCTTTCTCAAGTCGGAGAAGGGTGTGCACCGCCTGGTGCGCATCTCGCCGTTCGACTCGCAGGCGCGGCGGCACACCTCGTTCGCTTCGGTGTTCGTCTACCCGCTGGTGGACGACACGATCGAGATCGACCTGCGCGACGAGGACATCCGGATGGACGCTTTTCGTGCCTCGGGCGCCGGCGGCCAGCACGTCAACAAGACCAGCTCGGCGGTGCGCCTGACCCACATCCCGTCGGGGATCGTCGTCTCCTGCCAGCAGGAGCGCTCGCAGCACAAGAACAAGGCGACCGCGATGAAGATGCTGAAGGCGGCGCTCTACCAGCGCGCGCTGGACGAGCAGGAGAAGAAGCGCCAGGAACTGAACGCGACGAAGACCGACAACTCGTGGGGCAACCAGATCCGCTCGTACGTCTTCCAGCCCTACACGATGGTGAACGACCACCGCACCGAGCTGAAGATCGGCGACGTCCACCGGGTGATGGACGGCGACCTCGACCCGTTCATCGAGGCGTTCCTCAAGCAGTCGGCGGTGGCCAGACGCTCGGGCGGCAGGGCCGGCGCGGGAAGCAAGGCGTGAGCGAGGGGACCACCAGCCGCTCGTTCGTAGAGCAGGCGCGCCGCGAAAAGCTCGAGGCGCTGCGCGGGCGCGGCGTCGCTCCGTTTGCGTACCGCTACCGGCGCACGCATCTGGCGGCCGAGGCGCTCGCGGCGTTCGCGGACGGCGCCGCGGGCCCGGAGGTGGCGGTGGCGGGCCGGATCGTCGCGCTGCGCGGGCACGGGAGGAGCACCTTCGCGCACGTCGCGGACCCGTCGGGCCGGATCCAGCTCTACTTCAAGCAGGACGTGCTGGGTGAGGACGGCTACGCGGTGGTGCAGCTCCTCGACCTCGGCGACCACGTGGGCGTCAAGGGGCTGCTGTTCCGCACCCGCACGGGTGAGGTCACGGTGCGGGCCGACGCGGTCGAGCTGCTCGCCAAGGCGCTGCGGCCGCTGCCGATCGGGAAGGTGACGCAGCACGAGGACGGCACGGAGCAACACCACTCCGGCCTTGCGGACCCGGAGCTGCGCTACCGCCAGCGCTACGCCGACCTCGCGGTGCACCCCGAGCGCCGCCGCGTGTTCGAGACCCGCGCCGCGCTCGTGCGCGCGGTGCGGCGTTGTCTCGACGAGCGCGGCTACCTGGAGGTCGAGACCCCGATCCTCCAGCCGCTGTACGGGGGCGCGTCGGCGCGGCCGTTCACCACGCACTACAACGCGCTGGACAGCGCGTTCTACCTGCGCATTGCCGACGAGCTGTACCTCAAGCGGCTGATCGTGGGCGGGATCGAGCGCGTGTACGAGATCGGCAAGGACTTCCGCAACGAGGGGATGGACCGGGCGCACAACCCCGAGTTCACGATGCTGGAGTGCTACGAGGCCTACGCCGACTACACCGACATGATGGAGCTGACGCAGCACCTCGTCGTGACGGCCGTGCGCGAGGTGCTCGGCACGCTCGAGGTTCCGGGGCGGAAGGGGCCGATCGACCTGGCGCCGCCGTGGCGGAAGGTCGGGTTCGTCGAGCTGCTCGAGGAGCGGAGCGGGGTGGACCTGCGCCGCGCCGACGACGCGGCGCTGGCCGTCGCGCTGACGGAGCGCGGCGTCGAGCCCGACCAGCACTTCGGGCGCGGCCGGCTGATCGACCAGTTGTTCGCGCTCGCCGTGGAGCCGCACCTCGAGGCGCCGACGTTCATCCTCGACTACCCGATCGAGCTGTCGCCGCTTGCCAAGCCGAAGCGCGGCGACCCGGCGCTCGCCGAGCGGTTCGAGCTGTTCATCGGCGGCTACGAGATGGCCAACGCCTTCTCGGAGCTGAACGACCCCGACGACCAGCGCGGCCGCTTTGCGGCGCAGGTGACGCTGCGGGAGCGGGGCGACGAGGAGGCGCAGGCGCCGGACGAGGACTACCTGCGCGCGCTCGAGTACGGCATGCCGCCCACCGGCGGGCTCGGCCTCGGGATCGACCGGCTGACGATGCTTGTCACGGGCGAGCGCAGCATCCGCGACGTGCTCCTCTTCCCGGCGCTGCGGCCCGAGCAATGAAGCGCCAGGCCCGCATCCCGTGCCCGAGGCGCTGGTGAGTCGCGTGGAGTGGTGGATCGCGTCGCGCTACCTGCGCAGCCGGCGGGCGTCGCGGTTCGTCTCCCTGATCACCTTCATCGCGACGGCGGGCGTGGCGCTCGGCGTGATGGCGCTGATCGTCGTGACCGGGGTGATGAGCGGGCTCCAGAAGGACCTGCGCGAGAAGATCCTGGTCGCCAACCCGCACGTGCGGGTTCTCACCTATGGCGAGGGGCTCCGGCTCGGCGACTGGCCGCGGGTGCTCGACGTCGTGCGCAAGACCGACGGCGTGCTCGCCGCCGCGCCGTTCGTGCTCTCGCAGGGGCTGATGTCGGCGGGGCACGACTACGCGGAAGGGGTCGCGGTGATCGGCCTCGAGCCCGACACCGGGCGGATGTCCGTGACCGGGCTGCCCAGGGCGTTCACGAGCGGCGACCTGCGCTTCGCGGCGCACAGCTCCGCCGCGGACGGCGGCGTGGTGCTCGGCCGCCGGCTCGCCGACCGGCTGAGCGCGTTCCCGGGCACGCTGGTCACGGTGGTCTCGCCGGCCGGCTCGCGGTTCAACTCCGCCCTCGGCGCGTTCGTGCCGCGCTACTGGCGCTTCGAGGTCACGGGCGTGTTCGAGACCGGGATGTACGAGTACGACAACACCTACGTCGTGATGCCGCGCGCGGTGGCGCAGCGGTTCGCCGGGCTCGACAGCGCGGTGAGCGGGATCGAGCTCCGGGTGCGCGACCCGTGGCGCGCCGACCGCGTGGCGCGGGTGCTGGAAGACCGGCTGGGCTTTCCCTACCGCGCGCTCGACTGGAAGGCGCAGAACGGCTCGCTCTTCTCGGCGCTGAAGCTCGAGAAGCTCGCGATGAGCGTGATTTTGCTGCTCATCGTGCTGGTCGCCGCGTTCAACATCGTGAGCACGCTGACGATGGCGGTGACCGACCGGACCAAGGAGATCGGCATCCTGCGCGCGATGGGCATGACCGGCCGGGGGATCCGCACGATCTTCGTCGCGCAGGGGGTGGTCGTCGGCGTGGTGGGCACGGCGCTGGGGACGCTGGGCGGGATCGCGGTCGCGCTGGCGGTGGACCGCTACCGGCTGGTCTCGCTCAACCCGTCCGTGTACTTCATCGACCACCTGCCGGTGGAGCTGCAGGCGGCGGACGTCGCCTTCGTGATCGTCGCCAGCCTGGCGATCGCGGTGCTGGCGACGGCGTATCCCGCGCGGCGGGCCGCCGCGCTCGAGCCGGTGGAAGCGATCCGGCACGAATGAGCGCGCTGCTCGAGGTCCGCGGCCTGCGCAAGCGCTTCCCGTCGGGCGACGCCGGGTGGCTCGACGTGCTCACGCAGGTGGATTTCACGGTGCAGCGCGGCGAGGTGGCCGCGATCGTCGGGGCGAGCGGCTCGGGGAAGAGCACGCTGCTGCACCTGCTTGGCGCGCTCGATGCCGCCACCGGCGGGGAGATCGTGCTCGACGGCCAGGCGTACGGCGCGCTCGACCAGGCGGCGCTCGCGGTGCTGCGCAACCGGCGGCTCGGGTTCGTCTTCCAGTACCATCACCTGCTGCGCGAGTTCAGCGCGCTCGAGAACGTGATGATGCCGCTCAGGATCGCGGGGTGGGACGAGGAGCGCTCCCGCTCGCGGGCGGAGCAGCTGCTGGCCGAGGTGGGGCTCGCGGGGCGGATGACCCACCGGCCCGCGGCGCTCTCGGGGGGCGAGCAGCAGCGCTGCGCGGTGGCGCGGGCGCTGGTGCACGATCCGGACCTGGTGCTCGCCGACGAGCCGACGGGCAACCTCGACCACGCGGCGGGCGTGCTCGTGGCGGACCTGTTCTTCCGCCTGGCGCGCGAGCTCGAGACCGCGGTGTTGATCGTGACGCACAACCGCCAGCTCGCGGCGCGTGCGGACCGCGCGCTGCTGCTCGAGGACGGCCGGCTGACGTACGTGGGCGAAGTGGAGGCGCTCCCCTGATGGTGTGCGAGAACTGCAGCGAGCGCGAGGCGGTCATCCACCTCACCCAGATCGTCAACAACAACGTGACGACGATGCACCTGTGCGAGTCGTGCGCGGCGGAGAAGGGCGTGGAAACGGGCGCGAGCGTGGCGAAATTCCCGCTGGGCGACTTCCTCGCGACGCTCGGCAAGGGGGGCGGCGCCGAGCAGGCCGAGGGCGGGCTCGACGTCCCGTGCCGGTTCTGCGGGGCGACGTTGCGCGACTTCCGGCAGACGGGCCGGCTGGGGTGCGCGCGCTGCTACGAGAGCTTCGGCGCTCACCTGCGCGACCTGCTGCGCCGGCTGCACGGCAGCGCGACGCACGTGGGGGAGCAGTACCGCCCGGCGCACGTGCTCGCGCTCGCGGCGGCGGACGGCGAGCCGCCGCGCGAGCGCGAGCTGGGCGAGCTGCGGCACCAGCTGAAGCGCGCGGTGGACATGGAGAACTTCGAGCTGGCCGCCGAGCTGCGCGACCGGATCCGGGTGCTCGAGTGATGGACCTCGCGCTGATCCCCGACGGCGGTCTCGGCTGGCTCGACGCGAGCGGGCCGCTGTCGCACATCGTGCTCTCGACGCGGATCCGGCTGGCGCGCAACCTCGCCGGCGTGCCGTTCGCGGGTCGGGCGCGCGAGGAGGAACGCCGCCGCGTGCTGGTGGCGGTCGAGACTGCCTGGCTGGGGACGCCGGCGGCGCGCGGCGGCGTGCGGCTCATGCTCGACGAATTGGATGCCACCGAGCGGCAATTGCTGCACGAGCGGCACCTCGTCAGCAAGGAACTGCTCGGCTCGGCGGCGGAGCGGAGCGGCGCGAGTGCCTCGGCGGTGTTCCTGGCCGGGGCGTCGGGGGTGATGGTGAACGAGGAGGACCACCTCCGGCTCCAGACGCTCCAGTCGGGCTTCGCGCTGGCGCAGGCGTACGGCGTGCTCGAGCGGATCGATGGCGAGCTGGGCGGCGCGCTTCCCTTCGCCTTCCACGCCGAGTTCGGCTATCTTACGGCGTGCCCGACGAATGCGGGGACGGGGCTGCGTGCTTCGGTCCTGATCCACCTGCCGGGCCTGGTGCTGACCAAGGAGATCTCCAAGGTCCTCCAGGGGCTGACGCAGGTGGGGCTCACGTTCCGCGGGCTCTACGGCGAGGGGAGCGAGGTCGTCGGGAACTTCTTCCAGTTGTCGAACCAGACGACGCTGGGGAAATCCGAGGAGGAGTTGCTCGACCACCTGGGCAAGATCGTGCGACAGGTGGTCGCGTACGAGGAGCAGGCGCGGCAGGTGCTGCTGCGCGACGCGCCGACGATCATCGAGGACAAGGTCTGGCGCGCCTACGCGCTGCTACGCTACGCGCGCAGCCTCTCGTTCGACGAGGCGATGAACCTGCTGTCCGGCGTGCGCCTGGGCGTGGGGCTGAAACTGATCCCCGCTCTGAGTGTATACACGCTCAACAAGCTGCTGATCTTCACGCAGCCCGCGCACCTCGCGGCCCTGGAGACGCGCGCCGCGCACGATCCGGAGTTGCGCACGGCGCGGGCGTCCTACGTCAGGCGCCTGCTGGACGAGGAAGCAGCACGCCCGGCCTGAACGGCCGGCCCTGAGGGAGACGAGGTCAGCGGCATGAACGGGTACAACTTCACCGATCGCGTTCGCAAAGTCCTGCAGATGGCGCGGGAGGAGGCGGCCCGGCTGCACCACGAGTATGTGGGCACCGAGCACATCCTGCTGGGGCTGATCCGCGAGGGTGAGGGCGTGGCCGCGGCCGTGCTCTCGAACCTCAACGTGGACCTCGAGGAGATCCAGCAGAAGATCGAGGACTCGGTCAAGAAGGGGAAGGCGGCGGCGGCCGCCGGCCCGGACCTGCCGTACACGTCGCGCGCCAAGAAGGTGCTGGAGCTGGCGATGTCTGAGGCGCGCGAGTTGAACCACTCCTACGTCGGCACCGAGCACCTGCTGCTCGGACTGCTGCGCGAGGAGAAGGGGATCGCGGCGCAGGTGCTGACCGACGTCGGCGTGAACCTCGAGCAGGCGCGCGCCGAGACGTTGCGGCTCCTGGGCAGCGAGATGCCGCAGCCGCAGGGTGGCGCGCCGGCGGCGCCCGCGCCGCAGAAGTCGGAGAAGAAGTCGAAGACCCCGGCGCTCGACCACTTTTGCCGCGACCTCACGCAGCTGGCGGCGGGGGGCGAGCTCGACCCGACGATCGGCCGGCAGAAGGAGATCGAGCGGGTGATGGAGGTGCTGTCGCGCCGGAAGAAGAACAACCCGGTGCTGATCGGCGAGCCGGGCGTCGGCAAGACGGCCATCGTCGAGGGGCTGGCGCAGCTGATCGCCTCGGGCAGCTGCCCCGACGCGCTGAAGGACCACCGGGTCCTCGCGCTCGACATGGCGGCGGTGATCGCCGGCACGAAGTACCGCGGCCAGTTCGAGGAGCGGCTCAAGGCGGTGATGAACGAGATCGTCCAGAATCGCAACGTCATCCTGTTCATCGACGAGCTGCACACGCTGGTCGGGGCGGGCGCGGCCGAGGGCGCGATCGACGCGTCGAACATGCTGAAGCCGGCGCTCGCGCGCGGCGAGCTGCGGTGCGTCGGCGCCTCGACGCTCAACGAATACCGCAAGTACATCGAGAAGGACGGGGCGCTGGAGCGGCGCTTCCAGACGGTGATGGTGGAACCGCCGTCGCTCGAGGAGACGATCGAGATCCTCAAGGGGCTGCGCAAACGCTACGAGGACCACCACCGGATCGTCATCCCGGACGAGTCGCTGGACGCGGCGGCCAAGCTCTCGGAGCGCTACATCACCGACCGCTTCCTCCCGGACAAGGCGATCGACGTGATCGACGAGGCCGGGGCGCGGGCGCGGATCGGAGCGCAGGTGCCGCCGCCCGAGGTCGTCGAGCTGAAGGCGAAGCTCGAGGGGATCAACCGGGAGAAGGAAGCCGCGGTCCGCGACCAGAACTTCGAGCGCGCCGCCGCCCTGCGCGACCAGGAGCGCGACCTGCAGGGACAGATCGTCGCGCAGCAGGAGGCGTGGGAGAAGGAGCGCCAGACCCGCCGCCCGGTGGTGGGTGAGGAGGACGTCGCGTTCATCGTCTCGCGCTGGACGGGCATCCCGGTCAGCCGCCTCCAGGAGGCCGAGAGCTCGCGGCTGCTCCGGATGGAGGAGGAGATGCACCTGCAGGTCGTCGGCCAGGACGAGGCGATTACCGCGATCTCGCGAGCCATCCGGCGCTCGCGGGCCGGGCTCAAGGACCCGCGCCGGCCGATCGGCTGCTTCGTCTTCTCCGGCCCGACCGGCGTCGGCAAGACGGAGCTGGCCCGGGCGCTGGCGAAGTTCCTGTTCGGCGACCCCCAGGCGCTGATCCGGGTGGACATGTCGGAGTACATGGAGAAGTTCAGTGTCTCCCGCCTGATCGGCGCGCCGCCGGGATACGTCGGCTACGAGGACTCCGGGACGCTCACCAAGGCGGTGCGGCGCAAGCCGTACGCCGTCGTGCTGCTCGACGAGATCGAGAAGGCGCACCCGGACGTCTTCAACATCCTCCTCCAGGTGCTGGACGAGGGGCGGCTGACCGACAACTACGGCCGCGTGATCGACTTCAAGAACACCGTGGTCATCATGACGTCGAACGTCGGCGCCCGGGACATCACCAAGAGCTCGGCGCTCGGGTTCGTGCAGCAGGGCTCCGAGCACGCGTTCGAGCGGATCGCCGAGAAGGTGAAGGAAGAGATCAATAAGACGTTTAACCCGGAGTTCCTGAACCGGCTGGACGACGTGATCGTCTTCCACCCGCTCTCGCGCGAGCACATCGCACAGATCGTCGCCATCGTGCTCAGGGAGCTGATGGTGCGGCTCTCGGACGAGGAGCTGACGCTGAAGCTCACGGAGAGCGCGTCCGCGTTCCTCGTGAACCACGGCTACGACGAGCACTTCGGCGCGCGGCCGCTGAAGCGCGCGATCCAGCGGTACATCGAGGACCCGCTCTCGGAGAAGATCCTGCTGGGCGAGTTCAGCCGCGGTGACGAGATCGAAGTCGACATGGCGCCGGACGGTGAGCGGCTGCAGTTCCGGGTCCTCCAGAGCTCCAAGGCCTAGCCAAACCGGCGGGATGCGCTCAGAGACCCTCGCCGCCGTGCTGGCGGCCGCACTTGTCTTCTGCCCGCCTCCGGCGCGGCTCCTCGCGCAGGAGCCGACCGAGGGCAGCGCGCTGATCGATTCGCTCGAGGTCGTCGGCAACCGCCGCGTCACGCGCGAGACGATCGTGAACGCCGCCGGCATCCAGCTCCGCACCCCCGTCACCTACCGCGACATCCAACGCGCGATCCGCAGCCTCGTCGCCCTCGGCCAGTTCGACGACATCCAGGTCTCCCGCCGCTCCGGCGACGCCGACGAGGAGATCGTGACGTTCATCCTGCGCGAGCGGCCGCTGCTGGTCCGCGCGGGGGTGCGCGGGGTGGACAAGCTCTCCGAACGCGCGGTGCGCGAGAGGATCGAGATCCCCAACGGGCGGCCGCTCGACCCGGCGCTCGTCGAGCGGGCGCGGTTGCGGATCGACTCGCTCTACGAGGCCGAGGGCTACTACCTCGCCGAGGTGCGGCCGGTCCTCGTGCCGCGGGACAGCGACGCGGTCCGGCTGGTCTTCGACATCACCGAGGGCCGGCGGGTGGCGATCGCCGCCGTGCGGATCGAGGGGAACAGCGACTTCACCGACGGCCAGGTGGTCAAGCGGATGAAGACGCGCCCCGAGGGCTTCTGGTGGTTCCAGCAGGGCGAGTACTCCGAGGACCGCCTGCGCGAGGACCTCGACGAGCGAATCCCCGGCTTCTACGGCAGCCGCGGCTACATCGACTTCCGCATCCTGCGCGACACCCTGCTGGTGGATGAGACCAGTGGCAAGGCCACGCTCGTGGTCGAGGTGAGCGAGGGACGGCCCTACCGCGTGGGCACCGTGACGGTGGACGGGAACCGCTACTTCTCCACCGACCAGGTGCTCTCGCTCAACCCGTTCGACGTCCGCCAGGGCGCCGGGCTGCGCTGCCTGCTGCGCGGCTGCGGTGCGGCGCGGGTGAACTGGTTCGACCAGACGGCGTGGGATGACGCGACCACGAAGCTGCGCACCCAGTACGCCAACGCGGGCTATATCTACGCGGAGGTGCGGCCGCGGATCGAGCACGTCGAGTCGGCCGACACGACCGAGCCCCCGACGGTGAACCTCAGCTGGGCGGTCAACGAGCAGCACCCGGCGATCGTCAACCGCATCGAGATCCTCGGCAACGAGGTCACCCACGAGCGGGTGATCCGCGAGGCGCTGGTCATCCTGCCGGGCGACGTCTTCGCGCAGGACCGGGTGCTGCGCTCCTACCAGAACATCAGCAACCTCGGCTTCTTCAACCAGCCGCTGCCGTTCCCCGACACGCGGCCCGCCAACGATCAGGGCGACATCGATCTCGTTTTCCGGGTCGAGGAGAAGCACACCGGGAACGTCAACTTCGGCGCGTCGGTCGGGCAGGGGACCGGCGTCGGCGGGTTCCTCGGGCTCGACGAGCCGAACCTGTTCGGCCAGGGCAGGCGCGGCCGCCTCCAGTGGCAGTTCGGGCGCAACATCAACGACTTCGACATCAGCTACACCGACCCGTCGCTGTGGGGGAGCCGCGTCTCGGGCACGGTGGCGCTGCGCAACACGCGGATCCGCTACACGATTGCGGACCTCGGCCGGATCACGACGCGGGGCGGCTCGCTGCAGCTCGGGCTGCCGCTCCCGCGCAGCCGCTACAGCCGGGTGTTCCTCTCCTACGGTCTCGAGGTTGAGAAGTACTCCGGCGCGGCGCAGAACCTCACCGGATCGTTCCGCTGCGCCGACTGCCTGCGCTCGACGGTGGGGCTCACCTTCCTGCGAGACACCCGCATCGACCTCCCGTTCGCCACCGGCGGCTCTATGCACAACCTGAGCGCGAACTTCACCGGCGGCGTCCTGGGCGGCTCGGCCACGTTCCAGCGCTACGACCTCGAGGGGCGGTGGTACGCGCCCGCCGGCCGGCTCGGCGGGGGTCCCGTGCCGGGCAGCGGGATCCGGTTCGTGCTGGGGCTGACCACCAAGGCGGGGTTCGTCTTCGGGGACGCGGGGCCGTTCTTCCGCCAGCTGTTCGCGATGGGGGGGACGCAGTACGGGATCCCGCTGCGCGGCTACGACGAGTTCGCGATCACGCCGCAGGGCTTCAACCCCGGCGCCACGCTGGGCGGCGTGCCGCGCACGGCCTTCGGCCCGTCGTACTACGCGACGACCGTGGAGTTCGGTGCCCGGTTCAGCCAGCAGATCTACGCGTCGGCCTTCTACGACGCCGGCAACGTGTGGGCGAGCGCGGCGGGGTTCAACCCGACGCGGCTGTTCCGCGGCGCGGGCGTCGGGGTGGCGCTGATCACGCCGCTGGGCCCGCTGGGCGTGGACTACGCCTACGGGTTTGACCGGACCGACAGTTCGGGTCGGCCGGCGCCCGGCTGGAAACTTCACTTCAAGATCGGCAACTTCTTCTAGCGAACGGACCAACGATATGGAGAGGACCATGGCTCGCGTGACCGGCGTGGCGGCCACCCTTGCGCTGCTGGCGACCTGGACCGCCGCCGCCCAGGCCCAGCAGCCCGGTGCGCCGGTGGTGCCGTTGCGGATCGCGTACATCAACTCGCAGGTCATCCTGGCGAACACGCCGGGCCGGGCCGCGGCGGAGTCGCTGTTCGCGCGCGAGATGGTGCAGTGGCGCGGGGAGGTGCAGCGCCTCCAGCAGCAACTCGATTCAGCCGTGGCGGAGTACAGCCGCACCTCGGTGGTGATGAGTCCCACGGCGAAGACGGCGAAGGAGGCCGAGCTGCGCCAGCTGGAGCAGCGGGCCCGGCAGCGGGCCGTGGAGCTGGACCAGCAGTCCCAGACTCGCGAGCAGGAGCTGACGGCGCCGATCATGCAGCGCGTCAACGCGGTGATCGAGGGGATCCGCGCCGAGTTCAACTACGCGATGATCTTCGACGCCGCGGCGCAGGGCGGCGCTCTGGTCACGGCGGACCGCGTGCTCGACATCTCGCCGCTCGTGATCCAGCGGCTCCAGGCGGGCGCGGGCGCGCCGGCGCAGCCGGGGGTGCAGCCACCGCTCGCAGCGCCGGCAGCCGCCGCCGATTCGACCCGGCCGCGCCCGGCGGCCGACACGGCGGGGGCGCGCCCGGCGACGCCGCTCCGGCCGCGCCGACCGTAGGCGGGTCGCGCCGGGCCGCCGGGTGAGCGCCTCGCTGTCGGCCGCCGAGATCGCCGCTCTGGTCGAGGGCACGCTCGTCGGCGACGGCGGCGTGCGGATCGGCGCGGTGGCGGCGCTCGACCGCGCGGGCCCCGGCGACCTGGCGTTTCTTGCCGCGGCCCGCTACCTGCCCTACTTTCACGCCTCCCGCGCCGGCGCCGTGCTATGTACCGGGGAGCACCGGGCGGTCCAGCCGGGCCCCGCGACCCGCATCGTCGTCCTGGACCCGCACCGCGCCATGGTGCGCGTGGTGCGGGTTCTGTATCCGGAACCGCCGCGCCGCGCCGGCGTGGACGCCAGCGCCGTGATCGGCGAGGGCGCCGTGCTTGGGCGTGACGTGGTCCTCGGGCCGCACGTGGTCGTCGGGACCCGCGCGCGCCTCGGCGAGCGCGTGGAGGTGATGGCGGGTGCGGTGATCGGCCCGGGAGTCGCGGTCGGTGACGACGCCACGATCTACCCGCACGTCGTCTGCTACCCGGGCACCGTCGTGGGCGCGCGGGTCATCCTCCACGCGGGGGCGCGGCTGGGCGTGGACGGCTTCGGCTACGTGCCGGGGCCCGCGGGCCACGAGAAGATCCCGCACGTGGGGCGGTGCATCATCGGCGACGACGTCGAGATCGGCGCCAACACGACCATCGACCGCGGCAGCGTGGACGACACGGTGATCGGCGCGGGGACCAAGATCGACAACCTGGTGCACATCGCGCACAACTGCCGCGTCGGGACGCGGTGCTTGATCATGGCGCAGGTCGGGCTCGCGGGCTCGGTGCGCGTGGAGGACGGCGCGATCCTCGCCGGGCAGGTGGGCGTGGGTGGGCACCTCACGGTGGGCGCCAGGGCGCAGGTGGGGGGGCAGGGTGGAGTGATCGGCGACATCCCGGCGGGCGCCATCGTGTCCGGCTATCCGGCGCGGCCGCACCGCGAGGCCATGCGCGCGACCGCCGCGCTGTACCGCCTGGCGGAGATCGTGGACGAGCTGGAGGTTCTGGTCGAGCGTGGCGGGAAGCAAGCCGGCTGACGCGCCGCGGCGCACCGTGCGCCGCGAGACCTCGCTCGAGGGCGTCGGGATGCACACCGGCGCGACCTCGCGCGTCACGTTCCGGCCCGCGGCGCCCGGCACCGGCGTGGTGTTCCGGCGGGTGGACCTCGACGGAGCCCCGGCGATCCCCGCCCGACTGACCAGCGTGAGCGGGGTGGAGCGGCGTACCACGCTGAGCCAGAACGGGGCCGAGGTGCACACCGTCGAGCACCTGCTCGCGGCCGTGTCGGTGCTCCAGCTGGACGACCTCGAGATCGCGATCACCGGCCCCGAGCCGCCGATCCTCGACGGCTCGTTCACGCCGTTCTTCGACGCGCTCGCCGCGGCCGAGCCGACGGAGCACGACGGGCAGGCCGACGAGTTCGTCGTCCGCGAGGCCTTCGCGGTGACGGAGGGCGACTCGTCCTACCTCGTCGGCCCGCATGGCGGGCTGCGGCTCACGACGACGATCGAGTTCCCCCACCCGGTGATCGGGCGGCAGTCGGGGACCTACGACGTCACGGCCGACGTGTTCGCGCGCGAGCTCGCCCCGGCGCGCACCTTCGGCTTCGTGCACGAGCTCGAGGCGCTGCGGGCGAAGGGGCTCATCTCGGGCGGCACCGTGCAGAACGCCATCGTGCTCGACGCGACGTCGGTCGTCGGCACGACGCTGCGCTGGCCCGACGAGTTCGTGCGCCACAAGACGTCGGACATCCTCGGCGACCTGGCGTTGCTCGGCGGGCGCCTCCGCGCGCACGTCGTCGCCACCCGGCCGAGCCACCGCGGCAACGTCGCCCTCGGGCGGGCCATCCGCCTGCGGGCCGCGCGTTCGGGAGGCGCCATGATGGACATCCGCGACATCCTCGACGTCATCCCCCACCGCTACCCGATGCTGCTCGTCGACCGGATCCTCGAGGTCGAGGAGAAGAAGCGCATCGTCGGGATCAAGAACGTCACGTACAACGAGCCGTTCTTCCAGGGGCACTTCCCCGGCCACCCAGTGATGCCGGGCGTGCTGATCATCGAAGCGATGGCGCAGGTCGGCGGGATGCTGCTGATGTCGTTCGTGCCCCGCGAGGACCACCAGAGCAAGGTGGTCTACTTCATGTCGCTCGACAACGTGAAGTTCCGCCGGCCGGTGGTGCCGGGAGACCAGCTCCGCTGCGAGCTCGAGATGGTCCAGTTCCGCGGCAAGACGTGCCGCATGAAGGGCCTCGCGTACGTGGACGGCAACGTCGTGTGCGAGGCCGACATGATGGCGGCGCTGGTGGACAAGTAGCGTGACCCGGCGGATCCACCCCACCGCGATCGTCGCCCCTGATGCCCAGCTGGCTGACGACGTCGAGGTCGGCCCGCACGCGATCGTCGGGCCGCAGGTCACCGTGGGGTCGGGGTGCGTCCTCGGCCCCGGCGTCGTGCTCGAGCGCAACGTGAAGCTCGGCGCGCGGGTCAAGGTGGGCGCGGGCAGCATCCTGGGCGGCGACCCCCAGGACCTCAAGTACCAGGGCGAGGAGACCTGGGTCGAGGTCGGCGACGACACCATCGTCCGCGAATACTGCACGGTGAACCGGGGTACGACGCAGTCGTTCCGTACGACCATTGGCCGGCGCTGCCTGGTGATGACGTACGCGCACGTCGCGCACGATTGCCACATCGGCGACGGGGTGATCCTCTCCAACGGCGTCGGGTTGGCTGGTCACGTCACGATCGACGCGAAGGCCACCCTGGGCGGGATGACGGGCGTGCACCAGTTCGTGCGCATCGGGGCCTTCGCGTTCATCGGCGGGATGGCGAAGGTGACCAAGGACATCCCGCCGTACGTGAGGGCCGACGGCAACCCGGCACGGCTCTTCGGCCTCAACGTCATCGGGCTACAGCGCAACGGGTTCACGCGCGAGACGCTGGACGAGCTCAAGAAGGCGTACCGGCTGTTCTTCCGGTCGAACCTCATCATCAAGCAGGCGATCGCCCGCGCGCGGTCGGAGCTGGCCGCGCTCCCCGAGGTTGAGGTCTTCGTAGGGTTCATCGAGGCGAGCGAACGCGGGGTGGCGGTGTGACCACAGCGCCGCTCGCCGTCGGCGTGGCCGGGGTGGGCAGCCTGGGGTTCCATCACGCACGGCACTACGCGGCGCTTCCCGGCGTGCGGCTCGCCGGCGTGTTCGACGCGCGGCCGGGGCGCGCGGCCGAGGTGGCGGCGCAGCTGGGCACCAGGGCCTGTCCGTCGCTCGACGCACTGCTCGAGGACGTCGCGGCGATCTCGGTGGTCGTGCCGACCCCGGCGCACCACGACGTCGCGCTCGCGGCGCTCGCTCGCGGCCGCCACGTGCTGGTGGAGAAACCCCTGGCCGCCACGATCGCCGAGGCCGAGGCGCTGGTGGTGGCGGCGGAACGCGCGGGCGTCGTGCTCCAGACGGGGCACATCGAGCGGTTCAACCGCGCCGTGCGCGCGGCGGCCCCACACCTCGCGCGGCCGCGGTTCATCGAGTCCGACCGGGTAGCGCCGTTCGTCGCGCGCGGCAGCGAAGTCGCGGTGATCCTCGACCTCATGATTCACGACATCGACCTCGTGCTCGCGCTGGTGCGCGAGCCCGTCACGGACGTGCGTGCCTCGGGAATCGCCGTGGTGACGCGCAGCATCGACATCGCGACGGCGCGGCTCGAGTTTGCGAGCGGCGCGGTCGCCAACCTCACGGCGAGCCGCCTCGCGCGCGAGCGGGTGCGCAAGCTGCGCATCTTCCAGCCGAATGGCTACTTCTCGCTCGACCTCGGCGCGGGGACGGGGGAGTACCTGCGGCTGAGGAAAGACGCCGCCGCGGTGCTGGCCGGCGCCGCGCCGGACCTGGCGGCGGCGATCGAGCGCGTTCCGCTCGAGGCGCCGGAGGCGGACGCCCTCCAGCTCGAGCTCGCGAGCTTCGTCCGCGCGGTCCGCGGCGAGGAGCCGCCCGCGGTGACGGGGCGTGACGGGCTCGAGGCGCTGCGCCTCGCCTTTCGGGTGCTGGAGGCGATGGGTCCGGCGGCCGCCGGACAGCTGTCGTGAGCACGGTGTTCGTCTCGTGCGGGGAGCCGTCCGGGGACGAGCACGCGGCCGCCTTGGTGACGGCGCTGCGCGGACTTGCGCCGGACGTCGCGGTCGAGGGCGTGGGGGGACCGAAGCTGGCCGCGGCCGGCGCGCAGCTGCTGGCGCGCATCGAGGAGCTCACGGTGATCGGCTTCGTCGAGGTCGCGAGGAAGATCCCGGCCCACCTGCGCCTGCTGCGCGCGATCGAGCGGCGGCTCGCACGCGGCGACGTGAAGCTGATCGTGCTGGTGGATTACCCGGGCTTCCACCTGCGGGTCGCGGCCGCCGCTCACCGGCTCGGCGTCCCAGTCTTCTACTACATCGCGCCGCAGCTCTGGGCGTGGCGCGAGGGGCGGGTGCGCCAGATGGCGCGCACCGTCTCGCGGCTCGCGGTGATCCTCCCGTTCGAGGAGGAGTTCTTCCGGCAGCGCGGCGTGCCGGCCACGTTCGTCGGCCACCCGCTGCTGGACCGCCCGCCGCTGCAGGGCGACCGCGGGACCTTGAAGGCGGCGCTGGGGCTCGACCCCGGCCGCCCGCTCCTCGGCCTCTTCCCTGGCAGCCGGACGCAGGAGACGGCGCGCCTGTGGCCCATCTTCCGGGACGCGGCGCGGCAGGTGCTGCGCTCGCGGCCCGACGTCCAGTGCCTCGTGGCGGCCACCGGGGGGGGCGACTACCCCGACGCGGCCGGCGTGCGTATCGTGCCGGGGCGAGCGGTGGAGTGCTTCGCCGCCGCGGACGCCGCGCTGTGCAAGTCGGGGACGACGACGCTCGAGGCGGCGCTGGCGCTCACCCCGCAGGTGGTCGCATACCGCCTGAACGCGCTCTCCTACCGGCTCGCGCGCCGGCTCGTGAAAGTGCCGTGGATCGGGCTCGTCAACCTGGTTGCCGGGCGGCTAATCGCCCCCGAGTTCGTGCAGGCCGATGCCCGGCCCGACCGCCTGGCGCAGGCGGTGTTGCCGTTGCTCGACCCGGCCTCCCCCGAGCGTCGCTCGCAACTCGAGGGCCTCGCCGAGGTGCGGCGCCGGCTCGGCGGCCCCGGGGCGGCGGGCCGGGCAGCGGCGCTGGCGCGTGAGCTGTTGGTCGCGTGAGCGGTGTGGACTGGGGACGCGTGGCATCCTGGGTATGGCGGTCGCGCTCGCCGGGTGCCGTGGCGACCCGCCTGGCGCTGATCCCGGTGGCGGGGCTCTACCGCGCGGGCGTGGGGGCCCGCAACGCCGCGTACGATGTGGGCCTGCGGCGCTCGCGGGCGTTGCCGCTGCCGTCAGTCGGCGTGGGCAACCTGGCGGTGGGCGGGACGGGGAAGACCCCGGTGACGGGATACCTCGCCCGCGAGCTGGTGCGGCGCGGCCTCAGGCCCGGCATCGTGCTGCGCGGGTACGGCGGCGACGAGGAGCGCGAGCACGCTGCGGCGGTGCCGGAGGCGATCGTGGTCGCCGACCCG
>Ga0299912_10001511_pt1 | contig 18786 bp, 16 predicted proteins | sample RVTome_2_FD_207667 | JGI IMG/M metagenome (GOLD analysis project Ga0299912, IMG submission 207667) | Soil microbial communities from uranium-contaminated site in the Upper Colorado River Basin, Wyoming, United States - RVT95D214 (version 2) ... | reverse complement strand
GGCCTGGGGGAAAATCATTTATAGTCATACTGACGGAATAATTCTTAAATCATCACAAATTAATCCGGCCGACTTTGTAACCATAGGTTACCATGTTGCACCGCTCAAAAGAACCCCCTGGTATTTTCAAAACCAGAAAGTAGTTTCTGCACCCGCCAAGAATATTTCCATTGATGTTGGTACCGTGGAGTTACTGAATGAGATCAATGCCGATAGTGTCCGTTACTTTATTCAGAGTCTACAGGATTTTGGGACTCGTTTTCTCTTTGCTCCCACCCGTGATTCAGTCGCCCAGTGGATCAAGAATCAGTTTCTTCGGATGGGAATCAGCGATGTTCAGATCGATTCTTTTGACTATTCCTCAACCTGGCAGAAAAACGTGGTTGCCACTATTCCCGGATCTATCAATCCAACCCAGGTATATGTTGTGGGTGGCCATCATGACTCTTATTCTTATGGGAATCCTTCGGTTTATGCTCCGGGTGCTGATGATAATGCCAGCGGAACTGCCGCTGCTCTGGAAATTGCCCGTGCCATGATGGCCATTGGCTATCATCCCGAGGCTACCATTAAATTTGTAACTTTTGCTGCTGAAGAATATGGCTTATGGGGCAGTGAGGATTTTGCCCAGAAGGCCGCTGCTTCCGGAATGAATATTGCCCTGATGATCAATCATGATATGATTAGCTATACCACTGATACCCCCGGAAACTGGGAGGTGGGCATGAATTATTATTCTGGCTTTGAATATCTGTTGGATTTGACCTCACAGTTGATCGAAAGTTACACTACGCTAATCCCGCGAACCGGAACTCTTAACGCTTCATTTTCGGATAGTTACTCCTTCTGGACCATGGGATTTCCCTCTTTCTATTTTGAGGAATGGGATTTCAGTCCTTATTACCATTCACCCAATGATGTTATCAGCAATTACAATATGAATTTTTGTGCCGAAGTCATCCGCGCCTCCGGAGCTTTACTGCTCTTTTCTTCAGCCACCCCAGGGATAGTACAAGGGTACCAGCTGTTAGACCGAGGCAATGGCAGCAGCCTGGAATTAACCTGGCTCCCTAATAGTGAACCGGACATGGGGCATTACCAGGTGTATGTGGGTCTCTCTTCGGGAGTTTATGATACCTCATATTCCACTTTACAAAGTCCGTTCGTGGTTGGCGGACTGACTGAAGGTTTGCCGTATTATGTGGGCCTGTCCGCAGTAGATACTGCCGGCAATGAGAGTTTTATCGTCGAAAGATCAGCCATACCGTATTCCATTCCTTTCCCGCCCCAGCAGCTGCAGGACCTCCCCGGCTGGCATCAGATAACCTTCAACTGGAGAGCCGGCCAGGAACTGGATCTGTTAGGGTATAACCTGTATCGCTCTGATACTCCTGCCGGTCAGCAAAGCAAAGTAAATTCACCGGTCATTCAGGATACTTTTTATGTAGATCAAACCGCTCAGATCGGACAATACTATTATTACACCGTGAGGGCAGTAGACAGCCTTTTGAATGAGAGCCCTAATAGTGATGAAGTCAGATCACGGGTAATATCACTGGATCAGGGAATCCTGGTGGTGGATGAGACCATTGACGGTAATGGCACTCTGCTAAATCCTTCTGATCAGCAGGTGGATAGTTTTTATACTGAAATACTGGCTGGCTTTCAGATCACCATGTATGACCTGCAGCAGTCCGGAGAAATTAAGTTAGCTGATCTCGGGGCGTTTTCCACCGTCCTCTGGCAGGGAAATGATTTTACTGATTTTACTCTGACAGAACAGGTCAGGGAAAGTATCGGTCGTTATCTGGAGGCAGGTGGTAATATGCTGATCTCGGAAATTCATCCATCCAAAGCGTTCGCTAATAACTTGAGTTATCCACGGAATTTTGCTCCCGGGGATTTTATCTATGATTATCTGAAAGTTGCCCGGGTGGAGTACAGCGCTCCTTCACGCTTTCTGGGAGCAGTACCGCTTATTACCGGATATGATTCCCTGTATGTAGATCCGGCAAAATCAACCAATACTCTAAATTACCATATCTTGAAAGTGGAGAGTATAACCGCCACTGCTGACGCCCAGAATATTTACCAATATGACAGCTGGTATGCCAGCAATACCTCACAGGGGAGCATGAAAGGAAAACCGGTTGGCATTGAATATTTGGGAAGTGATTATCAGCTGGTTCATATCAGTTTCCCGTTATATTATATGAATTTTACCGAAGCTCAGCAGCTAGTTCACCTGATTCTGATTGAAAAATTTGGAGAATTGACTTCTCTTACCAAAGATATTTCTGAAATGCCAGACCGGTTTGAACTGTTTCAGAATTATCCCAATCCATTCAATCCCAGTACCTTAATCAGTTGGCAGTTGATAGTTGACGGTGAAGTGCAATTAAAAATCTTTAATTTATTGGGTCAGGAAATACGGACACTGGTAAATGAAAGGCAGGAGGCCGGTTCACACACTGTGGTATGGGATGGTCGGAATGATGCCGGTGATCCGATGGCCAGCGGGATTTACCTGTACAGGATCCAGGCTGGAGAGTTGGTCAGCATCCGCAAAATGGTTTTACTGAAATAGTGGCATATTCTGCTACCTATTTCTAAAATTTTAGACAGCATTATGGTGAAGCCATCCCTTTTTATGATCCTGTCTTATATTTGCTAATCTAATTCTTTGCCAAAATCATACAGCGGGAGGGATTGGCAAATCTCTTTTACCTGCTGTTTGACATGCTGATAGATCTTATCGTTGTCCATATTTTTCAACACCCAGTCGATCAGCTGTGCCACTTTTTTCATTTCCCGTTCCTTGAATCCACGGGTAGTTAAGGCTGGAGTTCCTAACCGGATGCCGCTGGTGATGAATGGGCTTCGCTCGTCGAACGGCACCATGTTTTTATTCACCGTGATTCCGGAGGCGTGTAGGGCATTTTCGGCATCTTTACCGGTAATACCGGTTTTGCTTAGATCCACCAGCATCACATGGTTATCGGTCCCGCCGGATGCCACCTGATACCCCAATTCAATGAGTTGATTGGCCAAAGCCTGGGCGTTTTTAATAATTTGTCCGGCATAGCTCTTAAAAGATGGTTGTAATGCCTCTTTAAAGGCAACGGCCTTGGCAGCAATGATGTGCATCAGAGGACCGCCCTGAATACCGGGCATGACATTGCTGTCCATGATTTCTGAGATATTTTTTAATCGCCCGGATTTAGGTGCAACCAGTCCCATATCATTTTCTTTGTCTTTGCCAATGAGAATCATTCCGCCCCGCGGCCCTCGCAGGGTTTTGTGAGTGGTGGTAGTAACTACATCGCAATAGGGAATGGGACTGGGATGCAGACCTGCCGCTACCAGTCCGGCTGGATGAGCAATGTCAGCCAGCAGAATAGCTTTGACCTCGTTAGCAATTTGCCGGAATTCCTCAAACGGATAAAATCGGCTGTAGGCGCTGGCCCCGATAATGATCATTCGCGGTTTGTGTTCCCGGGCTTTCTTTGCTACATCATCAATGTCAATGTAACCGGTTTCTCTTTTCACTCCATAGGATACGATCTTGTACATCTTTCCCGAGAAATTGACCGGGCTTCCATGGGAAAGATGTCCGCCATGCGCCAGATCCATCCCAAGCACGGTGTCTCCTGGTTTGCAGTAAGTAAAATAGACCGCCATGTTGGCCTGTGTTCCGGAATGCGGTTGAACATTGGCATATTCAGCACCAAAAAGCTGTTTGGCTCTCTCCCGGGCCAGATTTTCTGCCTGATCCACCCATTCGCATCCACCATAATAACGCTTGCCGGGATAACCCTCGGCATATTTGTTGGTCATTACACATCCGGCAGTCTGCAGAACCGCCTGACTGACGAAATTTTCTGAGGCAATGAGTTCGAGGGTGTTGTTTTCACGATCAATTTCACCTTTAATGGCTTGAAAGATTTCTGGATCAGTTTGTTTGATAAACTCCAGCATAATGTTTCCTCCATTGCACAAATCGTTGTTATTCTCTTATTCCAAAAAAATACCGCAGCCTGGACCGCTGCGGTATTTTAAAAGCATTGTTGATACTCTGCCTCTTCTTCAGAGCGACCACGAATTTTATTGATTTATCCAGCTGTAACAGGGATCATTGGTCGTCATCCGGTTCTTGTACATGAAAACATCTTCTTTAGTGGGTACCAGCGGATCAAACTGATTAATCCGGCGTGATGCCTCACTGGCATAATTGGGATCCTTGGTGGCCTTTCGTAACTCATCCTGCGAATATTTGTAAACCAGTTTATCGTCATATTTCAGCTTTTTGTCCGTTCGCTGGTCCATACAAAATTGCACTGTATTCTCATATATCTCAGCCATGATCATATTAGGAAGACCGTTACCCGGATCCACTTTCTGGGCATTTTGCACATACCGCCGGGCAGAGGGAAACTCGTGTAATCTTCCATAGACCGAGGCAGTTAAACAAAGTACATTTACATTGCGGGCGTCAATCTGCAAGATCTCTTTATAATATGTAAGAGATTTAGAAAGCTGATTTAGTCCCTCATGCGAACGTCCCATATATTCCAAAGCCAATAAATGTTTGGGATCTAATTTTATCACGCTTTCAAACGGTTCCAGTGCTTCTTTGTAAAGTCCCCGCTCGAATGCCGCCTTTCCATATTCCACCGCATTATTGATGCTGGTCGGATCATTGCGCCAGGCGGATTCCCGCGCTTTTAAAGGATCTTCACCGCACTTTTCCATGATTTCGGCTAAAAGCCGTGAAGCTTCAGCATCTTTGGAATCAAGCTCAACCACTTTCTGCTGCGCCCTGATGGCGTTTGGACAGTCATCCTCTTTGTAATAGAGATAAGCAAGTTTTACCCAGTAAGATTTCTCAGCGGGACTTTCTTTAACCAAAGCTTCATAATGAGGTATGGCACATTGAGTGTTGCCTCTTAAATCCTGTACATTACCTGCATAATAGTGCAGCCGGGTTTGATCCGGAAAAGCCTTTAAACCACGGTAACAGACCAGGAGAACACTATCCGGAAGATTCAGATTATAATAGCATTCCGCTAATTTGGAAAATGCCACCTTGAATTTGCCGGAATTGTTATGCACCACCACTTTCCAGTAGTAGGGGATGGCTCGCTTATAATTATTATATTTAAATTCTTCCCGGGCCAAACTGTACCATTCCGCTACCTTTTGTTGCTCTAGTGAATCCATTTTTTGTTGGTCATAAATCGTGCTGAAATTTTCTGGTTCGCATGGTACTTCTTCTGTCCCTAAAGGTTCGAGGTCCTCTAACTGGCTATAGCTAGTGGTAAAGGGTAACATGATGCATATGGCAGTTATTATTACCAGCTTTTTGCCGCTTAACCAAATATTCGATTTCAACTTTCCATTCCTCCTGTTTTCATTGTATAAGGAGATAAAAATCAAACTATTTAACGTTCCTTTTGAAACCAAAGTTCTCCCGCAGATACTGATATCAACGTCTTAATAAACTTTTCTTCAACTATTGTTTCATCTTTATTGCCACGAATTCCCGCTATAAAGGCTAGGTCTAAGCGTGCCTGTCCCTGAAAAAATGGAAATCCGAATCCAGCGTGCAGCATATATTCATTTATCGACCGTGAATTAAATATATATCCGGTTTTGCTGTAAGAAAAACCAATTCTCGAATCGAATTTTTTTAGGAATTTTCTGGTTTTTTCCCGTGAATGAGAATGTTCTAAACCAATTCCTATTTGACCATATTCTTGCAGGTTTTGAACTTCCTGATCTAATTGTAAACCCTCTGACCAATCCTGATACACGACATCGGCACTGAAAGTCCAGGTAGTCAAAAACCGATAACTGCTGCCTAAACCGGCAAAAACTGGAAAAGTAGTCTTGTCCTGATAAGTCTGCTCTTCCAGATTGATAGGGGAAACAGAAATCCTGGAATAATTAATCCGTGGTTTAAAGTCGATAAAAGCTCCTAACACCCAGGGATCAACCGGATTGAAATCAAAACTGGCCCCAATGCCAGGACCTCTAAATCGGTATTCAATTTTATAGTAATCATCCGACAGCTGAGGATTATCATTAAATAATATATAGTACCGGTCCTCTATGGCGCCAAAGAAATAATTAAGGCTGGCAGCTATTCCCCAGCGAGCATTTGGTGACCAGATTAAATTTATCTGCGACCGGGCAATATTCCCTTCATAGAATACATTCTCTTCATAATTGATATCACCCGTTTGATATTTTAAGATATAACTAAATTTGGTAACGGCATAGGGAGATACTGAAATTCCGAAAATCCATTTCTTCTTTTGAATGGGAATACCTAACTGTAATCCATTAAAATTAGCGGTGGATGAGGAAAAACTCTGCGACTGATTTTTGACGGCAATTTCGGTAGTCGACTGATGATAACGGAGTGACAGATTGATCTTGGTATTGTTGATTTTTCGCCAGCTGGCAATATTATAAGCGTTCAGGGAGGCACTATCTGTTAGTGCCAGGCCTGTTCCACCCAATCCCGCTCCTCTTACCGAAGTAGTATACTGCCGGAGTCCGATTCCATTCTCAGCCGCAGAAAAAATGGATTGGGCCTGCAGCAACAGGTATGGCACAAATAGAACCAACAATGTTATCAAGGTCCGGTACATAAAATAATCCATTCTACAAGCGCGAACTTGCCGGAATCCAGTAAGTGATCTTCAGGCGTGGATGGTTCGCAGGATTGGGATGCGTTCTTTTATAATACGCCAGATAAGAATAAAATTCAATTTCATCAATAATAGTACTTGAAGTTTCCCGGCTGTCGATAAAACTGATCACAAAGCCATTAGAATCTGCAGGTTGGACCAGCTGCTGGCGGATCATCTCTGCCAGCATTTTCCGACTTGCATCCGCACTGGTTTCAATATAGCTGCTGTCACTGGCCCAATAAGTGGTAATAGCAAAAAGACCCTTGGTTGAGTCAACTTCTACCGCCGGGTTGTTAATATCTGTGATCAGTTTTAAGGTAACCTGATTGGCCAGACCGTAATTAGGGTCAACTAGACTATTCTCCATATCAACGGGGATCTGTAAATTGGCCGATATCAACGAAATTTCACTGGGCTGATTGGCCAGGAAACCTGCCAGGTCAAATTTAAGCAGGGTATTATTCACTATCAGCGAGGAAGCATAATTTCGCTCATCAATTCTTGGTATGCTACCTTCATATACATATGCATCATAGGTGCCATTCAAAGTGTCACCGTAAACAGCGGTATCACCTGGTAAATGATAACTGATGATTAATTGCGGATCTTTGGTGGAGTTTATCGCATAGAGGTATTGGATAAAATCCGCCTGATCAAAGTCGATTATAACTCCATAATTATCAACTGGATCAGTGGCCGTATCAGCCCACACTTTTACCATCTCAATACCGTCACTGTTGAGATTAAAAATGTAATCGAGAGTATCACTGGGATTGATTTCTAATTGGCCCAGTGGTTTATTTCGATCGATGTTTTGAAGGTAATCACCCCAGACAGAATCCACGTTAGTGGTCCAAATATTTACGATTGGATAAATGGTGGCATCGATGAAGGTGGGTGTTCCGGGAGAGACGCTCCCCGCTGCAGAAAGCTGGATTTTGGCACTGTCCACAATGGCCGAATCTGGAACGGTAAGATAACTGGTAAAGCGTAAAATGGGACGGGCTTCCAAACCGAAAGCACCTCCCAATAATAACCTGTACGAATATTGGGTATTTACCTTGGTCTTCACCTGATAGGAGGTATCCTGTACCGCCAATAAGGTAGTATCCTTAACAAACCCGGGAATCTCGCTGTTTAATACATTAACGGTCAGCTGGTGTGGATTTTCACTGCAGGAAATGAGCACCACCGTAACTAACCAGATAAATATGTTGAAATAAAAAGATCGTTTCTGCACACTATTCCTGTTCTTCATCCCGTTCAAAAATAATCCGAGAATTTAAATGATCACTCCTGTTAATACAATGTTTTTAATATTTGCTTCCACGCTTTATTCAAGTCTTCAAAGTACTAAAAAATCATTTTAAATATGGAGTTTTCAATAAAAGTTTCTCTTTATACGATGATGGTTGTATGAAGGTTCAATACCTGGTTTTTTTGTAAACTTGGTCAGGTATCAAACTGAAGTCTAATTTATGGTTCGCATCCCTAAATAATAAAATTGAGCTCAGATATCAATGCCGGTGAATATCTTTATGCATGATTTTTCGGGTTTCCAGCAGCCGGTCATCAGCCGGTAAATCGATCAAATAGGCATTCATCCCGGCATCGTTTTCTTTTTTCAGAAGCTGAACCATGTAGTCAATGACGCTGGAAGGGAAAACATTATCCCTTTCATACAAGTCACGCTTCTGCAATAGTCTTTCAGCAGACTCTACACAACTTCCCGGCAGAGCTGGTAATTTTTTTAACAATTTTTCATCTTGGAAAATGTTTCCTTTAGTATAAAGTTTTTTTGCAGTAACCAATGATCGCGAATTGGTTAGTCCCCATTCTGCGGCCAGGGTCATGCCGGCTAACAGCAGATGCACGATCGCACTGCCGTCCGGGCTTCGCAGTTCCACAGTCTGCCGGCCTTCGGGATCACGATATTCGATCTTTTGCTGTTTGTTCAATTTCTGGGACAAATTGGAAATTTTTGACCAACCCAATGGAACCCGGATCATGGCGCTGCGATTAAGATCACTCCAGCATATCCGGGTGGGTGCCTCCTGATTAGGCACCAAACGCAAATAAGCTGAGGAAACAGTATTTCCGAAAGCGGTGAGAGTATCTGCGTATTCGCATAAACCACCAATTAACTTTTTGGCAGGATCTGAAAGCTTACTCTGTGCATCGATCATCATATTTTTACCATTCTTCATCAGCTCCAAGTGAATATGCAAACCGTTACCGGCTATACCTTCTTCCAGTTTGGGAGTAAAGGTAGCTACACAACCATGTCGGTAAGCAACATTGCGGATGATCCATCTGCCCAGAATCAGATTATCTCCAGCATCTTCAATTGGGGTCGGAAGAAATTCAATTTCCAGCTGCTCAGCCCGTTTCCCTCTCAATTCATCCATATCGCTTCGCACACTTTGTATGAAACCGACTTCACTGTGAGCGTATTTTACCGCCCCGGTCAGCTGGGTGATACAACTCACCATTTCATTAAGGATTTCACCGCTTTTTATAAAAGGTGCCGAAGCATGGTATCCCCGCTGTTTCTGAGCCGGAAAAATGTTAATGTCGGGATTACTTAAAAGGAAAAATTCCAGTTCGCCCAGGGCATGTATCTCATAACCGGTTCTTTTCTTAAATAAGAGATTGGCACGCTGTAAAATATTATCAGGTGAAAAAGCAGCTCTTTCACCGGCGGCATTAAAATATCGGCAGATGAAATCCAGGCTGCCTGGATCAAATGGATTCAGAAATGCGGTCTTATAAATGGGAATAACATAAAGATCGGACAGATTCGTATCAACCATTCCCTTGAAAAGCGATGACCCGTCCACCCTCTCACCATCTGCCAGAATTCTTTCAGCCTGGATTTTGTTACTGATAGGCAGTTTTAGTTCCTTGAGTTTACCATCCAGGCCCAGGTAATGAAAAGTGATGCGTTCGATCTGCTTTTCAGTAATAATTTTTAAAAAGTCAGCTCGGACAAAATCCTGATTTTTTTTGTCTAACAATTGACATAAGGGATTGGTCAGACTGTAAAAACTATTCATCCAATTCTCCAGTATCGGTTAATTTACCGGCTAATATTGTGAATAAGATTATTTGCTGCAAGATTTTTTATCAAATCTATTTTTTCTTTGGTGGCTTGATAGTTGTTTTTGGATGAGTAAGATACTATATTTAACGTAAATCCTTGAGATAGCCAGTCAACTTGTAAAGTATTTCTGGCACTGGAAGGACCTGTAAGTAATGATTGACCCTGGCAAATTAAAATCGTCCGAACTCAATATAGCCCTTCAAGACCTGGAAGAATCCTCAGTCATAGAACTTGAGAATATGTTAATTTCTGAATTGATAGCCAAGAAATGTATCCGGCTTCATGGGCGTTTTGAGGAAGTATTAGAATTTGCCGGGCGCACCAATTATAAAATTCGCTTGCGCCAACCCAATAAAACTGTCTGGTCAATTTCCTTCAAAGATTGCCGGGAATCAATTCGCAAGGTCCTGCGTCTGGGTACCACTACCATTTTTGGTGAGGAGCAGAATTCTCGGGCAGAGAAAAAGGATCAACTGGATCATCATACCACCCTCCTGCTTAATGTCCTCCCTAAACAGGAATATGAGATTCGAAGTTTTATTGGCAATCTGGTAGTACATCCCAACTGGGGAATTGGCAAACTTGTCCGCATCAATGAAAACGGCAATATTGAAGTTGAATTCAAGGATCGCACGGTGAGATTGAAGCCTGACTTTATCAAGTTGAAACTCGCCTGAATTCCTGATCACTTTGCCGGCCTAACTTTTTTTGCTAAGAAGTACTCGCGCCAGTGCTCCATCACCATGTAAGACTTTCAATGGAAGGCAGATCAAATCGTATTGACCAGGAGATACCTTCCGTAGATCTAATCCTTCCACTCCCACCACATTTTTTCGATATAGGATTTTATGTACCGGTAACTCTTTGGACTCATATAAATCCAGAGATAGATAGTCAATTCCTACCAGCTTGACACCCAGTTCTTGCAAATATTCCGCTGCATCGGCCGTAAGGGCGGTAAACTCAGGGTGGAATTTCAACGGTCTCTCACTCCAGAAAAGAGAGTTGTGGGTTTTGAAAATAATCCGCTCCAGAGGTTTTAAGTGATACTTTCCCAAAATTGAGCGGGTAATACTCGGGGTTTCTCCTACTTCCACCACTTGCACTTTTCCTAATAGAACTTCCGGTGGAATTTGATCAATGCTCCACTTGTTTTGAATCAGGTGGAAGGGTGCATCCAGGTGAGTTCCCCAATGCAGAGAACATTGCAGCCGGCTGCTGTTATAGGAGTCACCCCTGGCGATAGCCTGGGTCTGTTCGATAATGGCTGGTGGGTCTCCGGGCCAAACCGGAAGTGCTGGATGCAGCGGTAAACTGATATCAATGATATTGGACTTGGGCATTTTAGAATCCTTGGTTTACTTGGATTTGAAGGGGGATGGATTTTCCCGGGAAAACATTTTTAATAATAACTCAAATTCTTTTTCAAAATTTGGAGTAAAGATTTTCTTACCGATTGAATCCCTTATTTCATCAACAGTCCAGAAACGCGCTTCACTGATTTCCCGGCGATCCGGATAAAAGGGCCCCTCTTCCCGCAGCAGGAAACCGTGGACCAGTTCACTTTCAATATCACTGCGGTGAACATAGCGAAATAGCGGTTGGAATTGAGCAAGAGAAATGCCTAATTCCTCTTCTGCTTCACGCCGCAGAGCATGTTCAACGGTTTCACCACTGTGAATATGACCGCCAATGGCAGTGTCCCATTTTCCCGGTTGAATATCTTTGCTCTCCGCCCTTTTCTGCAAAAAAATATCACCACGGGAGTTGAGGATATGTACATGAATCACTGGATGAAGCAGATCAGGATTTCCATGAACTGCACTGCGAGGTGCTCTTCCGATCACTTTTCCTGCCGGATTGACAATATCAAACCACTCTTCCCGGGAGTATTTTTTTTGCAGACGCCGCCGCTGGAATACTGCCCGCAGGAATTCGAAGGCAGCCATCCCTCCAATGAGCAGATAAAACAGTCCCCCGCTGATAAAGGCCCACGCTTCTTTACTCATATAAAACGCTGAATAGAAAACTAAAAAGGTATGCAGACTGAATATAAAAAACATTCTTCTCATCATTTTCAACATCATTACCAGCTGTTCACTGGATAATTCCATCCCCTGCATATACCTTCCAGACATTTTGATCAGGATGGGATTCTGAGAAAATGAAGTAATTCCCAGTAGAAGAATCAGGATAATTCCAATCAGCCCGGGCTTGATTTTAAAAAAAATTTCATTCTGTAAAAGAATTGAAATCAAACCCAGGACGATGATTAAACCTGTATCAAACAAAACGAATTTATCGATGTGTTTGCTTCGCAAATAGCTGAAAAAGAGTTCCAGGATTCCAAAGCCAATGGCTATCACTAAACCAATCGTCAGTCCGAATATTTCATCAGCTATGATAAAAATCAATAGGGGAAGAAAACCGATGGTGAAATTCTTCAGTAGGGTTTTCCGGTCAATCATAAATTATGAGTGATACATTCGATTTAGGAATTTTAAAATGTATAGTGGACGGGTGAGTTCCCTGGCTAAGCCATGCGTAATTTCGCGCGATGCATAATTTTCTGAATATCAAGACGTTCATCCTTGGCAATCTGCATAGCCTCCTTCAAGAAAGAATCATCCAAAGTGTGATAATAATCTTCCAGATATAATAGTACCAGTTCTTCGGAGTGTTCTTTGGTCCAATCCTCTAACAAAATTGTTCGTGGATTGGAGCCATCTCTTGTATTTTCCATGAATATTTTTGCCTTTCGTTTCCGAGCTAATATAGTTTTTTTAAAGTGCGGAGTAAATCGGTAAAATTTCCCACTACCACATCTGCTTCCCTTAGATGATGGGAATTCAGGGTGGTGGTGATTCCGATTACTTTCATTCCGGCGGCTTTACCGCTGCGGATACCCAGGGGTGCATTTTCAATAACCACGCAGTCCTGAGCTTCCAAATTCAGCTGGGTTGCGGCCAATAGATAGGGTTCAGGACTGGGTTTGGTTTCACTCACTTCATCACTGGTTACAATGGTTTGAAAATAATCCTGAATTCCAAAACTGTCTAATGCTTCCAAAACCCGGGTGCGAGTCCCCCCAGTTACGATACCCAATTTGAGATCCTTATCTGCGGCCCAGCTTAATACATCCAGCAGATTGGGATAATGACGCAGTTTTTTTATTTTATTGTAATGTTTTTGTTTGTCTTTCATAATCTCACCGGTATCTTCCACCGATAAGTGGTACTTCCGCCCGATTTCATTGGCAACTCCTTTGATTCCTTGACCTTCCATCATATAAAGTTCGTCCGGAGTCATTTCGATCCCATACCGCTTTAATGCTTTCTTCCAGCCCCGGTAATGGTCCTCCATGCTTTGAATCAGGACTCCGTCAAAATCAAAAAGGATAGCTTTCATAACACACTTTCTATTTCAATGCTCGGACTGTTATATAGCAGAACTATCCAGAAGTTCCCCCGATAAAATTGGAATAGATAAGTGAGAACTTTTAACTCTTTTATCTGAAATTCCGCTTAATTATATTAATCATTAATGATTTCAAAAACAAGCTGGAGTTCAATGGATACAAAAGATGCAGGCGTGAAGTCCTCCCGTATCAAGTTTTGTGATCTTCACTGTGAATTTGCCAGATTCCCCCGGCAAGATGATGTGGATGGATCTCGCTCCTGCCAAACTTACCTGGCACTCTGGTGTGATAAGTTGCAGTCCTATACCACCAAAAATGCTCCCTGTGCAGTAATTTTCGGGAAACGAAGACCTAAAACTTCCTGGTAAGTCAGCGATTACCAGAATAATTTTGATGATAAAGATCTTCCAGGATGCTTTTTGATTTAAGGCGATAGATAGAGATTCCAAGGTTTTTGCTTTCCGTCAACAACTCCTGAAATCTGGCCGCTCCAGCCTGTAATTCAATATTTATATGATTCTCCCGCTGACTCTGGCTGCGGATGATAATATCGGGAAAACGTGAAAGGAGAGGAAGCATGGCCAAATCGGCTTCCAATAGAATAATTTCCTCGATCTGTTGGCTGATATCCAGATCTTTCACTATCTTTCCCCCCTGCAGGATAATTATCCGGTCACAGATTTCCTCAACTTCCGGCAATTGATGAGAGGCATACAAAATGGTGTACGTTTTTAGAGTATCAAGCAGCGTGAGAAAATCGTTCTGACTGTCAGGATCCAAGCCGGACATGGGTTCATCCAGTAAAAGAATTTGTGGTTCAGGTATCAAAGCAGCGGCCAGGAATAAACGCTGCCGCATACCTTTGCTGAATCCGGCGATAAGGTCGTGCTGATGTGATTCCAGTCCAGCCCACTTCAATAACTCCACCCGCCGGGATTCAATTTTAGCTTGTTCGGTTAGAGACATCCTGCCGGAATAATTCAGGACTTCATTGGGAGTGAAATTTTCCAGCCCCTCCTGGTGTTCCGATACATATCCCACATATTTTTTTGCTCTTTCTAGATCTGCCTGACCCATTATTGTTATACTTCCCCGATCCGGCTGCAGGAGATGAAGCAGCAATCGAAACAGGGTCGTTTTACCGGAGCCATTTGCACCAATTAACCCAACCTTTTCATTGGGGTAAATATGAAAGGAAATATTCTGAACGGCTGGAGCCGATTGCTGAGCATAAGTTTTGCTCAGATCCAGAACAGAGATGACCGGAGATTGAGTAACATCCATTGCTGTCTTTTTTCCCCGTGTAATTGAGATAATTTTTACCGTTAACCATTTTCTTTTTATTTACTTCTCTAAATTATATCTCTATATTATTTTTTAAAAGAAAAAATTCAACACTTAAAAAATACCGGGGGATTCATCCAAATGAAGGATAACATGTATATACCTGAAAAACCTGAAGAAGTACTCAAGATAGCACTGGAAATGGAAGATGAAGGTTATCGCACCTATACCGAAGGAGCCAAGACTATCCGAAACTCTTTAGGTAAGAGAATGCTGGAACGGTTGGCCCAGGATGAACTCAATCATATAAAGCGAATTCGGGAGGTATTTGATGTCTTAACCGGTAAACAGGAATGGAATAAATCAACTTTTCATTCTAACCAGGAAGGCGTTACTTTTCAAAATATCTTCACCCGTTTGCAACAGGAGTTAAAACAATCAGTCGCGGAACTGGGCAGTCACGGCGTGGATGACGAAGAAGTGATAGAAACGGCAATAAATTTAGAAAATCATGCCAAATTTTATTATGCCGAATCTGCCAAAAAAGCCAAAGACGCCAAAGTAAAAGAGTTTTTGCAGATACTTGCCATAGAAGAAGAAGGTCACTATAACGCCTTGCGCAATATCAATAATTTTATGGGCGATCCAGCCAATTGGTTTGCTACCCAGGGTAAATTTTAGATCATCCTGACCATGCGGCATGGTCGTTGTGATTTCTGAAGGGTGTTGTTTTGCAGTTGAATAAATAGCAGGTCTGATAGTTCATAGCTTTGATCCAATTTGCTTCGGGGAGTAGAAAATAGTTCTGGTAGTAGAATAAGGCTGCAGTATTCAAGATTTTCACCTCAAAATATATCCTTCGAGTTTTACTCAGTTGGCACTTCAGGCTAGTAAATTAGTTTAGTTAGCCAGCCGTTATAAATAAAAGAAAAATACCTCTAACACTTTTATAATAAAAATCTCAATTATTTATTCAGTTGACAAAATTTGTGAAAAAAATTATATTTTCGGCATTGTAATTACACTTTCTGGAGGCTTTAATGAGCTGGTTTAATCAACTGATCGCCCACACTCTGCCTTATGTACCCAAGCCAATTGTTGGTTTTTTCTCGAAACACTATATTGCCGGTGATAAGCTGGAAGATGCGGTGCGCCTGGTAAAAGAATTGAATTCAAACCGGATGATGGCCACAATCGATGTTTTAGGAGAAGAAGTAAAAGTAAAAGAACAATCCTTGAAAGCGGTTCAAACCTACCGAGAGGTTTTAAAAACAATTGCGGTTGAAAAACTAGATGCGAATATTTCACTCAAACCCACTCACATGGGATTAAAAATTGATAAAGATTTTTGCTTCTATAATATCCTGGAAATGGTTAAGGAAGCTCAGAAAATCAATAACTTTGTCCGCATTGACATGGAAGATGCTACCACTACTGATGACACCATTGAGATGTACCTTCGCATCAAGAAGGAATATCCAAATGTCGGAACGGTACTGCAATCCTATTTACGCAGAACAGGGAAAGATATAAATCGGTTAATACCACATAAAGCCAACTTGCGATTGTGTAAGGGCATTTATAACGAAAAACGGGAAATTGCCTACAAGGAAAAGAGTATTATCAATGACAATTTTGAGTATGCTCTGGAAAAATTGTTAAGCAATGGCTGTTATGTGGGAATTGCTACTCACGATGAAAAACTGGTCTGGCATGCCTTGCAGCTGATTGATAAACTTTCTCTCCAGCCTGATCAATATGAGTTTCAAATGCTGCTGGGAGTGGATCATGAACTACGACGTATCATTGTTGAGGGCGGTCATCGGCTGCGGGTCTATGTCCCATTCGGGACTGAATGGTTTGGGTATTCAACCCGCAGGTTAAAAGAAAATCCGGCGATTGCCGGTCATATTATACGAAATACCCTTGACCGCTGGATGGGTAAAAAGGTATGATAAAAGAAAGAGGAAACGGGTCTTTAAACAACGGTACTTAGAAGTTTTGTTTTTTTGAAAGTCATTCAGAAACAGCTAAAATAGTAAAGGCGCCGTAAGGCGCCTTTATCTTTAATCATTCACCATGTATTTTCTTCTTTTTTTCAATCAGTTGCTCGCGGGTTTCCTGGTGACTAGGATCTGGAACGCATGCATCGGTTGGGCAGACAGCTGCACATTGAGGGGTATCATGAAAACCAACGCACTCAGTGCACAAGTCCGGATTAATGATATAGAGGGGATCTCCTTCAGATATTGCATCATTTGGACATTCAGGACGACATGCATCACATGCAATGCATTCTTCATTGATCATTATTGCCATAATAGACCTCCGTAGATTTTTTTCGAAAGCAAAATAAGAAAATTCACAAACAAAACAAGCGATTTTTTTTTTATCAACCTGGTAAAAAGGATTTTGAGACTGCTCAGGTTGTGTTTAAATCAGTTCAGGGATCCGTTAGTATTAAGAACAGACTCTAATCAGCGGAAAGGAAGACCGCATAATACATAGGTTTTATTGTAACTTATAAGAATGTGCTCCTGAAAAATGGCTTGATTTTCCCAATCGACTCCTATATATTGCAAATCTAAAATTTGGGCCCATAGCTCAGTTGGTTAGAGCAGTCGACTCATAATCGACTGGTCCCAGGTTCAAGTCCTGGTGGGCCCACAAAAACAGGAGGAGTAGTTGGACGTCTTGCTTGAACATATGGCATTCAAAAAAAACAAATCAATTCGCTTTTTAACATAAAGATGCACTCAAAGATTTTTTTGAGTGCTTTTTTTTTAATATATCTGGAGGATCAAATTGAAAAAATTAGTCAAACAGCTGGTCGATTTACAAAAAATTGATAGCAAGTTTGATGCACTGCAATTGCAGAAAGGTGACCTGCCTTTTATGATTGAGGAAGCAGAAAGCGAGCTGGAGTCGAAGAGTACCAGAAAAAAGGAGATGGAAGAGACCATTAAAAAGGGAGACGCTGACCGCCGTATGTTTCAGATGGAGATTGAGGCAGGAAATGAAAAACTGAAAAAGTATGAAGAGCAATTGTATAAGGTGCAGACCAACAAGGAATACGACGCGATTTCCTTAGAGATTGATACCAAAAAGATGGAGATTAAAGAATTAGAAAATAAAATTCTCCAGTCGCTTGAGGAAGAAGAAGAACTGAAGGTTCAAATTCGGGAACTGCAGAAAGATATTAAAAAATTAGAGGAACAATTGGTTGACCATCGGCGTGAACTAGATGAGATTGTGCAGCAGACCCGGACAGAGGAAAGGCGGTTAACCAGAGAGCGGGATAAGATTTTGGCAGAACTTGATAAGCGGTATCAAAGCCAGTATGAGAAAATCCGGAAAGCCAAGGACGGCCTGGCGGTAGTGGCTGTGAAGAAAAATTCTTGCGGTGGCTGTTACTCGGCCATCCCGCCTCAAAAGATTGTGGAAATTAGGGAAATGCATCGATTGTTTACCTGTGAGTATTGCGGACGGATTTTAGTTTGGTTAGACGAAAATCCGTGAGGAAGATGATTACATAAATTCGGAAGCAGATCAGACGGTCGCCTGTTCTGAGGAACGGGAGGAAAGTCCGAACTCCAGCGGGCAAGGTACCTGAAGAAATTCAGGGTTGGTAGAATGTAAATTCTATCAGACGGAAAGTGTCACAGAAACTATACCGCCGGAGAGCTGTTTACAGCCATCCGGTAAGGGTGAAATGGCGGGGTAAGAGCCCACCGCTCAGATTCTGAACAGAATGGTTTAATTTAAGCCGTGGTAACACCTGAGCCGGATAAACCCTTCCTGGAGCAAGGCCAAATAAGGGAGAATTCTTCAGCGAAGAGCGAGACTGCCCCGCTCGTGTCCAATTAAAGGACAAACTCCTGGGTAGGCCGCATCAGATAAATGACCGTTACCCCTGAATGGGGGAACAGAATTCGGCTTATCGATCTGCTTCCGTTTTTATTTCCCAAAACCTTTCCTTCAACCATAATCTTCAAATTTGTTTTGAATGAAGTGAATACATGAGAAATGAAATCGGCTAAATCTGAATATGACTAAAAAACCACAGGTTGAAATAACCGGCTGGGAAGCCCGCCATTATGACCGCTTTCTAAATCTTATTTCCCTGGACCGATATGGAGGTCTAATCGGCCGGGCAATAAATGATCTGCAGCTGCGTCCTGAAGAAATTGTGATGGATCTGGGAGCAGGCACCGGTAGAATGGTCAGGCTGATGCTGCAGCAAATGAATAAACAAGGCCGGATCTACGACCTGGAGGTCGGGG
>Ga0299912_10001510_pt1 | contig 18787 bp, 17 predicted proteins | sample RVTome_2_FD_207667 | JGI IMG/M metagenome (GOLD analysis project Ga0299912, IMG submission 207667) | Soil microbial communities from uranium-contaminated site in the Upper Colorado River Basin, Wyoming, United States - RVT95D214 (version 2) ... | reverse complement strand
CATGGATCGGTTCGCCTGCGATCCACCTGGCAGCTAACGATGGCAGATCGGCGATGGAGCCCTTGCGGACGGTGCACTTAGGGATCGCCTCCAGGAAGGCCAGCCCGTAGAACTTGGTCAGCACACGTTTGTCCAGGATGACCACCACCCCACGGTCGGTCTTGCTCCTGATGAGTCGGCCGAAGCCCTGTCGAAAGCGTAGCACCGCCTGCGGTACAGCATACTGATTGAAGGGATCGTCAAGGGCCTCACTCCGAGCAGCGAAGATAGGGTCATCGGGGACCGGAAAAGGCAGGCGAGCGATAACCAGGCAGCTCAGAGCCTCTCCCACGACGTCTATCCCCTCCCAGTAGCTCCGTGTGCCCAGGATAATGGTCTCCGGGTTAGTCCGGAGATTGCTGAGCAGATTGTGGCGAGAGCCGTCCATGCCCTGGCCCAGCACCGCTATCCCCTCTTCCCCCAACGGATCGCTTATGGCGCGGTAGGCAGCCCTGAGCTGGCTGTGCGAGGTGAAGAGGACGATGGTCCGGCCTCTAGTGGCCCGACCCAACTCGGTGAGGGCCTGCTCCACGGACCTCTGATAGTACGACTGCCCTGGTTCGGGAATGTCGGTGGGTATGTACAGGAGCGTGGAACTCTCGTAGTCGAAAGGAGAGCCGATAACCAATTCGTCTGCTGCCCACAGGCCGAGTCTGTCCCTGAGATAGTCGAAGTCGTGGCCAGTAGCCAGCGTGGCAGAGGTGAGGATCAAGCACTCCTTGTCCGCGTACAGGCGGTTCTCCAACTCGCCGCCTACATGCAGTGGTGCAGCGTGGAGGGAGACGTTCTGGTCCTCTGCGCCGACGGAAGCCCAGTAGATGCCTTCATCTACAGGCTGGGCGACTATGGCCTCGGTCTCCTGGGCCAGTTGCCGGACCTGGGCCAACCTGCCCCATAGCTCCTGCACCAGGTCTTCGTATTCTTCGATGCCTGCATCCTCCAGCCCAGACAGGCTCTTGTATAGATACTCCAGCCGGTCTGTCACCGCTCTCAGCGCGGTGGATAGTTCCTCCCAGGCCATCTCTATGTCTGACCAAGCTGGCTGCACCCTCAGGCCACTGGTCAGGCGGATCCGTTGGTCATACTGGCTGCCAGTTCGCACGTATTCGTCGAGGAAGATGGACAAGGACGTGAAGAAGCTGTACACCTTGCGTCGCGCGCGGTGAACGTCATCAACCGCGTCTGCCAGGTAGCCATGGAGTTCTCTCTGTACATTGGACGGCATACCACTGCCACGCAGGTGGCCGGGCAATTGCGGAAGCAGTCCGTACTCCCTGCCGTCCCTGCTCTGCACGAGTGTGCTCAAGAGCTGGAGCATGCGTCCCTGATCCACCTTGAAGCTGAGCTGGTTGGTGGCCGCGTCCTCCAGGTGATGGGCCTCGTCGATGATCAGGTGCTGGTGGCGAGGCAGAATGCGGTTCTCGGTAAGCATGTCCGAGAGCAGGAGGGAGTGGTTGACGACGATCAAATGGGCCCCCTCCGCTTGACGTCGGGCTCGGTAGAAGAAACAGCTGCCGATGTGGGAACAGAGCTCCGGGTTGCAGGACTCGTCCTCGGCGGAGAGTCTGGCCCAGATGAGGTTCTCGTCACCCATGAGGTTGAGTTCGGTCCGGTCGCCGGTGGTGGTGCCGGGCAGCCACACCAAGATCTTGGCCAGGACTCGTATTTCGTCCACGGTGAGGTCCGGCTTGCGCCGCAGGCCGGTGAGGCGCCGCAGGCAGAGGTAGTTGCCCCGACCCTTCAGCAGCGCCACCTGGATTTCCAAGGGCAGGATACGTTGAAGATCAGGGATATCCTTGAGAAACAACTGATCCTGAAGGTTGATCGTGTTGGTGGAGATGACCACGTGGCGCCCGTTGGTCGCGGCGTAGCAGGCAGCAGGGAGCAAATAGGCCAGGGACTTGCCTGTGCCCGTCCCGGCCTCCACGAGCAGATGCTGAGCCTCATTGAAGGCTTCGCTCACCCGCTGTAGCATCTCCACCTGCTGGGGGCGGTATTCGTAGCCAGTGAACTGCTGTGCTATCAAACCGCCCTCCTCGAACATGGCGGTGAGCGCGGCGATGTCGAGGGTTTGCGGCTCCAGAGAGGATTCGAGAACTGCCTTCTCCTGGCTCGGGGTGAAGATGGGTCCGGATGCCTGGTTTCCCAGGGCACCTTTGGCCGCCAGTTGCTCCCTGATAGAACCGGTGAAAGCGTGGCGCGCCTTCTGACGCGCGAGATCCAGGAACAATTGGCGGAGGGGCCAATCGCTTCTCTTAGCCAGCCTGTTGATCTCCTCGATGGTGTCGATATCCAGGCGTTCGGCCCGTTCCATGAGGGCCAGGAAGAGCTTTCGCGTGGTCTCGGCGTCCTCCAGGGCGCGATGCGCTCCTTGGGAAGAGATGCCCAGTTCCTCGGCGAGCCTGGAGAGACTGTAGCGCGACGCGTGCGGGACCAGGATGCCGGCCAGTTCGAAGGTATCCACGGGCTGATTGGGTAGAAGCAGGCCGCGCCGGCGCAGGAACTCGAGGTCGAAGCCGATGGTGTGGCCCACGAGGGGATACTCCCCAATGAACTTGGAGAGGCGCCCCACGACGCCGGAGACGGAGGGGGCTTCGTCAGCCTCCTCCTGGCGGATGCCAGTCAGCCTGGTGATCCTATAGGGGATGGGGCGTTCTGGCCTGACCAGGGTGGACAAGGCTTCCAGGACCTTGTCGCCGCGGAACTTGACGGCGCCGACCTCGATAATGGAGTCCTGGTCGGGGTCCAAGCCGGTGGTTTCCAGATCCAGGGAGACGTATGTTCGTGTCACAGGGTGATTATACCCTGGAAGGTGGCCATGGGAAACCCACCGCGTCCGGCACCGTCCTTGTAGGGGTGGGTCTCGGACCCGCCCGCGCGGACATCTACTCCTTCCGCAAGCAAGCATCCTGAGTGGCTGCAGAGCAGCATATCGACGGATGCGGGTTTGTAGTGTGCGCTTGTGCCGATGAGGGAGCTGCGTCCCTCACCACGAACCGCCCGCGGCTCGCGCACGCCTGGGGAAAAGGCGTAGGACAAGCTTCAAGCTTGTCCTACCGACTTCAGGTATCAGAGGCAGACACCCGAAAACGGTTCTATCTGCCACCACCCTTGTAGGGGCGGGTCTCAGGCCCGCCCCTACTGGAATCTGTCTACGGTGTGCTCTTTAGCGCATCCTAAGGGCTAAGGCCCTTACTATCAGCCGAATGATTGAGTTCGCGCCACGCTGGCACGCAACGCGGCGACGTTCTCCTTCACCGATGCTCTGCCATTGTAGATGCTCGATCCGGCCACCAGCACGCTGGCACCAGCCTCCACCACCAGTGGTGCCGTGGTGGGATCGATCCCTCCATCGACGGCGATGGGGATGTCCAACACCCTCTCATCGAGCATCTGGCGCAAACGACGGATCTTCGCCAGTTGGCTGTGGATGAAGGGCTGCCCGCCAAATCCGGGATTGACGGTCATCACTTGTATCAAGTCGCAAAGATCCAGCACCTCCTCCAGGACGCACAGAGGAGTGCCGGGATTGATGGCCACGGCCGCTTCCGCGCCGAGTTCACGAATCCGCTGTAGGACGCGGTGCAGATGGACGCATGCCTCCTGGTGTACCATCAAACGGTCGGCCCCGGCGGCGGCAAAGTCCTGCAGATACTTCTCCGGTTCCACGATCATCAGGTGCACGTCCAGGGGCACGCTCACCACAGAGCGCAAGGCCCTCACCACCAGTGGGCCGAAGGTGATGTTGGGCACGAAGCGGCCGTCCATGACGTCCACCTGGAGGCCGTCGATCCCCGCGGCCTCCGCCTCGCGGGCTTGTTCGCCGAGCCGCGTGAGATCTGCCGACAGAATGGAGGGCTCAATGGCGATCATCCGTTTCTCCTCTCTTGAGATGCCTGATGCCTTGATCACCGGCGACGACCACGTCAGTCGCCAGACCCAGGAAGAGCCCATGTTCGATCACTCCGGCGCGCTGGCCCAACTCGGCCGCCAGGCGTCTCAGATCTGGGATGGGGCCAAAGTGGCAGTCCAGGACCAGGTTGCCCTGGTCGGTCCTGAAGGGGCAACCGTCGACCTCCTGGCGAAGAACAACGCGGGCGCCGAGAGATTCCAGGAATGGGATCTGGGAGCGCCAGCCGAAGGACGTAACCTCCACCGGCACCGGCCAGTGTGTACCGAGAGCAGGCGATAGCTTTGACTCGTCCACCACGATGATCTCGCGCCGGCTGGCCTGGGCCACGATCTTCTCCCGCAAGAGAGCTCCACCTCCCCCTTTGATGAGGTTCAAATGGGGATCGACCTCGTCGGCACCATCTATGGTCAGGTCCAGCAGTGGGTGCTCTTCCAACGTGGTGAGGGGGAAACCCAGGCCTTGGGCCTCGTGTTCCACCTGGATGGAGCAGGGCACCCCCCGGACATCTGTCAATTGGCCTTCGCGGAGCAGTTGGGCGATCCGTTGCACGGCGAAGGCAGCCGTGTTGCCCGCTCCCAGACCTATGGCCATGCCCGATTCAACGAACTGCACGGCATAGTATGCAGCTTCTCGTTTCCGTCGTTCAGTGTTTCCGTTCACGTTCTGCTATTCCTCAGGTATGTGCTCGTGGGACATGGCTGAGCGTCAGGGTGTGTCGTCGGCTACCTTCCGATGAGGGCCCTGGCCCGGGCGGCCACCTTCGCGGCGTTGATCCCGAACTCCTCGTACAGCACCTCTCCTGGGGCGCTGGCGCCGAACCCTTCCATGCCCACCACAGCGCCTTCGAGTCCCACATAGTGCTCCCAGCCCAGCGTGATGCCTGCTTCCACTGCCACTCGCGCCTTGACCGCAGGAGGCAGCACGCTGTCACGGTAGCTGGCAGGCTGTCGGTCGAACAACTCCCAGCTGGGCATGGAGACGACACGCACCTTGGTGCCCTCGGAGGCTAGGGCCCTGCCTACCTCGAGCGCGATGTGCACCTCAGAACCTGTTCCTATGAGGATCACCTCTGGCGCAGCTTCAGCGGCCTCCCAGAGGACGTAGGCACCCTGATGTAGCCCTACTGCTGGGGCGAGTTCGGTTCGGTCCAGCACGGGGACATTCTGGCGAGTGAAAAGCAGGGCGGTCGGCCCGCGCTGATTCAACAGCGCAGCCCTCCAGGCCTCAGCGGTCTCTGTGGCGTCCGCGGGCCGGATCACAGTCAGGTTGGGCACGGCTCGCAGATTCATCAGCTGCTCGATGGGTTGGTGGGTGGGGCCATCTTCGCCCATACCGATGCTGTCGTGGGTGAAAACGTAGAGGACCTGCAGGCCCATCATGGCGGCCAGTCGCATGGGCGGCCGCATGTAATCCGAGAAGGTAAGGAAGGTGGCGGCGTAGGGGATGAGGCCACCGTGGAGCGCCATGCCGCCAGCAATGGCGCCCATGGCATGCTCCCGGACGCCGAAGTGCATATTGTGACCCCAGTACTGATGCCAGCCGAGATCACCGTAGCCGACGAGGATAGTCTTGGTGCTGGGCGCCAAGTCCGCCGAGCCACCGGTCAGGGCATGGACTCGCTTGACCAGATGGTTCAGGACCTGGCCTGAGGCGACACGCGTGGCCATTGGTTTGCTTCCTGGGGGGAAGAGGTCTGCCAGTCCTTCATCCCAACCAGCAGGGAGTCGGCCACGGAGTTGCGCTTCGAGTTCAGACGCCAGGTCGGGATAGGTGTCACGATACCCTTGCATGCGTCGCTGCCACTCACCCTCCGCCTCCTGGCCGCGCTCCAGCGCCATCCTCATGTGAGCCAGTACCCGGTCGGGCACGTAGAACGCTGGTTCTTGAGGCCAACCCAGGGTGCTCTTGGCCTCTCGGACGTTCTCTTCACCCAGTGGTTCGCCGTGCACCTGGGCTGTGGCCTGGGCGGGGCTACCGTATCCGATGACCGTCTGGCCGATGATGAGCGATGGGCGCTCTGTCTCGGCCCGGGCATCTGCGATGGCTTTCTCCACAGCGGCGATATCCTGACCATCGATAGGGCCCAGGACTTGCCAGTCGTAGGCCAGAAAGCGGCGCGCCACGTTCTCACTGAATACGCGGTCGGTGGGGCCCTCGATCTGGATGTCGTTGTCGTCGTAGAGGTAGATCAGGTTGCCCAGCCTCAAGGTGCCGGCCAGGCTCGCTGCTTCGCTGGACACCCCTTCCTGAAGGTCTCCGTCGGAGACGATAGCGTAGACGTAATGGTCGATAATCTCGTGCCCTAGCCTGTTGTAGTGGTCGGCCAACCACCGCTCGGCGATGGCCATTCCCACACCATTGGCGAACCCCTGCCCCAAGGGACCGGTGGTGGCCTCCACTCCCGGGGTGAGACCGTACTCCGGATGCCCGGGGGTCTTGCTGCCCCACTGGCGGAAGTTCTTTAGTTCTTCCAGGGGCAGCTCGTATCCGGTCAAGAAGAGCAGGGCGTAGAGAAGCATGGAGGCGTGGCCAGGAGAGAGGACGAAGCGGTCACGGTTGGCCCAGCGAGGGTTCCGTGGGTTGTGCTTGAGAAAACGGTCCCACAAAGTGTAGGCGAGGGTTGCCGCGCCCATCGGGGTCCCTGGGTGGCCGGACTGGGCCTTTTGCACGGCGTCTACAGCCAGGAAGCGGATGGTATTGATACATTGCTGGTCGAGTGCTTCTTGGTTGCTCACGTTGACGCTCCTGAGAATCGTACTCGGCGCGAAGCTGGGCAGAGATCACGGTCCGTCTTCTAGCTCCAGACGCCTAGAAGGGACTATCCTGTACTGCTTCCCCCAGCAACGCCTAGCGGGTGAGGGTCGACTGGCGGTCTCTGCTCAATCATGCGCGCGCTGCAAACGGTGACGAACTGCGGAGCGCGCGGCATCGATCATCTGCTCAACGTTGGCAAGGGCCCAATCGACCAGCGAAGCCACCTCCTGTAGTGCCTCGAACGCGCGATCGGGTTGGAGATAGGGGCCAGGCCTGGAGCGGAGAATCGGCAGCCCGGGCCGGCGTGTTCGGACTCCTGAGGCCCGGTTCTGGGTTGAACCTAGCCTGAGTCTTCAGTTCCCACCCAGATGCTACCCTGGTCTATCCGTGTGGGATAGACAGGCAGGGGCTTCTCCCTGGAAATGGCACCCAGCACCCGACCGACGCCCGGTGGCCAAGGGGCCCACTTCTTCACCTCGCCGGTTCGGAGGTCAAACTCGCTGTGGTGCCGCGCGCAGACGAGTGTGCCATCCTGCGTGACCGTGCCCTTCTCAAGGGGTGCGCCCATGTGCGGGCATTTGCTGTCCATGGCGTAGAGTTGACCCCGGACGTGAAGGAGAAGAACAGGGCGTCCGCCCACTTCAACGACACGTCTGCCACCATCTGGGAGTTCTTCTTGCGGAAGGACCTTGATCCAGTTCACCTTGCCCTCCTTTCGGGCTGCTCTTGAGTCTGCGGATGCAGTGGTTTGCGAGCGGCTCAGGATCGCCCGGTACCAGGCTGCCTGTGACGCTTCTGCCAAGGCTGCTGTTCGAGACATGGGCCTGCGGGTCCCGACGGCCCGTAGTGGGCTCCTGCTGGGATCAAGCACACATAGGCAGTGCACTTGCGGATTATATACCGTCGGGATATGCTTGCCAACCTAGCCTACAGTTGCTGCGGACAGGTGCCGTGGAGGCACCTGGTACGGCTCGGCACGTGGATGGAGGTGGCTTTCGCGTCGTTCTGCGTAGAGGGCTGCCCCGCTGGGCTTGAAACGGGCCCCTCTGTGTGCTAGAATGTTGCCTACGAGGAGTTCTATGTCCGATGACGTGTTCTTAACCCCAGAGGGGAGGGCAAGGCTTGAGGCGGAGCTGGACTATCTGCGCTCTGTCAAGCGACCCCAGATCGCGGATCAGCTGCGCGAGTCCGTTGACGGGGGGGATCTCTCCGAGAATATCGGCTACGAGGATGCCAAGCACGAACAGTCCTTCGTGGAGGGGCGAATCTTGACCTTGGAGACCCTGCTCCAAAGAGCGGTAATCGTGGAGTGGGACCGAGCCTCGGCGACGGTGAGCTTCGGGTCGCGGGTCACGGTCATGGAGCGGGGAGGGAGGGAAGAGAGCTTCCAGATCGTTGGCTCCGCCGAGGTCGATCCCAGCGAGGGACGCATCTCCAACGAATCTCCTCTGGGCAAGGCGCTCTTGGATCGCTGCGTCGGCGATGAGGTGGCCGTGGAAGCCCCGGATGGCGTGTTGCACTTCCGGATACTGGATATCCAATGAGTGAAGACCGAGAATCAAACGAACTCTTGCAGCAACGACGGTTGAAGTTACAGAGGCTGAGGGAGAAGGGCGTGGACCCCTATCCGCTGCGTGCGGAGTGCACTCATTCGGCTGCTGAGGCACTCTGGATGCTTCAGCAGTGGAAGGAAAAGGGGGAAGAGGGGGGACCTCCTCAAGTCGTCAAAGTGTGCGGGCGCATGATGAGCGTGCGGGTGATGGGTAAGGCTTCCTTCGCGCACATCGCCGATGGCAGCGGCCGCATTCAGATCTACGTGAGACTTGCTGACGACGGAGTGGACGAAGAGACCTACGATCTGTTCAAGCGGGATCTGGACATCGGTGACATTATCCAGACCGAGGGCACGCTCTTCTTCACGAGTACCGGCGAACCCAGCCTTCGGGCGAACAAGCTGACCTTGCTGGCCAAGTCCCTCAGGCCATTGCCCGAGAAGTGGCACGGCCTGAAGGACGTGGAGACGCGCTACCGGCAGAGATACCTGGACCTTATCGTCAACGAAGACGCGCGCCGCGTCTTCATCCTGCGCAGTCACATCGTCGCCGCCCTGCGTCGGTTCATGGATTCCCGGGGGTTCATCGAGGTGGAGACACCGGTTCTCCAACCTGTGTACGGAGGGGCGATGGCGCGACCCTTCACCACTTACTACCACGCCCTGGATCAGGAGGTATACCTGCGCATCGCCGACGAGCTCTATCTGAAGAGGCTCATCGTGGGCGGGCTGGATCGAGTCTACGAGATCTGCAAGGATTTCCGTAATGAGGGCGTCTCCTCTCATCACAATCCGGAATTCACTATGCTGGAGGCGTACCAAGCCTACGCAGACTATCATGACATGATGGCCCTGGCAGAGGGCGCTCTCTTCAGTGTGGCTCAGGAGGTACTGGGTACAACTCAGATCACGTATCAGGGGCAAGAGATCGACCTGACCCCGCCCTGGCGCCGCCTGTCCATGCGAGATTCCATCCTGGAGCAGACGGCAATCGACATCTACGAGGCCCCGACTGTGGATGTACTGCGGCGGCAGGTAGAGGAGCGAGGGCTGCAGGTGGATCCGCAGCCCACCCGAGGGATGCTCGTGGGTGAGATCTTCAGCGAGTACGTGGAACCCAAGCTGATCCAGCCCACGTTCATCATCGACTTTCCCGTGGAGATATCACCATTGGCGAAGAAGAAGCGGGACAACCCGGACCTGGTGGAGCGGTTTGAGTTGTTCATCGGCGGCCTGGAGATGGGCAATGCCTTCAGCGAGCTGAACGACCCCATCGACCAGAGAGAGCGGTTTCTCGATCACGCGAAGCAACGCGAGGCTGGTGACGAGGAGTCCCACCCCATGGACGAGGAGTATGTCCGAGCTCTGGAATACGGCATGCCCCCTACGGGTGGCATCGGCTGTGGCATAGACCGCATGGTCATGCTCTTCACCGACCAGTCTTCTATTCGCGAGGTTATCCTGTTTCCCCACCTGCGCACCAGGAGCGCTCCCTCCTAATCACGGCCCTCGCCCCACCAGAGGGGCTCCAGGGACTGCTGGCGGTGGCCAAGTTGAGGGGACATCTCCCCGGCGAACTCGTCTTTCTGGGTGTGCAGATCGAATCACGGGAGGTGGGTCTGGACCTGAGTCGGTCCGTGGAGGCGCAAGTGGCTGTGCTCGTGGAGACGGCCCTGTCTGATTTGGCTGGCCGGGGCGTCGAGCCACCTACGAGGAGAGCAGACGCAGCGGACGAGGCACGAGAGGCCTCCGGCAGGTAGAGGAGTCTGGACGGAGATGGGGCGAGGGGGAAAAGATGTGTCTAGCGATACCAGCGCGAATTACCGCCGTCTTTGACCAGCAAGCCGAGGTGGAAGTCGGCGGGGTGGCCCGCACCATCGGTTTGTGGCTGACGCCGGAGGCGAAGATTGGCGACTACGTTTACGTCCATGCTGGCTACGCCATCAGCATCGTGGATGAGGAGGAGGCACAGGACAGTCTACGCCTTCTGAGGCAGTTGGCGGATTCCTACTCTGTGGATGAGCTATTCGATTCCACCGGCGACTTGCCGGCGCGAGGGGAACCGGGCCCGGGGGAGTGACGGCATCAAGGCTGCTAGACGGGCTGGCAGGATGCCTGCCTGTCTGGCTGGCCTGGCCGAGGCCCAGGGGGAGCCTTTGCTGGAAACGAGCCAGGAACTTGATCAGGAGGGAAGGGTTTCCAACAGCCACCGGGCAACGGTGAGTTCCCCTGGGGAAAAGACCGAGATGGTGGCCATCGTCACCCCTGAGTTCAAGCCCCTCACCGTGAAGGGCAAGACAGTGCGCCAGGTGGAGGGCCTCACGACGACGCGGGGGTAAGGATGACCACAGGCTCTGGTTCGAGCGGAACGAGGTCCTTCCACTCCTGGCACTTCTTCTTGGCAAGTTCTGGGCCCCATTTCTCCAGGACCCGTTCGCCGGAGCAGATGGAGTCCACAAATGCTCGATACCTCAGCGTTTTCCCCCCGCTGGCAGTGATGAAGTCCAGTGTCGCCATGGTTGCCAAGCACTTGGAGAAGCTGAGGCCGAAGGTCTCGGCCAGGACCGGTTCGATCTGCGTTTCTATGGCGGTCTCTACATCCATCGAGTCTCCCTCCAGCTAGGCGGGAATCTCTGCGACGACGGTGGTTCCGGTGCCCGGCTGAGAGTGCACTTCCACCGTTCCGCCGGCGAGGTGTGCCCGCTCCAGCATGCCGGTGAGGCCCAGCTTGCCGGTCTCCACTAGATCATCGGTCCTTGTTGGCACCTTGAAGCCCCGACCGTTGTCGGAGACCTTGATGCGCACCACACCGTCCCCGAACTCGACCGTGGTGAGCACTTTGGTGGCTGCGGAGTGTTTTCTGACGTTGGTGAGTGCCTCTTGGGTGATGCGGAAGAGCACCAATTCCACTTCTGGCGAGAGGCGTCGCTTTTCTCCGCTGACCTCCAGGTCGGCCTCGATGTGGTCGCCTGTGGACATCCTGGTCGTTAGAGCTTCCAGGGTCGGCAGCAGACCCAGGTCGTCTAGGGTGGATGGTCGGAGGTCTTGGCTGAAGCGACGTACGTCTTGCGATATCTGCGCGGTGATTTGACGCAGCTCCAACAGTCGCTGCTTGGTGCGCTCCGGGTCTCCATCAGTAGCGCTGAGCAGTGTATCCAGCTGTCGCGACAGGGCCACCAGAGCCTGGGCGGTATCATCGTGCAGTTCGCGCGCTATCCGCTTACGTTCTTCTTCTTGTGCGGTGAGGATCTGTCTGGCATACGAGCGCATCGCCTCGTAGAGACGTGCGTTCTCTATGGCAACAGCCGCCTGGCGTGCCACGGAGGAGAGGACGGCTACATCGCGGTCTGAGAAGGCCCTCCTGGCTGCGACGGTTATGATCCCCAGAGCTCCAAACACTCTTCCTGAGGTGGCGATGGGGACAGCGATCACGCTCTTGATGCCGCCCTTGACGAAAGCCTCGACTCTGGCCGGATATGCGGGGTAGTCGTCGATCACCGTGGGGGAGCCCGTTGATATCACTTGCCCGGCTAATCCCTGGCCTACGGGCACAGTGACCTGCACCAGTTCCTCTGGCAGGTTGTGTAGATAGGGATAGCTGATCACACCCTTTGCCTCGTCCAGCAGTGCGATGACCCCGGCGTCGGCATCTACCAGTTTCTCAGCTATCTGCACTACCTTGGACAAGACCTTGTCGAGTTCGATCTCCGAGGTGATTCCCTCAGCCACCTCACCAAGACGCCTTTCCCGTTCCAGTTGTCGGATCACGTTGCGGTGGAGTCTGGCGTTTTCCGCAGCGACGCCGATCTCGGAGGCGATGGCCGTGAGCAGCTCCAGCTCCTCGGGGGCAAAGCGGTGTTCTCGACTGTTGCCCACGACGATGGCGCCTAGCGGCCTGCCCTTTGATTTCAAGGGGAGGCCGATCTGGCTGCCCAGGGCGGGATCGGTGACCAAAGCTCTGGCTAGCCTGAGGCCGGTATCGCTCTCTGCCAGACCAGGGGGCAATCCACGGTGAGCGGCGAGTATCAAATCATCGTGTCTGTCGTCGAGGATGAAGATGGCACCTGCCTCGAAGCCCGTCACCTCCAGCACCGTGTCCAAGGCCTCGCCGAGCATTCTCCTCAGTTCAAGAGATCCCGTCAAGACGACGGAAACGGCGTTGAGAGCCTGTAGCCGGGTGGTGGCCTTCTCGCGGAGTATCTCCTGGCTCTGCTTTATCCAGGCGAGCCAGATGGTGAGGCCCCCTACCAGGGTGACGGCCACCGTCTCCAGGAACGCATCGGCTGGGTACGCACTGAGCAGAAGAGTGCGAGGCAGCATGATCAGGAAGGCCGCTGCCAGTACTACGAGACCAACTGTGGGGCCCAGGGCGAAGGCTGCGTACCCTATGGGGAGGATGAGGAGGACTCGTTCGGTGGCGTGACGAGTGAGTTCCGTTTGACCGTGTATGGGGAAGGGCAGTGTGCGCAGTTGGGCACTATAGTGGAGCAACACACCGCTGAGGAGCATGGCGATGACCAGCCATAGGCTGGGGCTGAAGATGATCTTCTGAAGTCTGCCCATGGAGGCCGTCGAGATGGGCGTCACAGCCTGGCTCCTGGAGGGGTCAGCCTAATTCGTTGTGGATGCTGGGGGGCATCATTGTATCTCCTCAAGGGTGAACCAGCCGCGTTGTAGAGCCTGAATCACCGCCTCGGTGCGCGAGCCCACCTGCATCTTACTGAAGATGTTGCTCAGGTGACCCTGGATGGTGCGTACGCTCAAGGCGAGTTCTTCGGCGATCTCCATGTTGCTCATGCCCTGGGCTGCCAGCTTCAACACCTCCATCTCTCTCTCGCTGAGTTGATCCGATTGAACGCCGAGCACACCCGGCCCTTGGGGAGAGGCGAAGCGATTGATGACCTTGCGCGCGATTGTAGGGTGGAGTATCGACTCGCCAGCGTGCACCGCCCGGATGGCTTCCACGAGTTCCTGAGAGGGCACGTCCTTCAAGAGATAACCTGCAGCACCCGCCTCCAGGATGGCGAAGACGTACTGATCGTCATCGTAGGCGCTGAGGATGAGGACAGCACTGTCTGGTTGCATCTCCTTGATCCTCCTGGTAGCCTCGATGCCGTTTAGCTTGGGCATGGCGATATCCATGATCACCACGTGCGGGTGGAGGTCTTGGGCCAGCCGCACGGCCTCCTCCCCATCCCCGGCTTCGCCAATGACCTTCAGGTCTTCCTCGCGCTCCAGAAGCTCGCGAGTTCCCTGTCGCAGCAGCACGTGATCATCGGCAAGCAGAATGGTGATCTCTTCCACCAGTCGGTCTCCTTTGTCAGTCTACCTTAGAGAATCTCTTTTCAGCAGAACGTCGGCTGCCTGGACGGGCACCGCACAGAAGATGACAAAGGCCTCACCAGAGCGGGATTCTAATGTGTTACGCGGTGGAAATCAAACACTGCTACGGTGAAACTCTGGGGCTGTGCACCAGGGCGGCCCGTGGGACTTCGGAGGTGCGGCGTCCAGGCTCACCTGGGCGCGATTTTTGAAAGCTATGCCATTCGGTGCTATGATTTAATTCGTTTTATTGGCGACCCCATGCGGTGTTCGTCGTCTGTACGTACTAGCTGGGGAGAGGATGTGGAATACAGAGCAGCGTTTGCGGAGTCACTGAGCAGCCCCGACTCTTTCTGGGGCCGCGCCGCAGAGGAGATCACCTGGCACAAGAAGTGGGACCAGGTACTGGATACTTCGAACCTACCTTTCGCCAAGTGGTTCCTGGGAGGCTTGATTAACACCTGCTACAACGCATTGGACCGACATGTGGAGGGCGGGCGCGGACAACAGCCCGCCCTCATCCATGACAGCCCGGTCACCAACACCATCCGAACCTATACCTACTCCGAGTTGTTGACTCGCGTCTCCAAGATCGCGGGCTTCCTGGCGTCGTTGGGAGTGACCAAGGGGGATCGGGTGGTGATCTACATGCCGATGATCCCTGAGGCGGCGATGGCTATGCTGGCCTGTGCCCGTATCGGTGCCATCCACTCCGTGGTCTTCGGTGGCTTCGCCCCGAGGGAACTGGCCATTCGCATCGACGACGCGAAGCCACGGGTGATCTTGCTGGCGTCGTGTGGTATCGAGGTGGAGAGGATCATCCCTTACAAGCCATTGCTGGACGAGGCCCTCCGCATCGCCAAACACACACCGGAGAAGTGCGTGGTCTGGCAGAGACCACAGGCGAAAGCAGACCTCCTGGCGCCACGCGATCTCGACTGGGCGGAACTGGAAGAGGAGGCGCAACCCGCGCCGTGCGTGCCGGTGGAATCCACGGACCCTCTCTACATCCTCTACACCTCGGGCACCACCGGCGTGCCCAAGGGCGTCGTGCGGGACAACGGGGGCCACGCGGTGGCCCTGCACTGGACGATGAAACACATCTACGGCATCGATCCTGGAGATGTCTTCTGGGCTGCGTCTGACGTGGGTTGGGTGGTGGGTCATTCCTACATCGTCTACGGCCCTCTGTTCAAAGGTGCCACCACGGTCATGTACGAAGGAAAGCCGGTGGGCACCCCTGACCCTGGCGCGTTCTGGCGGGTGATATCGCAGCACAAGGTGAAGGCTCTTTTCACCGCGCCGACAGCCTTCAGAGCGATCAAGCGCGAGGACGCCGGGGGGGAGTATCTGAAGGGCTACGACCTCTCGCACTTCGACACTTTGTTCCTGGCGGGCGAGCGCCTCGACCCCGACACCTACTACTGGGCTACAGAGCTGCTGGGCAAGCCGGTCATAGACCACTGGTGGCAGACCGAGACCGGCTGGGCCATCACCGGCAACTTCCGAGGCCTCGAGTACTTCCCTCCCAAGGCAGGATCGGCCGGCCTTCCCATGCCTGGCTACGACGTCAGAGTCCTGGACCTGGTCACCGGCAAGCCGGTTGGCCCCAGCGTCGAAGGGGTGATCACGGTGAAGCTACCCCTCCCGCCGGGCAACCTGACCACCCTCTGGCAGAACGACAAGGGTTTCGAGGAGTCATATACCGACCCGTATCCAGGATACTACATCACCGGCGACGGCGGGTTCATCGACGAGGACGGCTACGTGTGGGTCATGGGGCGCACGGACGACGTGATCAACGTGGCCGGGCACAGGCTCTCCACCGGCGGCATGGAGGAGATCCTGGCCAGGCATCCGGACGTGGCGGAGTGCGCCGTTCTTGCAGTCCACGACGAACTGAAGGGCCAGGTGCCCGTGGGCTTCGTGGTGCTGAAAGCAGGTGCCAACCGGGACGGCCAGGAGCTGGTGGCGGAGTTGATCCAGATGGTGAGGGAGCAGCTGGGCGCCATCGCCTCCTTCAAGAGAGCGGCGGTGGTGGAGCGCTTGCCCAAGACCCGCTCTGGCAAGATACTGCGCGGCACCATGCGCAATATCGCCGATGGGGAGAGCTACAAGGTCCCCTCTACGATAGATGACCCGGCCATCCTGGGCGAGATCCAGGACGCCGTAGAGACCATCGGGTACGGGAAGAAGTAACGTAGTGTGACGCCCGGTGAGTCCGAACGGTGAGATCGTCCAGCGTCGTATACCGAGAGGCGGTGCTGCAGCGACGGCCTGTGGTCCTGCTGAGTAGGAGGGCCACAGATTTCCTCGGAGGCTCGCTCCTGTCTGCTCCAGGCCGCATTGCCCGGGGGCTAAAGACGTTGACTTGGAATGCTGACTGGGGCATGATGGGCTAGAGGCCTTGCGCTTCTGGCTGCACTCCTTACGATGTTGGGTCGGATCTGACTCAATGATTTCGGAGAGACGCCCGTGGGTAGGGTGAAGATTGGCGGTATCCTCCAGTACACGGACTTGGCCCTGGTGGGAATGATGGCCGTCCCTGATCGCCCTGGAATTGCGGCGGCGATATTCAAGACTCTGGCCAAGAGGGGCATCAACGTACTCTCCATCGTGCAGCTTGTCGACCTTGACAACAACACTCATGTCGTCTTCTGTGTGGCCAGCAAGGACGCGTCGGTGGCCCTTGGTTTGCTGGAACCTGTCAAGGAGAGGTTTGGGGGACGCGGGATCACGCACCGGGCGCGTGTGGCCATAGTCTCGATCTTCGGGCCCGATTTCAGGGAGAGACCGGGCGTCGCCGGCATGATGTACACGGCCCTGGCGGACGCTGGCATCAACATCCTGTCCATCAGCACTTCCATGTCCAGTGTGAACTGCGTTATAGACCTTGCGCGTCTCGACGATGCCGTAGCGGCTCTAGAGGACAAGTTCGAATTGTCGTGATGCGAAGCCGTCCTGATCGTCCCTTGACTTGCTTGCCAACCACTCGACAGGGGAAACTCATTCAGGGCGCGCTGGTTCCGAGGGCAGGATCCGGCACGCGGCATGCTCCCGAAACAGGTAGTGCCTGGCCCAGTTGATCAGCACCAGCAGGCGATTGCGGTAACCTATCAGGTAGAACAGGTGGATGGTCAACCATAATACCCACGCGGGAAAGCCGGTGAACATCCGCCCGTAGGCCACGGCCGCCGCGTTGTTCCGCCCGATGGTGGCCATGGTCCCCCTGTCGCGGTAGCGGAAGGGCAGCGGTTCCTTTCCGGCAAGTTGCCTCTCTATGTTCCGGGCCGCGGTCACACCCCCCTGGAGGGCCACCTGTGCTACCATGGGCAGCATCTCTCCGTCCTGCTCGAAGTAGGCCAGGTCCCCGATGACGTAGCCCTCGGGGTGATCGGGTATCTGTAGCGTGGGCAACACAGCTACACGTCCTCGAGTCGCAATGGGCAGCCCCGACGACTCCGCCTGAGGGTCGCCGCGCACGCCCGCAGCCCACACTGTGGTGCACGCCGGGATCACCTCCCCGTCTTGCAGGTGAATGGCGCTGGGCGTGATGCGCTCCACGGGGCACTCCAGCCTGACGTCAACGCCCATGTCGCGGAGGCGCCTGGCGGCGTAGGTGCCCAAGCGTTGGGGCAACGTGGGAAGCAGTCTCGGGGCGGCCTCGATGAGCGTGATGCCTGCCCGGCTGAGGTCCAGACGAGGGAAGTCCTTCCGTACGGGACCCTGGACCAGCTCGGAGAGGGCACCTGCGGTCTCCACACCAGTGGGTCCACCCCCCACGATGGCGAAGCTCAGCAACTGATGACACGTCGCCGCATCCACCTCCCGATCCGCCTGTTCCACACACCCCAGGATGTGGTTGCGGAGCGTGATGGCGTGTTCCAGGCTCTTCAGCGAGAAGGCGTACTCCGCCGCGCCCGGCACTCCGAAGAAGTGGTCCACGGTGCCCGTGGCTAGGATGAGGAAGTCGTAGGGGATGGCGGGGCCGTCCGTTTCCAAGAGGCGGCGTGTCAGGTCCACCCGTCTTATCTCGGCCATGGTGAACCGGGCGTTGGGGATCTTCCGCAGGATGGTCCGCACGGGGTAGGCGATGTCCCCGGGCTCCAACTCCCCCGCGGCCACCTGATAGAGCAGGGGCGGGAAGGTGTGGTAGTTGTTGCGGTCTACGATGGTCACTTCCACCGCTGAATGAGCGAGAACGCGGGCTGCCGCGAGTCCCCCAAAGCCCGCGCCGGCAATCACCACCTGGGGTCTCGGAGAGTCTTTGTCCATGGCCTACCTCGCCCCCCCTGGACTGGAACGATTACTGCACGGGTTGTCTGATGACGGTTTTGATGTTCTCTGGCGCGGTCCGGCGCGGATCGCTGAGATAGATCTCGTGGTGTTTGCCCCGCAACTGGTAGCCGTTCTCCCTGGCGAAGGCGTGCAGTCTCTCTATGGTGGGCCCTTCGGCAGAGTAGGGCCCCAGGTGCAGAATCTGCACAGCCCGCCCTTCGTGGTACCGCTCGAAACGCAGCTTGCCCAGTCCTGGGAGATCCTTCTTCTGTTTGACCTTGTCCACGGCCTCGTCGAAGAGGGCTTCGGTCACCTGCTCCGGTTGCATGATCATCGCCGTCCACTGCCAGGCGTCTCTGTCGTTCATGCTGAACGCGTTCATGTCTTTTGCCCACCACAGGCCTTCGGGAGGCGGGATGACGTAGTCCAGCTCAGGATCGCGCCCTTTGATGGTGAACTTGAGCTGATAGGCCACGGTGTAGAGCGCTTCCAGGGCCTCTTGATACTCGGGCGAAGTGCCGGGATCGCCCTGGCCGTCAACCATCAGGAAGTTCATGTCCGGCACATCGACCACTGAGACCGCTTTGGCTGATGGTTGGTAGAGGTGCTTGAGTTGCTTCTTGAAGTCGATCTTGGCCATGCTGGTCCTCCTGTTCAGTTGTGCTGTCCGTCTGCGTCCTTATCCTTGACGCTCAGCATACCACACCCTGTTGCCGGTGTCGAGCGGAGTAAACCCTTGCGAAGGTTCACAACCTTCGCAAGGGTGATGTCCTACCGCCGCGGCACCTCTTACCGCTAAGCCTGGCCCTCCTGCTCGGCCCAGAACCTCGTGTGCTGGGGCGGGACCCTCTTGCTGAGGCGGGATTTGTAATCCCGCCTTGCCACGCCGGGCTGAGTCGTGCGGGACCGCCCTGGCCCGCCGGATTGGA
>Ga0299912_10001509_pt1 | contig 18787 bp, 15 predicted proteins | sample RVTome_2_FD_207667 | JGI IMG/M metagenome (GOLD analysis project Ga0299912, IMG submission 207667) | Soil microbial communities from uranium-contaminated site in the Upper Colorado River Basin, Wyoming, United States - RVT95D214 (version 2) ... | reverse complement strand
GCATATTTCCTTCCCCATGGGTAACGCAACCAATTGCTTTTAGCCGTCTTTATTGTTTTCCCTTGAATCCTTGAACCCTTGGCCCCTTGAATCCTTCGATCATCGCCAACTCTTTTGGAGATGATCCCTAAATATTAATCCATCACCCACAGGGGAGTGGTTACAAGAGCGGGACCAAATCTTTATTCTTGAATGGATTGCACTGAGGTGTGTGTTTCATAAAGTGAGGGCTGACCTTACTTCTTGATGATTCCTCTTTTTCGAAGGAGGTCAACGGGGCTCACAAGCAATCTGTCCAATCCTAACTGCGCATCACCCAGTCCCAGGGTCAGGCCGATGAATTGGGTGAGATAAAGGACGGGAATTTTGTAAACGGCTCCATACTTTTTAGAGATAACACTTTGTCGAACATCCAAGTTCGACTGGCAAAGTGGACAAACGACGGCGATGCATTCTGCCCTTTTCTCTTGAGCCGCATCTAAAATCGATTTGACAAGCCGCAAGGCAATCTCTGTCCGTGTCAGAGAAAGGCTGGCCCCGCAACATTCGGTCTTATGGGACCAGTCGATGGGTTCCCCTCCAAGGGCTTCCACTATTTGATCCATGATCACCGGGTTCTCAACATCGTCTATGTTTACTCCGGGTAAGCGTGTGAGACATCCATAATAACAGGCTACTCTCAATCCCTTGAGAGAAGTCTTCATTCTCAATTTTAAGTGCTCTAATCCTATATCCTCTTTGATGAAGTCGAGGAGGTGCTTCGACTTGACCCTCCCTTGATACTCCTTTCCCACAATCTTCCGAAGCCGTTCTGCGAGAGAAGGTTCCTGTTCTACCTTTTCATGGATGTGTTTCATATGGCTGTAGCAGGCCGGGCAGGGAGAGACGACTGTCTTCAAGCCGGCTTCTTCAGCCTTCACGAGATTCCTGTACGGTAAAGCCATTCCCAGTTCTTCATTGAGAGAGTGTGCAGGGCTTGCTCCGCAGCAGTTCCAATCGGGTATCTCCTGCAACGTTGTCTCCATCTCTTTAAAGATCGCCCGAAGGGAGAGATCGAACTCCTTTGCACTGCTCTCAAGCGAACAACCCGGATAATATCCTACCTGCATGGATTACATCGACCCCTTAAAGAATCTCCTACTGTTTTTAAAGATCTCTTTGATCCGACCCACTTCTTTGATCTTATGGCCTGAGAAACTCAACTTCCTTTTGGCAAGCATCAACAGACCTAAATGGGTATCTTTGAAAGGCTGACGTGTCGCCAAATTATATTGCAGTAAGATCTCCATCTCATTGACACGGCCCCTTTTTCGGATGGAGTCGAGAAAGAGTTCATTAAATTTCGCTCCATTCACTTCTCCGAGGGGAACTCCTTTCTCTACAGCCGACTTTCTCAAAGAATCCATAATCTTTGCGACATCGATATCCTCCGGGCATCGGGCGGAGCAGATCTGGCAGAAGGCACAGAGCCATATGGTTGAAGACCGAAGCACGGTTTCCGGGTCATCGATCTGGATCAGACGGATCACCTGGTTGGGCTGAAGATCCATCTCCGGAGAGATAGGACACCCTGCGGAGCATTTTCCGCACTGAATGCATCTCGCGACATCCTCACCGCTCAGCTCCAAAACCCGATTCCTAAAGGCATGAACATCTTCGTTATTCAGATAGCTCAAGGAGATGCTCCTTTCTTAAGACTTCGAAGACCGAAGCCACCTGGGCGTAGATCTGGTCATCGCTAAACCCTTCGACATTTGCCGCCCCGGTACGGCAGGTGGCAGCGCAATTTCCGCAGCCATGACAGAGCGTTGGGAGCACAGAGGCAACCACCTGCCCATCAACCTCTTTGGGTTGGACCGCTTTGAAGGGACAGACTCCGACACAATTGAGGCACCCGCTACAGATCTCCGGGTTGACAGAGGCAATTCTCGGGTCTAAGATCAACTCGTCCTTGGAGAGGATCTCAACAGCCCTGACTGAGGCAGCACCTGTGGTGGCAATGGATTCAGGGATATCTTTTGGAAACTGACAGGAACCCGTCAGGAAGATCCCCTTGGTTACAGCCTCGACGGGCTGAAGCTTGGGATGGCACTCCGTATAAAAGCCGTAGGGATCACAGGGGATGTTTAAGATCCTTGCCAACTCCGTGGCACTGGGCTGGGGGACAACAGCCGTTGCCAAGACGACTAGGTCAGCCTCAATCTCCAACTGTTTCCCCACTAAGGTGTCCGCTCCACGAACGATGAGTTTGTCGCCTTTCTCATAAATTTTTGAGACCCTTCCTCGAATATAGATCGCTCCGTACTCCCGCTGAGCCCTCTTGACAAACTCCTCGTAATTCTTACCGCTTGCCCGTATGTCAATATAGAAGATGTAGGATTGTGTCTCCGGAAAATGATCTTTAAGAAGGATCGCCTGTTTCGCCGTGTACATGCAGCAGACCCGCGAGCAGTAGGGGAACCCTTTCGATTCGTCCCTTGATCCGACACACTGAATGAAGACAATATTCTTTGCTTCCTTTCCATTCGAAGGTCGAATGACGTGTCCGCCTGTTGGCCCTGTCGTATCGAGCATCCTTTCCAGATGAAGACCTGTAATCACATCTTTGAAACGGCCTCCTCCGTATTCTCCGTAGGCTTCATCGTTAAACTGAGAGAATCCGGTTGCGACGATGATCGCTCCGACTTTGCGCTCGATCCATTCTTCCTTCATCTCATAATCAATGGCCTTGGGCTGACAATACTTTGCACATTCTCCGCAAGCGGAACATCCTCCGCAATTGAGACAACGCTCTGCCTCCCGGATCACATCCTCTTCTCTCAGACCCTGGTTCACCTCGTCGAACTTTCTCCTTCTTCTCTCGATGGGGAGAGCAACCATGGAGGCTCGTTCCCGGTATTCCACTCCGTCCACGTCGATCAGGATATAGTCTTTCTGAGGACCTTCCTTTTCTCTGCCCTCCCTCAGATCCTCTCCTCTTAGATAGCGGTCGATGGAGATGGCCGCCTTTCGACCGGCCGCCATGGCATCGATATACGTCTGTGGACCGGTGACTGCGTCACCACCTGAAAAGATTCCTTTGACACCTGTCTCAAGAGTGATCGGGTCCGCTGCGATGCCTCCCGCTGGAGTGGTTTTGAAGCCATCCTTTTCAGCGAGAAAAGAGAGGTCGGGCGATTGACTGATCGCCGGAATGACCATATCAGCCTCAATCCTAAATTCAGAGCCACGGATGGAAACAGGCCTCGGCCGACCGGACTCATCCGGTTCCTTCAGTTCCATCCGGCAGCACTCTATCCCTCGAACCTCTCCATCTTCAACGATCAATCTCGTTGGAGCGGTGAGATACTCTATCTTAATCCCTTCCTCTTGGGCCTCTTCAATCTCCTCGATCTGGGCAGGCATTTCATTGCGTGTACGGCGATAGGCGATGATCACCTCCCGTGAACCAAGGCGTAAAGCAGTCCTCGCAGCATCAATCGCTGCATTACCCCCTCCTAAGACAATCACCTTTTCTCCACCCTTGACCGATTCACCCAGTGCCACTTTCCTCAGGAAATCGACAGCATGGATGACACCGCGAGCGTTTTCTCCCTCCAATCCGAGTTTTCGGCTCCGATGGGCACCTGTTGCAACAAAGATGGCTTCATAACCCTGGGCTTTGAGATCTCTAAAAGAGAGGTTGGGGCCAACCGGGGTATTGAGCTTTAATTCAACTCCCAGGCGAAGAAGATATTCAATCTCTTTACTCAAAACAGTCCTGGGCAGCCTGTATTCAGGTATCCCCACGGCAAGCATTCCTCCAGCCACAGGAAGGGCTTCAAAGATGGTCACACCATAACCCATCTTTCTCAGGTCATGGGCCGCCAACAGGCCTGCAGGGCCTGATCCCACGATGGCCACCTTCTTCCCGTTTTTTTCAGGGAGAGTAACATCGACCTTTCCATTCCCATCACGGTCTGAAAGAAAACGCTTCAGGGCATCGATGGCAACCGATTCATCCACATCCTTTCTCCTACAGACGCCCTCGCAGGGGCGGGTACAGATTCGGCCAGTGACGCCGGGAAAGGGATTGTTCTCTCTGACCAGAGCCAGGGCCTCCTCAAACTTTCCCGCTGAAATGAGGGCGATGTATCCCTGAGCATTGACATGGATCGGACAGGAGGCCGTACAAGGCGGGATACCACGACGGTCGATCGTATATTTGAGAGGAACTGCCTGGGGGAAGGGAAGATAGATCGCCTTTCTGTTTCCAAGACCCAGATTGAATTCGCTGGGAAGAGAAACCGGACAGTGCGGGACACAATCTGCACATGCCGTGCACTTGGAGATATCTACATAGCGAGGCTTCTTTTGAATCGTCACATCGAAATTTCCAACATAGCCCTTAACATCGACCACTTCAGAATAAGTAAGAATCTCAATATTTTCATTAGTGGATGACTCCGTCATCCGGGGGGCAAGTATTCAGGCAGAGCAGTCCAGTGTAGGAAAGGTCTTCTCCAGTTGAGCCATCCGGCCCCCCAAGGTCGGAAGCTTTTCTACAAGGGTCACTTTGTATCCTGCCACGCTCACATCCAGGGCTGCCTGAATGCCAGAGATACCTCCTCCGATCACCAGTACCCTCTTCTCCACAGGGGATTTCAGTGGCGTGAGGGATTGGAGTTGGCCAGCCTTTGAAATGGACATCTCCGTCAACCGGATGGCCTTTTCGGTTGCCTCTTCTTTATCCGAGGTTACCCAGGAGACCTGCTCCCGGATATTGGCCATTTCAAAGAGATACCGGTTGAGTCCTCCGGCCTCGATACAACGCTGAAAGGTGATCTCATGCATCCGTGGGCTGCAGGATGAGACCACGATGCGATCCAGATGATGCTCTTTGATGGCATCCTTGATCACTCCCTGGCCCATGCTGGAACAGGTATACGGAAGGTCGGTGGCATAAACCACCCCTGAAATTTCTTTGGCCGCTTTTACTACTGCTTTCACGTCGACCACGGACGCGATATTCGTTCCTCAGTGGCAGACAAAGACACCGATTCTCGGCATCAGACATTCATCCTTTCTTCGAGCTTTTCTACTCTAACGGCGCAAACCTTATATTCAGGGATCTTGGCCACCGGGTCGAAAGCTCTATTTGTCAAAGTATTGGCTGCACTTTCAGCAAAATGGAAAGGAATGAAGACGACATTTCGATCCACACTGAAGGTTAACGTTGCTTTGATCCGGATCTTACCCCTTCGAGAAATAACATTGACTCGTTCCCTGTCTTCGATTCCCAGCCTGGCAGCATCGAAGGGGTTCATCTCCACAAACCCTTCCTCTGCCTCTCTCTGCAGCGAGGGTGAAACCCCTGTCATCGTTCTGGTGTGATAATGGAAACCCATTCTCCCTGTTGTGAGCCAAAAGGGAAACTCGTCATCAACAAGTTCTGCAGGTTCCCGATACGGAATTGGGAAAAAGGAACCCTTCCCTTTTGAGAACTGATCTTTGTGAAGGAATGGAGTTCCTTTGTCTTCGGGTTTTCGACAAGGCCATTGAATCCCATCCTTTTCTATCTTTGCGTAGGTGATCCCTTGATAAATAGGAGTCAGTTCCCTCATCTCTTCAAAGATCTCTTCAGTTGAAGTGTATCCAAACCCTCGTCCACCCATCCTCTGGGCAATGCTCGCAATGATCTGCCAATCCGGCTTAGCTTCTCCCAGCGGTTCAATCGCCTTTCTCACCCTCTGAACCCTACGATCCGTAGAAGTGAAACTCCCGTCCTTCTCTGCAAAACTAGCCCCTGGCAGGACGACATGGGCCAGTTTGGCGGTCTCTGTCAGGAAGATGTCCTGAACAACCAGCAAATCCAATCTCTCAAGAACCTTCTCTGCATGATGAAGATCCGGATCACTCACCAGTGGATTTTCACCCATGATGTAGAGGGCCTTCAACTTTCCCTCTTCGATCGCCTCAAACATCTCCATGAGGGTGAGACCAGGTTTCCTCGAAAGAGTGACATTCCAGGCCTGTTCAAATTTCTTAGCCACTTCTTCATCGGCCACACTCTGATACCCTGTATAAACATTGGGGAGTCCACCCATATCGCAGGCACCCTGGACATTGTTCTGGCCCCGCAGGGGATTGACACCCGTGCTCAGTCTTCCAACATTTCCGGTCAACATCGCCAAATTGGCTAGCGAAAGAACGTTCTCCGTTCCCGTCACATGCTGAGTAATACCCATTGCATAAAGGATGGCACCCCTTTCAGCCTTTGCATAAGTTTCAGCAATCGCTCTTAAATCGGACTGAGAAATACCGGTGATCTGCTCAACCTTCTCGGGGGGATACTTTTCCACCTCTTTTTTCAAATCTTCGAACCCCTCCATACGGGTCTCAATAAACTGTTTATCCTCCCAACCTTCCCTGAGGATGATGTGCATCAGCCCATTGATCCATGCGACGTCCGTACCTAATTGCTGCCGAACGAAGATATCCGCATAGCGGGCGATCTGCGTCCTTCTCGGATCTATGACGATCAATTTCGCACCCTTCTCCTTTGCCTTGAGGATCCAGCTCGCCACAAGAGGATGGGCTTCTGTTGTATTAGAACCGGTAATAAGGATGCAGTCCGAATCTTCCAATTCCGGTATCGAATTGGTCATGGCCCCGCTTCCGAATGATTTGGCTAGACCAGCCACTGTAGAAGAATGTCAGAGGCGGGCACAGTGATCCACATTATTTGTCCCAACGATTGTCCTCATCCATTTTTGGAAGAGATAGTTCTCCTCATTCGTACATTTGGCCGACGTCAGGCCTGCAATGCTGTTCGGTCCGTATTCCTCCTTAATCTTTGTGAGACGAGATGCGACTTGGTTCAGAGCCTCTTCCCAGGAGGCCTTCTTTAACAAGCCGTCCCTTCTCAGGAGAGGTTGTTTCAGCCTTCCCTGGTCGTAGATGAACTCGTGAGCATTCCAGCCCTTGATACACAGGGCTCCCTGATTGACCGGATGATCCTTTTGCGGAAGGGTCCCCGCCACTTCTCCATCCAGAACCTCCAAAAGAAGACCACACCCACAACCACAATAAATACAAGTTGTTAAAACAGTCTCATAACTCAACATATTCTATCCGAATCTGCTAAGGTTGAGGTGAAGGTTCAGGTTAAGAAATTCTCAACCTCAGCCTTAACCTTAATAGTTCACATCCTACCTTCCAGTTTCAGGCAGTTCATACGTCCCGTCTCCTAAGAACTCCAAAGGCCCCTTCAGATCCTTATCTTCTCCGGGTATGTAATGGAAAAGATCCTTCACTGACTTTCGAACTTTTCGATAAAGTTTTCTCACGGGAATTCCCATGGGACATACTGCCTCACAGAGACCGCAATCAATGCAACGATCAGCCATATGGAAAGCTTTATGGAGATGGAAGAGCGGAATCTCAGGAGGCATTCCACCGGGTTTGATCAAGGAAGGATCCTCCAGGGTACAGGTGGGACAGAAACAAGCCGGACAGACATTCCGACACCCGTAACACTTGATGCACATCCCGAACTTCTTCATCCAGTACTGGAAACGTTCTTCCTCTGGAAGACTTTCAACCTCTGCGATATCCGAAAGGTCCTCCGTCGGCTTTGCCATCTCGCCCTCCTCCGCCTGAGAGGGGTAGGGCCGATCACAGCGACACCGTTTTCCCAATGCCTCACTGCAAACAATTCCAATCGGCTTTACTTTCTCAGAGTCGAGCTGATGATTTTTGAAAAGTTCGATCAGGGATCTCTCTTCACACCCCCGAACCACGATACCGATGACCTCATTAGGGTGCTTCTTCGAGATCTGAACGAGAATCTTGGTGAGAGGGTACCGGTTGGTCTCATCGACCACCCAATCCTTCAGAGAAACTGGATTGTCGAAGAGATAAGGAATGGGGTGGCCACTGCTCAATCTCAGGCCCAATATCCCAAAGACGGCCCTTTCTTCCAACAACCTTACCATCTTCTCTCTTGTCTTCTCCATCTATTTCCCTACGGTTGCGACGCGATGGGTTCCATCGTCTTACCGGCTTTCCTCTCCGGCGACGCCTTCCTCAAGGAAGAAGGCCCGAGCTGAGTGATCTCCCGGGTAAAATCACTCACAGCATTGGCAAATTTATTGCTTTCGGAAGTCGCAATCCATTCAAGCCTCAGTCGTTTGGGAGAGATGCCGATGAATCCAAGCAAGTCCTTTATCACCGCCACTCTCTTGGCTGTAATGTAGTTGCCTTTGCCATAATGGCAACTCCCGATGTGACATCCGGCTACAAAGACGCCATCCGCCCCTTCTTGAAAAGCCTTTAGAATAAAGTGGGGAGATACACGACCACTGCACATGACTCGGATAGGCAGGACATTAGCGGCATATTTTAACCTTGCCGAACCGGCCAGGTCAGCGCCAGCATAACTTCACCAGTGACAACAAAAGGCAATTATAATAGGCCTAAAGGGCTCGTTCACTTATCATCCGGTTAAATTTGCAAATATTTCAATGTCATAATAGATCATATACTAATCCTATAGGAATTATATGGTAATATTATAACTTTAGACCATATCATTTGCAAGGTTTCGAAAGAATGGACTTTCAGCAGGATCAAGAAGAGGGTAAACCCCGTCAGAAACGATGGGGCTTTGACCCCACCCTTTCTATGAGGAATTGAAGTTTTATTTATATCATCCCCACCATGAATGGCAGGGCTTTCTAACGGGGTAAACTTTTCCCGTAAATCATGACAACCCAGGAAAGATACTGTGGAAGATCTCTAAGACGTCAAGATGATCACGAGGCTCGTCGAGCGAGCAGAATTCGCGTTGATGTTTGCTGGTCTCACAGGGTGGGATCGTTCCAAAGAGTTCGGAGTTAATCGGCAATTTTTCGGCCGCGCCTGGGCATCCCGCGGTTCTAAGAGGGATCCCCTTTCTTTACGATCTCCTCCTCCCGCAGGATCTTGCGCAGAACTTTTCCGATCGCCGATTTTGGAAGCGAAGACCGAAATTCTACCAGCTTCGGGACTTTGTAGGCAGCCAACTTCTCGCGGCAGAAGGCGATGATCTCCTCCGCCGTGGCTGTCTCCCCTGGCTTCAGGACGATGTATGCTTTGACAGTTTCTCCCCGGTACTTGTCCGCGATGCCTACTGCAACTCCTTCCTGCACTTTTGGATACTGGAAAAGAACCTCATCGATCTCCCGGGGGTAGATGTTGAATCCTCCGGCGATGATCATGTCCTTCTTGCGGTCCACGATGAAGAAATAGTCGTCATCATCCTGCACGGCAATATCCCCAGTGTAGAGCCATCCATCTCTTAGCTGTCCGGCCGTTTCCTCGGGGTTGTTCCAGTACCCCTGCATGATCATGGGGCCTTTCATGATGATCTCCCCTGGCTCGCCCTGCTTCACCTCCGTTACCCCATCCTTGATACTGACGAGGCGCACATCATTGTCCGGTACGGGAACCCCGATGCTGCCCACTTTATGACCCTGAATAGGATTGGAAATCCCCAGGGCTGTGGACTCGGACAAGCCATATCCCTCACCGAAAAAGATACCCATATCTTTAACCTGCTCGATGAGCTCCACTGGCATCGGTGCGCCTCCAGAACTCAACATGCCCAGTTTTCTGGCTAGGTCAAGTTCTGCGGCCTTAGGATGATTAATGACCGCGTTGATCATCGTGGGTACGGAAGGGAAAAAGGTGATCTCTTTGAAATCGGCCAGAAGGTCCATGAATTCATCAATCTGGAACCGGGGAACGATAATTTGAGTGGCGCAACTGAAAAGCGCCCAGTTCATCACCACAATGTTTCCGTAGACATGGAAGTAGGGCAGGACCGCGATGACATTGCGTCTTTCGTAGGGAGTTAGGGTAATCGTGGGATTTCCCCAGAGAGCACATCGAAAGGTTGAGGCGATCACGTTAGCATGCGTGAGGACTGCTCCCTTGGGAATTCCCGTGGTGCCGCCGGTAAACTGGATCAGGGCTGGATCTTCCGGGTTTACCTGGACACGGGGGCGTTTCGTTTCCGTGCAGCCCTCCAGAATCCCAGAGAAATGGTGCCAGCCCTCCTCTAGCTCCAGACTAGCCGCGGTGGACTGGCCCTGTCCTTTTATGTAATCCGTGACTTTGGTAACCACCACCCGGGGGATATGAACCTCTTTGCACAGGACTCGGATGGCGGGAAGCCCCATGTCAAAGGTGATCAGGGTTGTCAGGCCCGTGACGTTAGCCATCAGCTTAAGCTCTTCAGCTGTGTACATGGGATTGAGGTTCACGACGATCGCACCCAGTGATAACACAGCATAGTAAGCGATTGGATATTGGGGACAGTTCGGGAGATGGATACCTACCCGTTCCCCTTTTTGAACACCCAGGGCTCCCAGAGCGTTGGCCATGCGCAGGATCTGCTGGCGCAATTCCCAGAAAGTCATCTCCGTCCCGCAAAAAGTCAGGGCCGCCTTGTCCGGATAGGCGTTAGCGGGTATCTGGATAAGTTCATGGATCGGCAAGCGCGGCACGCGGACGGTCGTTGGTACGTTGTAATCATAATGCCTGTGCCAAGGTTTTGTTTCCAAGTTACATTACCTCCCTCTTTAAATTTTGGATAATTTAACACAGTAAACAACGTCTCATCTCCGGCAGCGTGCCCCTGCTGCCCGTCATGAGCTTGGATTGCTTGGTGATCAGTGCCTGCGTAGAATCGAGCTGCTTCAGGCATATTCTCTTCCATATAGGATATGGAGCTACAATAATGAATTCAGGGTTGTATTTCTTGGGGTCGGTAGCAATTTCTGCTTTTCGGCATTTGCCATGATAAAGATCTACGTACCCGTAAATGGGCTCTTTGACCGGGCCGCCCTTTTCCACAATAAAGTAAAAATCACCTTCCCAGGTCTTGGCCGCCTCCTCGTAGGCTTTGCTTTTATTGATCTCCTCCATGTACACATCATACCATTCCTGTGTCCCGAACCTTGCCATGACAAACAACCTCCTTATTCTATATTTTTCCAGCTCATTAGCGGTACTTCTTCTCCGCCGTTTTAAGGGAAGATTTAGGTAACGTCATTTTTTAACGGATATTTTCGTTGGAGCACGGGCCTAAAGGGGATTTGAGAAATCCGTTTACCCGCCTGCCAAGATTAAGAAAAACTTCACCTGTTCTCCGTTTTTCAATCTCGTAGCGGGGTCAAGCGGCTTTTCTTTGACTCCCATGGCTAAGACGGCCTTATTGAAGGCACTCCGGTCTTTGTTCCAAAGTTGCCGAGGCATATTGTGCCCATAAGTTCTCTTTATTTCGGCCAAAAGATCGGATAAGGTTCCTCCATCCGGTAAGTCGATTTCCGCTTGATGGGTTCCAACCCAATCGGACAATATGCCATGGAACTGGACCGTTATTTTCATCCTTTTAGGGGTACATCTCTGCAGCCACTTGGTCGAGGCCCAATTCCAAAAGTTTTGCTTTCATGGGCCGTCCGGTTTCCCAGTCCCATCCCCGGAATTGATAATATTCTCTCAGCATCTTTTCCATGTCCGGTTCAACGCCCGCTGTTGATCCCTCATCTAGGGCGGCAGAACAGATGCGGGGCAATTTGTCATGCTCTCGGGTCAAACCGAGTTTGTTGCTGAGGGCCCGCTTCAGGTTCACGGATCGGTCCCCTGCAGCCAAAAGCTCATTGGGTCCGACCTCCCATCCTGTAATGGCGTTCAGCATCTCACAGAGTTGGGTCGGCATGAGAGGGGCAAATTTGCAGAGGGCGAGTGAATCAAAGAGGTCTTTAAAACTCTGAAACTTCGCCACTCCTTCGCCCTTTCCTTCGGAAGAGAGCCTTTCACCGGGCAGGATCATGTATTCCGGCACCAGATTCCCCAGGTCAATGTTGTAATAATCGCCTTTGAGATGGCAGGCCCCGCGCGGACCAGTGACATACGAGAGCGCCATGCCGTGGAAGGCTCGTGCGTCATGCATTGGCATCTCCAGTCCCTTGACCTGTGCTGCTTCGTCGGCATCTCGGCCGAACTCCTTGGCCATGGCCAAAGCACCCCGGGAAATAATCTTGCCAATCCCTTTCTGGGAAATGATCATCCCAAGAAGTTTAATGATGGCTTCCCCATCACCCCATTTCAGCGCAAAGCCAACCTGTTTCTTGGTAATGACACCCAACTCATAGAGATAAAAAGCATAGGCGATACTGACCGATGTGGAAATCGTATCGATGCCATGGCTGTTGCAGAGGTGGTTGGCCCTGACAATGGAATCCAGGTCAGAGTTCTGGCACAGCGGTCCGAAGCCAACGGCGGTTTCATATTCAGGGCCGTCTACGTTAAGGCCCGGTTTAAAATCTACCAGCTCCCGTCCACAGCCGATGGGACAGCCCAGGCAGGCGTAGTTGCGGACGGTGTAAGTCTGGCGCAGGGTCTGGCCCGTAACTTTGGAAACGGGAAAAATGGTCTTGGTAAAATATTTGGCCGGCGCATCGCCCAGGATCATGGCCATATCCGTGTACATCATCGTCCCGTATTCACGGAAGGCGACGGAAACCAGATTGCCGTTGATCTGGGCTACTGCCTGCTTGGCCAGATCTCTGACCCTTTCCGGGTTACTCAATTCAGGCCTGAGGTTGCCGGAAGCGGCTACGGCCTTTAACTTCTTGGAGCCCATGAGGGCACCCAGACCGCACCGGCCGGCAGTCCGGCCGCTGTCATTCATGATGGCAGCATATTTGATCAGCTTCTCGCCGGCAGAGCCGATGCAGGCCACACTGACGGAGTCGTCCTTAAGCTCATCCTTGATAGCTCTCTGGGTCTGGTAACTGTCTTTTCTCCACAGTTTGGAGGCATCTCTAATCTCTGCCTTTCCCTCTTTCATATAGAGGTAAACCGGCCGATCCGCCTTCCCCGTCACCAACAAGCCATCCCACCCCGAGCCTTTTAGTCGGAAGGGAAATCGACCGCCGCTGGTGGCTTCGCCCCAGAACCCGGTCAGGGGCGAAATACCGCCGACAGCATAGCGACTCACCATGGGAAGGGGTGTGTTGGTGAAAGGGCCTGCCGCCATGACCAGGGGGTTTCCCGGCGCGAGCGGATCCGTTCCTTTTTTCTGGCGGTCGTAAACCAACGCCGCGGCCAAGGTCGCACCACCGATGTATTTCTTTAAGAAATCTTCGGACAAAGGTAAATCAGTCATCTTGCGGGTCGATAAATCTATCTCTAAAATCCGACCATGGTATCCTTTCATGCCTCTACCTCCCTCTAAAAATCGATGTCTCGGCCGTCGTATGCGTATCGAAAGACCTGGGCGCACTGGGCAGCAGTTATGGGCCTGGGACTGAGATAGCCATCCACATCTTCGTAGGCATATGACACCAGTTTATCCAGCTTGGCTTCGAAATCCTCCCGGGAAATCCCCATATCCTTCAGCGTTAGAGGGGCATCGAGACTGGCCATAAAAGCCCGGACTTTCTTAACCAATTTGACCAGCCCATCCTTGGTATTTTTGGCAGGGATATCTACGGCCTTACAGATGAGCAGATGCTTGTCTGTGACCGTACTGCAAAACTGCAAAGTGTGGGGGATGAAAAACCCTACAGCCAAACCGTGGTGTATGTTGAACACCGCGCCCAGGGAATGACCAAGGCTGTGGGTCAGGTGGCAGCCGCTCATGCCGAAAGCCACCCCCGCAATATTCGCAGCCACAAGCATCCTGTGCCTGGCCTCCCTGTCCTGGCCGTTTTTATAGGCCCGGGGTAGCCATTTGAAGACCATCTCAATGGCTTGGAGCGCCAGGGGTGTGGTGAACTCATTTCCGGCAGGCGTGGTGACGGCGTCCATCGCATGGGATAGGACGTCCAGGCCCGTGCCCGCAGTCAGCTTGGGTGGCATGGTCATGGTGAATTCCGGAACCAGGATGGCAAAGTCCGGAACCAGCTCGTCGTGGGCAATGGGGATTTTGCGGTGCACGGCCGTATCATGGAGCACGGCCGCTCCCGTACATTCCGAGCCTGTTCCGGCAGTTGTCGGCACAGCCGCCATGAGCGCCTTCTGGCGCAGGTTCAACTTGTCCAGGGGCGAGATCATGCGCAGATCGGTGATATCCGGCCTCTCGTAAAGGAGCCAGGCCGCTTTGGCCGAGTCTATGACCGAGCCGCCGCCCACAGCCATGATCAGGTCCGGCTCAAAATTTTTGATGGCGTGGGCACATTCGGTCACAACTTCTATAGGGGCCTCGGGCTGACATCCAGCCCACATTTCGACTTTAAAGCCGCCGGATTCGAGAAAGCGGAGGGCCTTGCTGGCGAAGCGCTTGCTGAACTCATCGGTTACGATAAAAGCCTTTTTCTTAGGACATCGGAGGCCAATCGTATCCATCGTCGTGGGGCCGACCACGAATCCCTCTGGAAAGACATTAGACCCGATAAACATTTTGGGCGTATTAAAAATTGTGCTAAGTCCTTTGACAGAAGACGACAAAGCCAAAGGGGCCAAAGCCTTTAATACAGGATTTTCAAACCAGTATGCCATAGGTTTCACCTCACCTTCTAAAAAGTTATCTGACGATGAACGCTAATGCATGACGGGTAATGCATGACACCCACCCGGGACCTGTTGTTAAGCTTAGAAGAATGAAGGAGCATTTCCAACGGTAATTAGAGCGAAAACAATGGCTAACTTTCTCATCTGCAACCTCTTTTCTAGAAATGGGTTTAATTTTGGAATTGCGTTTCTTAAACGTGCGAAATTAGATCTGTTAGCATTTCTTGGTCTGCAAGCCCTAACATCCTGCCTCTTTCTTTCCCCTCTACCAGGATTAAAAATGTTGGAGTTCCTACGACACTATAATTCTTTTTGAATGCTTCAATAAAATCCTCCTGCAACAGACCTACCTTTAATTCGGTGCTATACTTTCTTGCTATAACCTCTATTACCTCCACCTGTTTGGGAAACTCTTCGTCCCGGGGCATGCACAATACGAGAACGGGTCTCTTTTCGGCAATCACTTCTTGCTCAAAATTCTCTGATCGGATTAAACTAACCAAGGTCTTCATATATTCAAGGCTCAAGTATCCTGAATCTTTTTATTTTCAGCCTTATGCGAAAGATACTTACAAGATACATGCCAAAAAAAAACAAGGTATGAATAATCAAAATCAGTTGTAATTTACGCTATTATTGAGTGGCGAGGCAGAAAAAAAGGCTCTTAAAGAAAGTGAAATGTTACAGAATGTAATGGGACATTTTGTAACATATTACACGTTTTGTTACATATGATCGATGAGTTTATATTGATGGATTTTTCGGTAAACGGTTTGCCGGGTAATGCCCAGCATACGAGCGGCCTTAGTTTTGTTCCAGCGAGCCTTGGCTAAAGCATCCAGGATCTGTTGAGCACCATTCGGTCCATGCGTGCGGCTCTCTTGAACAGGGATTCTCGCGCTCCTCTCGGTCCTCTCATAATCCCTGATTTCCGATGGTAAATGTTCAAGGGTGATACCCCCCCCGTGGCAGAGAACAAACGCATGTTCCATAACATGTTCTAACTCCCTTACATTACCTGGCCAAGGATAATTCATAAACGTACCGAGCACCTCGCTGGAGATGCCGTCGATATTCTTTTTGAATCTCTCATTAAAGAAATGACAAAAATGATCGACAAGCAATGGCAAATCCTCAAGCCTATCGCGAAGAGGCGGCAGCGAAACCTCCACCACCTTGAGACGGTAATAAAGATCCTGCCGGAATTCACCTCTCCTCACCTTCTCTTTCAAGTCTTTGTTCGTGCAGGCAATGACTCGTACGTCCACTTTCTGGGGAATGGATTCTCCCACCCTCTCAAATACCTTTTCCTGCAGGACTCTGAGAAGTTTCAGTTGGATGAGGGGCGAGATATCACCAATCTCGTCCAATAAGATCGTCCCGCCATTGGCTGCCTGGAAACGACCCTGCTTGTCTTTAATCGCCCCCGTAAAAGCCCCTTTGACATGGCCAAAAAGCTCGCTTTCAAGCAGGCTTTCAGCCAAAGCGGAGCAGCTCACCGTTACGAAAGGCTGGAAGGCCCGCTGCCCGCTATAATGAAGAGCCCTGGCGACGAGTTCCTTCCCTGTTCCGCTCTCCCCTGTGACCAAAACGGTCGTTTCCAGATTGGTTAAGTCCTCTAAAAGCCTGTAGGTATCCTGCATTTTTTTACTTCTACCGATAATGTTCTGAAACTGGTGCCTCTCTCTCAATTCTCTTTCCAGGTCTCTGAGCAGGGTGATATCTCTGATGACCAGCACCGCTCCCATGAATTTGCCTTCCGGATCGAGAAGCGGGGAACTGGTCACGCTGACGAGCTGTTGAGGACGCTGTTGATGGCTGCATTCGACCCGATATTCCTTAATGGTCGTTTTCTTTTCGAGAGTTTGACTGAGGACCTCACAGCAAGATTTACTACATTGATCCAGACATTGGAGGAATGTCTTGCCGCCGATTTCTTTGACAGCGATCCCGCAGATATTTTCCGTTGACTTGTTTGCTTCAATGACCCTTAACCCCGGGTCCACTGTTATAATGGCATCTTTTACACTTCTGAATATGGCCTCCAACCGGGTGCGATGTTCGGCCAATTCCTTTTCTGTGTCCTTGCGATCGGTAATATCCCGGCTTACAGTTCGAAACCCGGTAATGATCCCATCTGTGTTCCGAATCAAAGAAACGGAATCTTCGATGATTCTTCGCCTGCCGTCCTTTGTGATGATTTCGTAAACGATTTGCTTACCGGGAATGCCGGTGCTGAAGACTTTATTGTAAGCTTGATAAATAATCTTCGCTGTTTCTTCATCTACATAGGATCGATAGTTCCTCCCTACCATTTCTTCCCGGGAATGTCCCCAAATTCTGCATCCGGCATCGTTGGTGAAAGTTATCGTTCCGTTCAGATCTACTTCCGCCACGCTGTCTTCAACCTCATTAATAATTGTCTGGTACTTTTCCAGGGAATCCTGCAGGGATTTCTCCGTTTCCTTAAATTGCGTAACATCGATTAGGTGGCCAACGTTTGCTGGGTCTCCCTGGTAGATCGTGGTGCTGCCCCCCATACGCACCCAGATGACTGTCCCGTCTTTTTTGAAAACGCGAACAATATGCTGGCCCGGAAATACCTGGGTTTGTTCTCCCGGCATGCCGAGTTTGACCAGCCCTCTGTCATCGGGATGAATCAATTCCCAGAAGGATTTCCCGATCAACTGCTCGGGGCTTTCATAACCTAAAATATTAGATAGCCGTGAATTGACATAGCGGAACCGACCCCTTTGAATAACATATAAGCCTACAAGTGATTTCTCAGAAAGGGTTCGATCATCGTCTTTCGGATCCGCAGCAGTTGATTCATGGCTTTTATGCTTTTCGGGTTCATTCTCCAAATCCTTTGCTCTTTCCTCGAATTCTCTACTGCTCAATACTTTATTCATGATGGGTACTCCCATTTCCGGCTCCTCTCAAAGGCAATGTGGGTTACGATGTAATTAAACATTCTTGGAAGAACATGTTTGCCGAAATTGTAGTGAATTCAAAGGGCTAAGTCAAGAGGCCCAAAAGGAATTGCCCGAAGCACAAGAGACAGTTTGGCGAGGTCAGATCTGAGGACAATGACAGTGGGGGCAGCAGCGGTAAACGAGCCTTTGCAAATTTTCTGGTGGAAATTTATGGTGGTGAAAAGTAAAGAAAAATACGCAGAAAAGGACCATTCCACGTTGACACTTTCCTGTTATATCTGTTAATTCCTATTATATCTGTTAATTCCTAAAAAAAAGGATTTCTCCACGACTGAACTTTGCCAAAGAAGTGAACCCCGTTAGAAATGACAGGGCTTTTACCCCGCCCTTTCTATAAGGAATGAAATACAAATCTATGTCATCCCCGCCATAAATGGCGGGGCTTTCTAACGGGGTAAAGAAAGGACATCAAGTTCTTATGAGAGCAGCGGTATACCATGGCATCCGTGATCTACGGGTTGAAGAAGTGGCCGAACCGAAGCCTGGGCCCGGCGAGGCGAAAATAAGGGTCAAATATTGCGGTATCTGCGGATCGGATTTGCACGAGTACCTACACGGTCTATTTCCTCAGAGCTCCTTTGGCCATGAAGCCTGCGGCGAAATCGTCGAGGTCGGGCGAGAAGTCAAGGGATTTCAAGTTGAGGATCACGTTATTGCTGTCCAAAAAGGGGCATACGCCGAATACCTGGTATGCCCACAGGAAAGGATGATTAAGAAACCCGGGAACATGAGCTGGGAACGGGCGGCTGTGGTTGAACCTCTCTCCGGTGCTGCTTATGCGATCGAAAAAGGAGGCATCCAACCAAGCGACACAATCCTGATTGCGGGTGCTGGACCGGTGGGACTCATGGTCTTGCTTGGCCTTAAAGCGGTTGGCGTGGAAAAGATTTACGTAACGGACATTTCGGAAACAAGAAGAAAAAAAGCAGAAGAACTGGGCGCCACTTTGGTTTTGAATCCTCTGGTAGAAAAAATCCCTGCTAAGATCAAAGATCTCTCCGCTGGCAAGGGAGTGGATGTGGCGGTCGAGGCGGTGGGAATCGAGGCCGCTCTGAAAGATTGTTTAGCTTCTGTCCGCTATCAAGGCAAAGTCATTGTCCAGGGAATCTTTACCGACCGGGTCCCGGTGCATATGCTCGGATTTGTGACCCGCGAGACTACCATGATCGGCACGAACTCCAACAATCTTTCTCTGGCGATGTCCTGGATAGAGTCCAAAGGGATCCAACCAGAGTTGATCATCACGAAAG
>Ga0299912_10001508_pt1 | contig 18793 bp, 8 predicted proteins | sample RVTome_2_FD_207667 | JGI IMG/M metagenome (GOLD analysis project Ga0299912, IMG submission 207667) | Soil microbial communities from uranium-contaminated site in the Upper Colorado River Basin, Wyoming, United States - RVT95D214 (version 2) ... | reverse complement strand
TGGAAGAAGACAGAGAGGCCTCTGATAAGGAAACTTCTTGGTGAGAAAGGTCTTTAGGTCTTTCGAAATTGTAAAAATCCTCATTTTTATGAAATGCGTCTTTTATTTTTGTGACAACCTTCTCAGCGCCTTGTTTGATATGGGTTGTAAGGGTTTTTTCTTGGGTGCGTTTTCCAATGTCTTTTAAAGTATCAAAGCGGAGGCTTGACCCGTTTCCATCTTGCCGCGTCATTTGATGAATAAGATGCGCCTCGGTTGGAGTTTCCTCTTTCGAGACATACAGTGATAAAGAGCTCGTTTGGCGAGTCAGAGCCACATAGCTTGTGGATTGGGTTGTCGTATTACTATGGAGTACATACACATGATCTAAGGTTGCTCCTTGGGCCTTATACACCGTTGCGGCATAGCCATGGCGGAGACCGTCGTAGTTTTGAGGATCAACTTCTTTTTTTTCTTTGTTATCAAGAAGAACGCTGAGCTTTTTTGTTTCGGGATCAATTTTCTCAATGGTCCCAAAGGCCCCATTCATCAACCCTTGGCTTTTGTCCGTTTTTGTAAAGTGAATTCGATCTCCTTCCGCAAAAGGCATCCTGCCTCTTTGGGTAGCACAGGTTATTTCTAAATCCCCTAATCGTCCTTGTGAGCGGAGAATATCTCGGGCACCGTGGTTCAAAGCGTCTACATCAATGTTTTTCTGTGCTAAAATTAGCCGTGTTCCTTGGGGATTACTCTCCTTGCCCCAATCCTTTAAAAGTTCTGAGAGCGACTCTTCTTTTGTTTTGTTCCAGGTAATGGCTTTATTTTCTTGGAGACCCTGAATGGCGTTTTTGACATCTCCCTTGGAGAAGTCCTCAGAAACCGCCTTTTGCCAATCAATGGTCTGCCTCCTAACCTCTCGAAGCTCTACAGCGCCATAACGGGTCGCCAAAAGGCCGAAGGTGCCTCCCCGTTGCACTGCACTTAGCTGCCGACTATCCCCAACCAGAACAAGTTTAGCGTTGCTGGTTTTAATCGCATTAAAAAGCTCTACAGAAAGCTCCGTCCCCAGCATTCCGGCTTCATCCACTACCACGAGCGTGTTTGAATTCAGAGTCTCTCGGTTATTCTTAAAGGCGAACAAAAAGGCATGACAGGTCTTTGCTTCCTGAAACCCATCTGCCTTTAAATCCATGGCTACTTTATGAGTGGGGGCCAATCCTAGGACTCTATATCCGCTTGCTTCATGAGCGATTCTAATGGAATCTAAAACGTAACTCTTTCCAACGCCGGCCCGCCCTTGGATAATGGAGAGATTTGCCTCTGAGCTTACACAGTGATCATAAGCTTGTCTTTGTTCAGGACTTAAATTCTTCTCCTCTAACCCCTTTTCAACAAACTTCGGATGAAGGGCAGGTACGTTTCTCTTGGCAATTCCATCCGCAAAACGTAAAAGCTTCTCTTCCTCAGACCTCACCTCATTTGTCGTAAAATAACCTGTCTTTTTACCTGTTTCCTTATCATACAAGGACAGCACAGCATTACTTTCAACCACCTTCTCCACAAGTCCCTCTCTCTCATTAAAGGGAACATGTTTCTTTAAAAAGATCTCTACATCCTTTTCAGAAAAAACGGCTTTGTTTTGGGTAAGGGCTTCCAAGACACTCATCGGATCTTGGGCGAGCTTCTCATTCGCTTTCTGAAGCATCTGGGATCTCAAGATAGCATCATTCATATGATGGCGCATTCTAACCGGGCCTAAGTGCTCTTGAGCTACAATCCCAATAGGATCAACCCGAATGTCATACCCCTGCGCTTCAAAATAAGCGTTCTGAAGATCTTTCCAGATTTCTCCCCATACGTCGGCTTCAACCACAGTCCCTTTTTTGATAACCGGATCTAAATCACGGGCCTTTACGGAACTAAAAGATTGCCCACCCTCAGAAAACCGTCTCGTGGTTGCGAGTAAATGTGCATGCCAGTTTCCCCCCGTGTTCCCCGCCTCCGCGGGGACGGGGACAAGCCCCTCTCCATCATGCGGTTCATGGAGATCGAGTTGAACAGCGACTCCCTTTCTCACAAAGATATTAGAAAACTGTCGAGCTAACTCAATTCGATCTTCTAAAGTAACTTGCTGATCATCAGGAAGGGCAATGACAAATTCTTTTGCAACTTGACTGTCTTTCCGTCTCTCACATTTTTCTGCTTCATTCCATAACACCGAACTATTTTTAAAACGCGAATCTGCGCCTTCAGGTAAGAGAATCTCATGATGAACATTTCCGTCTCTCTCCTTAAAGGAAAAGACCTCTCCAGTTCTTTCACATCTTACAACCTCTCTTTGATTATAAGACGCTTTTCGGCAGGCATTCCCTCCTGAACTCCTTGAAACATATTCGCATCGTGCAAATTGTATGGCCATAGGTATTTTTGATTCATTATTATTAAATTTAACTTAGAGATTATCATATCAGAAAGCAGCGTTGTTCACAACGCATATTGCGTATGTCATAATTCTGACAAATCATTTCCATAACGCCTTGGCGAATTTCATAAGACATAAAAAGACAATTATTTTTATAAATTACAAAAATAAAAACGTCACATTCTTGCAGAAGATGTAATTTCCTGTATAATACAAACAATAACAGCTCTTCCAATTGGTGTGGCCATGACAAAAATAAATATCATCGACAAACGTAAAAAAGCGATCGAACAAAGAAAGAACCGTCTCAAACAACTTGAAACTTCTCTCAATGCGCAAGAGCGAAAAAAACGAACACGCAGATTGATTGAAATCGGAGGACTGGCTGCAAAAGCAAATCTTGAGGATTGGGACACGAACGCTCTTTTAGGAGCATTCCTATTTCTAAAAGAAAACGAATCTGACTCAAAACAAATGGAAGCCTGGGCCCATAAAGGAGGGGTCGCTTTCTCATCCGAGAAAACGATAAAATTGCCTGTCATCGTGAAATTTGAAACAAAGCCAACGGATGAAATCAGAGCTTCCCTCAAATCCCTCGGCCTTAAATGGAATGCCCTCAGACAAGAATGGGAAGGGTATACTCACATAACAAAGCTGAAAGAACTCCTTGAACCACATAACGTTTCTATTCAGGAATTGGAAATCTCCTCTGAAGAATGATTGCCCCTAGTAATTGATCCCAAGCAAAAAGCTTGTCGGGCGAAGGCTTCTATCCCCCCCCTCATCCACAGAGATCTGTCGCATATATCTTAGAACGTGTATGTTTGGCATTCACTTAGTCATGCCAATCGTCATTGACAAAGAAGATTACATAAATACTATATCTTTGGAAAAGAGAAGCTCATTTAACTGGAAAATATAGTAGATAAGTTGCGTTTTAATGCGCAAATAACGAGAGTGTTTATGAGAAAGAATAATAAGAGTTTGCTTTTCCTTACCTTGCTCGCACAAACCATGCTCTTTCAGACATCTACAGTGGAAACCCAAAAGGTAGACCGAAAGGGCCCTCTACCTTTGCGGGTCTTTTAAGAAGAAAAACGCAATTAACCCACCTCTTTATTGAGAGCGCTGAAGAAAAATGGCCTACTATTGTTAAAGCTCTTTTTGATCACGCTGAACGAGGAGATTTAAAAGCTATCTCTCTGATCCTTGACCACACTCTTGCAAAGACACCCCAACTTGCCGATTCCCGAGAAGAAGAATCAGATCCCGCGAAGATGACGGAACAAGAGCTAATGAACTCGATGGAACGACTAAAGGAAAAAAGCGAGATCCTGCTTTACTCCCTTAGAAAAGAAGAAGAGAAAAAGCCTGAAGAGTTCGGACCCATTATATAAAGAGAAGGGGTTTTCCCTCCTATTTTTTTCCTTTTAAAAAATTTGCAATACCGTCTTAAAAAACCTTCCTCATGACACTGTTCAAATGGGCTTGGAGGGAGAAGATTGCCTAATTCAAAGGGTGACAAGGTGAACTTTGACCTTTTTAGGCATTCGAGTGCCTGAATTTTTCTCCAATAAAAAGCAGATGGATACAAGGGAAATTCTCACAAAAGAATATCTATTATTTTAGATAAACTTTATCCATAAGAAATTTATATAGGTCGTATGCAAAATTTAGTTGACAGCAAAAAATATATGATTATGTTCACGCACTAATGGTATTCAAAAATATGTTAATAATAACGAGAGCTGAATAGCCTTATAAGAATAAAAAACTTGAACTTTCGAGTAAGACGCTGACTTTTTTAGTTATTGGTCATATTAATTTGGGAAGGTAATTTATGTTTCGCAAAGTTTTAACTTGGGTGCTTATTCTTCAGCATTTGAATGTATATGTTCTACAGGCTGCACCTGGAAAAATATCCGTTCTTTTTGAACCAGAAAAACAAGATTCGTCCAAATATTCTTTAAAAATATTCAAAGAAACCGAACATAAAAAACGTGATGAAATTCACCGTGGCATTTATAAATTTGAAAATAGTAGGTTTATACCAGAAAGTGAGGTACAGCCTAATTTTCCAAAGGAGTTTAGGGTTAAGTCAGGCAAAGGTCTTCATTTAAAATCTATTCTTCCTAGCAATGAATTTTCCATTCATTTGTACGAGAGCGGAGATGCCCTCCTCCAAAAGCTCCATAGTTCCAATAATTCAGCGTGTATGGAGTTAGAAACATTTGGAAATATATTGATAGATAAACCAACTAAAAAAGTTCATGACGCTTCAATAAATGCTAAAAGTCTTTCCCTAACGGGAACACATTTATGCAATAGACTCGCACTCTTTGCAGATAAATTAAATCTAACAGCTAAGGCTCCTTTAGGAACGATTACAAATGATACCGAAGGACATATTAAAATTAGGAAAGAGGCCCATGTAAAATTAGGAACCTTCAAAAACCATGGAAGGATTGAAGGAAACAGCGCTGAAAATGATAAGAAAAGTTTCCTTTATCTTCATAATAATGACTTTTTTAATGAATTTACAGGCCAAGTTAAAAATAATGATTTTAAGGCAAATATATTTTGGAATGGAGCTTTTTCTATTTTAAATGTTGGGGAATTTGTAAATAAGTCTCCCATCATTCCGCAAAGTGCTTCTTTTGATAAAAATGGCGTTTATGAGAGAGGCAACGGGAAAAAAGATGCTCTTTTTATTAGTGCCCGTACATTAAAAAACATGGACAACATCCGAGGGGACGATATTGTTATAGCATGCTCAGAAGATCTTGTTAATGATACACAAGGGCAAATTATCGCTACGCAAGATTTAGAACTGCGTGTAGATGGGTTATTGACAAATAGCGGGCACATCAAAGCGCCTCGACTCTTAAAAATCAATGGGAAAGACTGCCTCTTTAATAAAAATGGCGGTCTAATAGAAGGCGATCGTGCGGGTATTCTAATTCGAGAATTAAAAAACGAAGGGTTCATCAATACTCGACTTTTTTCTCTTGTAACTGAAAAACTAGAGAACTTTAGTAAAATTAAGATTACAAAAAGAGGGGTCATCAAAGAAAGTAGGGGAGGTCAAGGTCTTCTCAATGGTAAAGGAGGGAGCATCATATCAGATGGTCTCCTTAAAATTATTGGTAATGTACTTAATAACCAGAGTGGGAACAGTAATGTTGCGGGAGATCCTCAGCAAACGGATCTGGGCATAAAGGCAAACACGCTTATACTCAAGTTAAATCAGGCAAAAAATGATGGGGATATTCTCGCTGAGCAAAAAGCAGATATTCATATTTCAACCCTTCTTAATTCTGAATCTGGGATTTGGCGCTTGCCTAAAGATAATAATGTTGTTTCAGACAAGCTTAGCAACAAAGATTACATTATGGGTAAGGCCCTTAAAATGGTTGTCGGTGTTTTTGAAAATTTGGGGCAAATTTATTCTTCGACAGATTTTGTGCTTGAAGTAAGTCAGCTTTTTAAGAATGCCAAAGGTGCGATTATTTCATCAGTGACAGGTCTCAATATTACCGGAAAAGGCGAGGTTTTGAATGAGGGAACTTTAGACAGCAAAGATATAATAAAGATACAATCCGATAAAGTCTCAAATACAGGGCGCATTATATCTGCAAAAGAAGTTGAAATTTACACTAAAGAAAGCGAAGGCATAAGAGAGGGGGATGCGAATGACTTTGAGAATAAAGGATCTATAACAAGCCCTAAAATTACAATTCAAACTCAAAAGGGATCTAATGAAAAAGAAGGTTTTATTGTAGGAGATTCTCTTACTTTTGTAACGGATCTATTCTTCATAAATAGGGGAGACATAATAGGAGGAACTGCTATCAATCTTGAGGGGAACGGGCTATTTGAAAACAGAAAGCGTATAAAGAGCAAAGGGAAATTTATCTCTCGTGTTAGCGATTTTGAAAACAAGGGGCTTATCTCAGCGAATACAGGGGAAATGGAAGGCGTTACCTTTGAAAATCAAGGAAGAATAAACTTCCATGAGGATTCAACCTTAAAATTTGATGATATCTTAAATGATACAAAAGGCTTTGTTGGTTCTGAGAAGAAACTAACCATTGATTTTCAGTCGGTTGAAAACAAAGGAAAAATTAAGGCTAAAGAGCTTATAGGGCATGCCTTCAAAAACAAAGCTACAGTGTTGGATGCCAATGATAACTCAGCTAGTGAGGAAGCTGAGGATAGCACGTTTGTAAATAAAGGAATTTTCCAAGGGGCCCATAAAGTCGAAGTTAAGGCTGATGTTGCTGAAAATGAAAGTGAAGTTTCTTCAGGAGGAGACATCTTATTTAAAGTTAGCAAAGTTTTTAAGAATGCCAAGGATGCTCTTATCTCTTCTATAAAAGAACTTACCATTGAAAGCGATGGTGAAGTTCAAAATACAGGGCACATTGGAAGCCAAGATAAGGTTAAGGTTGTTGCTGCCAAAGCCGTAAACAAAGGACAAATCATCTCTGAGAAAGAAATTGAGATAGATACCAAAAACAAAGAAGGAACTACTCCATACAAAGAAGACTTTGAAAATGAAGGTCTCGTCCTCAGTCCTCATATCAAACTTATAACCAAAAATGGCTCAAGCAAGGGGGCCATTAATGATGAAATTAACCTTGATAAGGTTGATGAGCTGAAAGGTCTTATTGCGAAGCAATCACTTACATTAACAATTGAAGATAAATTTACGAACACAGGGCACATGGTTGGAAGGGCCAGTGTTAACCTTGAGGGAAAGGGAACTTTTGTTAATGAAGGAATGATCAACAAGAGTGATGCATTTATTTCTCACTTAACAGGCGTTGAAAATAAGGGAACCATTCGAGCTTATAAAACCATCACGTTGGATAAGTTAACGAAAGAATTAATTAATTCAGGCCTTATTCTCTCTGAAGGTAATCTTGACATTACCTCTCAGGCTAATATTTCGAATTCAGGTATTATCGAAGGAAGAGACGGAGATGTTGAGGTAACTGCCCATAGGTTAGACAACAATGGTACTTTGAGTTCCTTTGGGAAAATGCTTAAAATAGACCTTGCTGAAGGTGAGAATACAAAATCAATTTTTGGGCGAGAAACTTCCATAAGTGTTAGTGGAAAATTTGACAACCAGAAATCCATTACAACAACCAAAAATCTCCTTCTTACAGCAACTGAATATGAAAATTCAGGACAGACTGTTGTCGGTGAAAAACTCATAGCGAGCCTGACAACACTTAAGAACGATTATAGAATTACGGCCCAAAGTGCTGACATTCAGGCCAAAGACCTTCAAAATTCTAAAGATATTCTTATAGAAGAAGATCTCCTCTTGGTAACAACAAGAGGCAGTAATACAGGCAAGATCCAAGCCAAGACATCGACCCTTGATCTCAAGAAAGAAAAACCTGAGGATTTCTTTGGCAATAAGGGAGCTCTTCACGCAAACCAGTCCTTTATTTTACAGGGCCAAGGAACTCTCGTGAATGATGGTGACCTTCTGTCAGAAGGAACTCTCGACTTAAAAAATAAAAGCCTTCAAAACAACGCTTACATACAAGCGGAAGGCAAGATTGACATTGCCAATGATACGGAAGTGAACAATGTCCTCAATGCAAAAATCATCAGCAAAGGGCCTATTGCAGCAGGAGAGACGGCTACCATAAAGAATGAAGGGCTTATCTCTTCCCTTGATAAAATCACCCTCAATCAGAAGTCCTTCATAAATGAAGGACGCCTAGAAGCCAAAGACGATATCCTCCTTCCAAATTGTCATACATTGGCGAATCAAAAGAACGGGCACATCTTTTCAGCGAAAGGTGGAGTTTTATTACCTAACGTACAGTCCGTGGAAAATGACGGGATCGTTTCAAGCAATAGATCCGTGTCATTACTAAATCGTTCAAATTTTAAGAACAGGGGCGTTTTCCAATCAAATGAGATATTTATCGTTACATCTAAAGACTTGGAAAACCATGGTAGAATTGTCGGGCGCATGGGTGTAGGCCTGGGAGCTTCTGGCTCTCTTGTGACTGGGAAAAGTGCTCGCGTGGAAAGTGCCGACGGGAACGTAACCCTTACGGCACCACAGATGAATCTCAAAGGTGAAGTTATTGGGCAAAACATTAAAGTAACCAGCACAGAAAAGTCGTTCTCTGATAGTGATGTTAAAATGACACCCCTTAAGACGCTCACGCTCGATGTCCCCCATGGATGGGATTTAGAAGGGTCTCAGCGGAAATTTGCCCATAACGTTGAAGTTGTAGGCCCTATTTTTAATGCGGGCCATCTTCATATGAACGAGAATTTCAAATGGGAAACGTCGAAATCTCTTAACAATAAATTTGATATTTTAGTGAAAGGATTTCTCGAGTTAACTTTTAATGGAGATTGGACAAACTTAGCAAGGGTCCAAGCCGAAAAAGGCTCACTTATCAAAGCAAAAAGCTTCCTTAACAAGGGCACATTTTATAGCTATGGAAAAACAACCTTTATTTGTGAGGAAGGGTTTAACAACTATTGGCAAATGGAAGTGCATGGAGACTGCTCGATTCAAGCAAAGACAAGGTCAATAACAAACCACTCCGATGCACAATTCAAGCAAAGAAATATTACAAACACTGATCAGACTTCAAATTCCAATATACAAAATATTGTTAACTTTCAGGCGGAGAATGGAAGCGTTCTAAACCATAACGCAGTCATGCTCATTGAAGGGGATTCTGCCATAAAAGCGAAAGCTTTTTTAAATAAAGCAGCTGACCCTACATGGCGCGATATACCTCCACCCGAACCTATTTTTGTTGGAAAACGAGGGAAAGGGATAAGGCCTAAGAAAAGGATAACGCCTGGTCAAGTACCAGAAAGGAGGCAAGTTCCTGCCTATCGAAAAGATGGAGGTGCTGGTGCTCTCTTTGAAGCAAAAAATATTTCCATTTTAGCAGACACGCTTGAAAATTATGGAAGTAAGATCTCAGCTTTTGGAAACTTCTTATTTAATGGAAAGACTCTTAATAATAAGACACTTGCCTTTTATGAAAGCGGAACTCGGCATGAATTAATAGGGTATGACGGACATAGGAAAAATGGAAAACCGAAGGGGAGGATCACGAATTATTATTGGGATACTAAGCCTTACACAGACCCCATGAAAGATCCTACTCCATTTCCAGCCTTAATTAAGTCAAAAGGAAGAATGGATCTCAATGCTCAAGCCAGAAACGACACAGGCACGATCCAGGGACAACAGGTAAATCTTACGGGTGATAAACTTGAAAATCTCAAGCTCACAGGTCTTGATCATGTTTCCAAACAAATCCCCCAGTTCATGTCTGTGGCCTCCTATTTTGATGAGAGTAAGCTTGAGGGACCAAGTTTTTGGAAGGTAGATACCCAGAAAGAAACGGACTTCCAGATTAATCTAAATAAGCCGGATCATTTTCTCTCAAAAGAAAATATCGAAGGTCAAATTCATAAGAAGCCTGAAACCAACTTGAATGCTCATACAGAAGCTTTGAATATCTTTGCACAAGGGATCAAAGAAAAGATGGCTCAATTCTTTGGGTCCGAAAAAAAAGAAAATACAGATTCGTCTTCAATGGTAACAAAGGATTCAAGTGGTTTTTGGGACCCTACCCCTGGGGATCTAAGGACTTATGAAAAGTCCCTTACGCCATCTTCATTAAACCAGGTTCCCCCACGAATTGCCCTGGTGGATAGTCCTGACCTTAAGGGGGGAGGGCGGATGCAATACCACCCCGCTTTACTTGCCGAATTAGTTACAAAAACGCTCTTAGATACAACTGGATTTGCGAGTTTCTCTCGAAATATTCGCAGTCCCGAGCTTTTATCCCGTGTTCTTGAAGAGCAAGGTTATTTAAATGCTAAGAAAGCGCACAATGCACCGATTTTCCCTGCATTGGATAATTGGACTTCTTTACCTCCTCAAACCCAGTTATCCCTTCAAGTGCGAGAGCCAATTACACAAGGAGAGGCAAATGCCTTTGAAAGTCCTTCAATTGTTTACAAACTCAAGACAGATTTTGGAGAGCCAGTTCTTTCTGCAATTGTGACATTCCCTAAAATATTAAGAGAAGCCTTTACTTCGGTTGCTGGAAGAATAATGGCGGACTATCTAACGATTGATACGAAGAATGTTATGAATACGGGTGAGCTCAATGGTAAAAAGCTGATTCATATTCACACAGAGCAGGATGTTAAAAACCATAAAGGGCAAATTACTGGAGGTCTTGCAGTTATAAATGCTGGGGGAAAAGTAGAAAACCTTTCAGGCACTATTGATCCAGATGACCTATTCCTTAAAGCCCGAGACCTTATTTCTAAGACGCTTGTTCATCGAGAACAATCTTCTCATCGGATTTCTAAGAAACGTTCTCAGACAGTCTCCCGTGAATATTTTGATAAAACGGCCACCATCCGCTCTAAAAAAGGGCACATGTATGTCGAACTTGATAACTCTTTACAAATTCAAGGCGGGTTATATGAGTCCAAGGGAGGTATGGCCTTTCTTTCAGGTGGGGATCAAGAAATTGGCTCCCAGGAGATTCATTCAAATATAAGCACTCAAGGAAAGAAATTTAGCCACCACATACAAACTGTCAATCACCAGAAAGCTCAATTTAAATCTGGCATGAGTTCTTATTTTGTATCGGAAGGGAAGACGATTCGAAAAGGGGTTAACCATTCATCGAAGGGAAATACATTTATTTATTCAAAAGGGCCTCATTATGCAGCTAACGTTCATGACAGTTGGCACGAGAGCTCCCAGAGTAAGAAAAAGAAATCCTTTGGAAGGAAGTCGAATAAATCTAGCCAGAATGGAACGATCACCTCCATCAAGAATATGACCGAATCCGATGGAAACACAATCATCCTTTCAAAGGAAAATATGCATCTTGTATCGCCTTACGTTAAAAGCGGCGGGAAAACAATTATTAAGTCCTTAGAAGGCGTGTTGACTATTGAAGCTGGGAAATCCTTTCATAATTATTGTAAGCAAAGAAACAAGAACAGTTTCGTCTGGCAAACCGCAAAAAATAAAGGTCAGAGCGAGATCACCATCGAGAATCCTTACATCGCTGGTAAGGATGGCGTAGAAATATCAGGAGCCAATGGGGTTCATGTTGAGCTTAAGGGGACCTTAGATCAATTACAGCAAGAGCCAGGCCTTACCTGGATTAAGGACTTACGCCATAACCCCCATGTTCACTGGACCATCATCGAAGAAGAACATAAAAAGTGGAACCATAAGTCTCAAGGGCTAACCGCTGGTGGTGCTGCAGTGATTGCTCTTGCCGTTGCGATTGCGACAAGCGGTGCAGGAGCTGGTCTCGCAGCCTTGGTGAGTACAGGCCTAGGAAGCACTCTTGGTGCGGGTGCAAGTGCCGTGGTAGGCGCCATGGTCCAAGCAGGGTTTCAAACCTTGGCCCAACAAGCCACCCTCTCCCTCATCAACAATCAGGGAGATCCTCTTAAGACATTTAAAGATTTAGGATCGAAGCAGAACATTCGTTCCCTTGCAACGAACATGGTTGTAGCAGCAATAGTGGGAACGGGGGGCGTTCCTGAAGGATCAGGTTTTGTTGACCACTTTACAGCAAGTGCATTGAATAATTTTGTATCAAATGCAGCTGCTATTCCTCTTCAAAATCAAGATCCGAAAGAGGCCCTGAAGCAAGCCATCAAGAGTACCGTAGCCAATACAATACAGGGCTATCTTGCGGGCAAGCTTGGTCAAAACCGAGGGAGCATGGACTTTCTAAGTCATAAACTCGCCCATAGTGTATTAGGCGCTGTGGTGGGGGCTGGTCTTACGAAAGACTGGGCAGAAGGTGCGATTGCTGGCGGCATAGGAGGATTGATTGCCGAGACAATTGCTGAATCTTTGCCAAATAATATAGACAAAGATATCCGCGCCAATATTGCCCGCATGGGGACAGGGGCCATCACGCTCCTCACAGGACAGAATGTGAATGTTGCAAATATTATTGCTGATAATGCGTTGAAGCATAATTTTTTGAAGACAGCAGATTCAAAGCAGGATGCTCAAGATGTAAAGAAGGAAAAAGAGGAAGAGGAGAAAAAGGAAGAGAAAAAGGCGAAGCAAGAAGGAAAAGCTGATAAAGCAGTTACATCAGAAGATGTAAAACTCCACGCAACTAAAGGTAAAAAGGAGACGGTTCCTTCTTCAAGTACAAGAGGAAGCGACAAGAAGCAGTTCGTGAAGAATAACCCTCAAACAGCACCGCCTGCTCAGAAGGCAAAAAATAACACTGAGAAAACTGCTCAAAGAACAGAGAAGGCAACCAATAAAACATCTGCGCCTTCAAAAGAACTTGCGAAAGCAACAGCTGCAAAGCCTGCGAAAAAGCCAGAAAAAGAAAAGGCGCAAGCTGTTGCAAAGAAAGCGACAAAATTCCCATCCCAATCACAGCCCCAAACAGGCACATCATCATCTAATGAGCCGTTCGAACAAATATTTAGCATTGGACGGCCAACATTGGCTGAGAGAATGGGGATGACTTCTTATGAAGAAACTGGGGCTACCTATAGAGCAATTCCTCAAAATAAACCTTCCATCCAAAATGTCTTTAATTGGGGGACAGAAAAAAGGCTGTGGTTAGAGGAGACGGAAAGTAATTATCCTCGCTCTACATCCTTAGCTTTACAAACGGTAGAGATGGGGGTGCATGCAGCGCGAGGGGGGATGTATGCAGAAGCCTGTTTGGTAGGAACAGGATACGCAGCAGCCATAACTTCAGAAACTGGTGGGTGGGGTGCTCCTTTTGGATGTGCAGTGGGAATGGCAGTTGCCTATATAGGCGAACTTGCCTTGGGTATTGCCTTTAACGAGGCGCAACAGACAACTGGAAACTGGGCTGCATCCTATGGAATGACACCTGAAGAGGCTTTAAATAATCGATTGACCATGGATATGGGGGTAGGATTTGCAACTCTTCCCTTCCTAGCCCTAACTAAAGGGAAAGGAAGCTCAAGTTTAGAGCTCTTGCTAACAGACCAAAAATTGAATAGGGGTATTTTAAGAGTATTACCTGAAGCTACCAATAAAGAACTAAAAATTCATAAAAATTCACTTGATTATGTGGGAGAGACCCATCTTTATGTAATACGTGATATGGAAACTGGAATTATTCAAAAATATGGCGAAAGTGCCATGGGAAAAAATAGATTTGGTCAATCTATAAGGGCTGAGTCTCAAGTTGTTAAACTTCAAAAAGAAACAGGGAAAAAGTTTGAATCAGAAGTTATAAAGGAATTTTCTGATAAAAAAAGTGCTCGTATTTCAGAAACAAAATATATTAAAACACATCGCAAAGTATTTGGAAAAAATGCATTGCCATTAAATAAAACAAATCGTTAGGCATAGATTATGAAAGAGCTTACATGGGAATTACCTTTAAGTGGAATTGTTATAGTTGGAAGCAGCACAATAGTACTTCCCCGCTTGAGATTAAAGAATAACTTTAAAACTATGAAAGAAATAGAACCTATTATAGATTACATGTATGATCGAAAGTATTTTGAAGAACAAAAATTTAGATGGATTGGGCTCTTATTTCGATTCGGGCTAAAAAATGATTTCAAACCAGAGTATAAGCGCATTGATAAAGAATACGGAGATTTATCAATTGCCATAGAGCTTAATTCACACGTCCTAGTGTGGGCAGATAAGAATAGTCTCGAGCTGATGAAAGAAATTTTTCTTATAGCCACTTGTGAAGCCGTTTTGGATGTATTATGTAAGTACAAGCTCCCGATCGAATCCGTAGAAAACATAAGAAAGCAATATGGAAAAGTGCCTGATACGATAGAAGAATGTATTGAATGGGCTGAAAAACATAAGAAATGATGTAAAAATAAGGCCAGAACAATTTATATTGGGAAAAAATAAATGATAGGGAAGCTCATCTCTTCCTTCCTCATCCTCTCCCTTCTATACCCTTATGTTGGACGGGCATGGAACGCGTCTCCTCTTCCTGAAGAAGCAAACTCCCTCGCTAGAAGACACACCTATTTCCAAAACCCAAAAGCAAAATTAGGAGTCGAAGCGGACGATTTTCTATCTGAAGCTGCTAAAAATGTGTCTCTGGCTTCATTTGAAGATCCCTACTATGGATCACGCCAAGCCACCCTTTCTCTCATTAACAACCAGGGGGATCCGCTTGAAACATTTAAAGATCTTGGATCAAAGCAGAACATTCGTTCTCTTGCGTCAAACATGGCCGTGGCGGCAATTTTAGGAACGGGGGGTGTTCCTGAAGGGGCAGATTTTGTTGACCATCTCACAGCAAACCTATCGAATAATATTGTATCCAATGCTGCTGCCATTACGATTCAAAAACAAGATTTGAAAGAGGCTTGGAAGGAAGCCATCAAGAGTACGGTAGCCAATACAATACAGGGCTATCTTGCGGGCAAGATTGGTCAAAACCGAGGGAGCATGGACTTTCTAAGTCATAAACTCGCCCATAGTGTATTAGGCGCTGTGGTGGGGGCTGGCCTTACGAAAGACTGGGCGGAAGGTGCGATTGCTGGCGGTATGGGGGGATTGATTTCCGAGACAATTGCCGAATCTTTACCGAATAATATAGATAAGGAAATGCGCGCCAATATGGCGCGTATGGGTACAGCCGTAGCGGCTCTTCTCGCGGGACAGAATGTGAATGTTGCCAACTTTACAGGTGACAATTCGCTGAAGTATAATTTCATGAAATCTTCTGAACCCAATCAAGATGCTCAAGATGTAAAGAAGGAAAAAGAGGAAGAGGAGAAAAAGGAAGAGAAAAAAGCGAAGCAAGAAGTAAAAGCTGATAAAGCAGTTACATCAGAAGATGTAAAACTCCACGCAACTAAAGGTAAAAAGGAGACGTTTCCTTCTTCAAGTACATCAGGCAGTGACAAGAAGCAACTCGTGAAGAATAACCCCCAAACAGCGCCGCCTGTTCAGAATACAAAAAATAACACTGAGAAACCCGCTCAAGAAAAAGGGAAAGCAACCAGTAAAATCACTACTTCTTCAAAAGAGCTTGCGAAAGCAACATCTGCAAAACCAGATACTAATGGCTCAAAGGCAACAAAGAAGCCAGTAGAAACAAAGCCAGGGTCAAGGGCAGCTGCAAAGCCTGCACAAAAGGCAGAAAAAGAAAAGCCGCAAGTGTCGGCAAAGAATACTAAAAAAACTCCAACTCAAGCACAGGCTCAAACAAATGCGGCCTCATCTGATGAGTCATTGTTCGAACCAATATTTAATATTAATCGCCCAACCTTTGCAGAAAAAATAGGGGTGGCTTCTAATGAAGAAACTGGGGCTACCTATAGAGCAATTCCTCAAAATAAACCTTCCATCCAAAATGTCTTTAATTGGGGAACAGAAGGAAGACAGTGGCTAGAGGAGACAGCAAGTAATTATCCTCGCGCTACATCAATAGCCTTACAAACGGTAGAGATGGGTGCGCATATGGCGCGAGGGACCATGTATGCGGCAGCATGTTTGGGAGGAGCGGCGGTCGCGACTCCAGAAACGCTTGGGTTTGGTGGTCCTTTGGGGTGTGTTGGGGGAATGATGTTAGCTTTTGTAGGAGAGCATGCTCTTGGTCATGCTGTTAGCGAGGGGCAACAGAAAATCGGAGACTGGGCCGAAAGCTACGGCACGACACCTGAAGAGGCTTTAAATAATCGTCTTACCATGGAGATGGGAGTAGGGCTTGCAACTCTTCCCCTCCTAGCCCTAACTAAAGGGAAAGGAAGCTCGAGTTTAGAACTCCTCTTAACTGAGTCAAATGCGCTTGCAAGACGCCCAATGGAAAGCTCATATTATTCAACAATTTTTCAGGCTAAGCTCAAGAAGGACCAACATTTTTCTGGAAAACCTGATAGACTACATTTTCAGGAATCAAACAGACAGTTCTATGAAATGATGCAACGGGATACTCAATTCAAACAAGCAATGGAGACAGCTTTTCCAGGAATTGGAAATTCAGTTAGACCATTTATAAATGGAAATTTTCCTTCAAGACCACCCATAGGCCACGGCTTGACTTGGCATCATAATGCATACGAACCAGGGTTAATGGAACTGATCCCTAGACAACAGCACATAGCCCCAGGATCAGTCCAAAAAAATCTACACCCTAACCAAGAAGGAGGAATGAAGTTGTGGGGAGGAGGAAGAAATTCCAGTAACGCCAATAAAGAGAGATAAAATGTTAACAATTATTTTGAAAGATCTTATTAAAAGCTTAGGAAAATATAATGAGACATTAAATGTCTCATTTGAATGCAAGCAAATAAATTCTGAATGCAAATGTGTACTCATGACAGACGAAGAGTTAGATAAATACGACTCAAGTTTTACTATTGGTCTATATGCAATTACGGATATTTTGGAAAACCTTCGTCTTCAGAAAGAAGATTATTCTGAAGGCGAAGCCATCAATGCTATAAATTTCTATCTCCAAAATGATGCTTTTATAGATATATTAAATTGAACCTATTATTAAAAGATTGGCTCTCTCCTTTTCTTGAACACAGTAATTATTTAGGGAGAACTAAATGAAGCGCCAGTCGAAAAACCTAAAGCAAAAATGGATACCAGGAACTATCGTTGAGATTGATCTAATGGATGGTACTTATACTTACGCACAAGTATTAGAAGATCCTCTAGTAGCATTTTTTAATATCTTACGCCAAGAAGATGAGCCAAGGCCTTCTATAGAAAAGATTTTAAAATCCAAGCTTCTCTTCAGGATATCAGTTTATGATGCAGCTATTAGAAATGATTGGCTTAGGATTGGCAAAGCCCCATTTGATCCAAAGAATAATAGCCACCCAGATGAATATACAATTGACTCAGAGACAGGTGACATTACTCTTTGGAAGAGTGAATGGGGAAAGGTCCTAGGTAATGAGGAAGACATACAAGGTCTTGAGTATTTCTCAGTTTGGGAACCTGGTGCTGTTGAGCAACGTTTACGGGATCATTTTGCTGGTCGTCCCTGTTGGTATCTTGAACAGGATAAACCAGGATGGAAACCAATAGGTGTTAAGGAATTCTATGCTAAATATGGCTATGACTTTCATTAGCTGGATGATGATAAAGCTAAAACAAAAACATAGAACATTCCATAAACTGGTTGGAAAAGAACTGATCGTTTATGCGTAGGAACCCTAAATTTGAAAAAGCTCCTCTCCTCCATCCTCATCCTCTCCCTTCTATGGCCGCATGTTGGGTGGGCTCGAGGTCACCTGTCCCTTCTTGAAGACAATTTTTCAATTTCAATACATACTCCTTCCCAAGCCAGCACTCTCCTTATGTAACAACCAAAGTGCCCCTCCCAAGGTATTCAAAGATTTAGGGTCAGGGGCAACTGATTTCATCTCATTAGCGCTTCCCGTTGACGTCGCGTTGACGTCGCGTTTGACAAATACCTTTTTTAAGCTTTTAATTGGCTTGATAACGATAAAAGGGAGGCTATATGATAAAGTGGAGTAAGTGCTTTTTATTCACATCTGTAGCGTTAGGCTTCTTGCAGCTGAAAACTTCAGCTATGATGACAAGTGATCAGAAATTCCCAGATGAATTTGATCTCCAAGAACAAAATGGAATTTTACACCCTGAAAAAACTAAAATATTGGATTTTAATTTTGCAAAGAGCGATACTCCAGAGAAAAATAAAGTACATATGGGTATTGTTTGTAAAAAATATTTAACTCTGGCTCAGGAATGGCCATCTGAAAAGGAAATGCCTCGAGATTATGCTAAAGCAATAGGAGCTTCTTTTACGTGGTTAAACCTGTATAATTCTAGTGCACTATGTAAACTTGAGCCATCTATAAATAAATTAATTTTAAGTAAAAAGTTATTTATTGAGGATTTATGGCTAAAAAATTTACCTCGAGCAAATGCACGGTCAGAAGATGGGCGTCTTTCATATGCAAGAACTATACTTCAATTTAACAAAAGAATGTTTTCTGATTTTAAAGGGAGTGCCTTGCTTATAGGCGCAGGTCACACTAGCCATCTTAGAGAGGTGGGGGAGCCCTATTGTCGCACCAATGAACAGCCAACCCTTAATTCTCTTGGAAGGATGGGTTATAAGCTAGATACAGAAAATTATTATATAAATATTGAGGTCGACCCTGATGTTGTTGGTAACGCATACATTAATTATAATATCAGCCCTTTTCCAGGTAACATGTTTAAAAAAATTATATTTAACTACATATACCCGTCATGAATGAAAATTCGTGATTAAGCCTTTGAATAAGCTGAAGATTATGTTACAAACAAAGAATGAACAGATTTTTGACAGAAGGAGAGAGAGCGACCCTAAAAGCCCAACACCGGCG
>Ga0299912_10001507_pt1 | contig 18793 bp, 16 predicted proteins | sample RVTome_2_FD_207667 | JGI IMG/M metagenome (GOLD analysis project Ga0299912, IMG submission 207667) | Soil microbial communities from uranium-contaminated site in the Upper Colorado River Basin, Wyoming, United States - RVT95D214 (version 2) ... | reverse complement strand
TAAGGGCCAAACGGAAGATGAACCTGCCCACTGTTCTAAGTAGAGACGAAGTAAAGAAGATTCTGTCTTCTCTTGATGGACCGTATCTCCTCATGGGACAGCTCATGTACGGGTGTGGGCTTCGCCTTATGGAGTGCCTCCGCTTGAGGGTGAAAGATGTCGATTTCGAAAGCGATCTCCTCATGGTTCGGTCCGGCAAGGGGCAAAAGGACAGGTCCCTGATGATACCGGGAAAAATAAAAGAAGAGCTTGCCAAGCATGTGGCCTCTATCAAACAGATCCATGATCAGGATGCGAAGATGGGATATGGCGAGGTCTCTCTTCCTGATGCCCTGGAAAAGAAATATCCCGGGGCTCCAAAGGAATGGGGCTGGCAGTGGGTGTTTCCAGCAGAGAAACTGTCCGTTGACCCACGAACCGGGAAAGTGATGCGCTGGCATATTCATCCCTCTGCTATTCAACGCGCAGTAAAAGAAGCAGTCATAAAAACCCATTTACCGAAAAAGGCAAGTTGCCACACGTTGCGTCACAGCTTTGCAACGCATCTGCTTGAAGCAGGCCATAATATCAGGACGATTCAGGAACTATTAGGTCACAAGCATATTCACCCCGTTAGAAATGAAAGGGCTTTAACTCCGCCCTCGATAAGGAATGAACATTTTCTTTTTACATCCCCCTCATAAATAGCAGGGCTTTCTAACGGGGTGAATACGACCATGATTTACACCCATGTTATGCGGAAGAAACCTTCTGAAATTAAAAGTCCGTTGGATGGTTTGTGAAAAAAAGTTATTCAACTGACGTGAAATGAATGACAGGGTAACCTGCTTTTTCCCAGGCCTCCACACTGCAGGCGAGGCACCCAAGGATTAATAGTAGCTTCTCAGTCTCGGGTGCGGTTAGATCGGGGTGGCTCCCCTCCGAAACCTTGAAAAGCGGATCATTAGAGAGAGGGGAATCGGCGGGTGGTGCTGAAGGGGCCATTTTAAGGGTATCTGCGCCTTGGCTCATAGCTCAAATGTGCCGCTTCAAGTTTTCTGCGGAGAGGCCATCCCGATCCTGGGCATAGGATCTCCGCCCATCACTGAAGGATTACAGTTGATAAGATTTTCCCCTTGCAGTAGTGTATAATGTCTACAAAATGCTAGGATGATTTCTGATAGAGGTTAAATTTATGACACTTCCCATCATCGGGATCACGATGGGTGATCCCACCGGTATCGGACCGGAAATCATCGTGAAGGCTCTTTCCATGAAAGAGCCATTTCAAGCCTGCCGGCCTGTCGTCTTCGGTGATCGAGAAGTGCTCTTAAGGGCCATCCAAATGCAAAACCTTTCAACCACCCTGGAGGTCATTGAGAAAATCCCGGAAGACGGATACCTCCCTCAGAAAATATTCATATTTCCGGTAAGTCAATTAGAGGTACCTTCTCTCCGTTTCGGAAAACCGGACAGAGCTTGTGGCGAGGCCATGGTGAAATATATTGAAGAGGCGGTCAGGTGGGTGAGGAGCGGAAAGTTGGACGCCATCACAACCTGTCCGATCAATAAGCAAGCGATGAATGAAGCGGGTTATTCTTTCCCGGGCCATACTGAGCTTTTAGCCCATTTGGCTCAAGCCTCGCCTGTCGCCATGATGTTTTTGGGATCAAAATGGAAAATCGTTCTGGTGACGACCCATCTTCCCCTAAAGGATGTTTCAAGATGGATCACTGCGAGTCGCATCCTATCTACCCTTCGATTGACGGATGAAGGGATGAAAAAATATTTCGGGACTGACCACCCCAAAATTGCCGTCCTCGGCCTCAATCCCCATTGCGGAGAAGATGGACTCTTGGGAGAAGAGGAGAAGAGGGAGATCCTTCCAGCCATTGAAGAGGCAAAATCCCTTGGAATGGATGTTGAAGGGCCCTTTCCCTCTGACTCCTTTTTCAACCTTTCGGGCCGTACCGTCTTTGATGCCGTCATCTCCATGTATCACGACCAGGGCCTCATCCCGATTAAGATGTTCGGTTTTAGGGAAGCCGTCAATTTTACCTTGGGATTACCTTTCATCCGGACATCCGTTGATCATGGGACAGCCTATGATATTGCCGGAAGAGGATTGGCCGATCCAACCAATCTTGTCAAAGCCATTTCCACTGCTGCTAACCTGTCGAAATTAAAATCGGATTATTAAAACTTAAATCAAGTAAAAAAGGTATTGACAAAAAAAATGTTTTGGGCTAAAAGATAGACTTGTGAAATTTATCTCTTGAATTGACCCAATAGCCTTTCTATCTCGATTTCATCACATCTCTGCCAAGAGGGGGGTAAAAAAGGAGAATTAATATGAGGGAAGTTGTTATTGTGAGTGCAGCAAGAACAGCTGTTGGTACCTTTGGGGCCTCCTTGAAAGATGTCTCGGCCATTAAATTGGGGGCTATCGCTATCGGAGAAGCCATTAAAAAGGCCGGTCTTAAGCCGATCGTTAAGAAAGAGCTTCTCGATGTCGCTCCTGATGCATTTAGACAGACAGGAATGACGGAACTGGAGAAATCTCGTTACAAATGGAATGAGTCCATGCAGGGAGTTCAAGTGGATGAGGTGATCATGGGCAATGTCCTTCAGGCAGGACAAGGACAGAATCCAGCCCGCCAGGCGATGATCCATGCTGGAGTCCCGAAGGAAACCAATGCCTTTACGATCAATAAGGTCTGTGCCTCGGGCCTGAAAGCCATCGCATTAGGTGCTCAGTCCATCATGCTGGAAGAAGCAGAAGTGGTGGTGGCAGGGGGAATGGAAAACATGAGTCAGGTCCCCTATGCGTTTCCACAAGGGCGATGGGGTGCCAGGATGTTCAACCAGGAAATGGTCGATTTGATGGTGTTTGATGGTCTGTTTGAGATTTTTTATGGCTACCACATGGGACTCACCGCCGAGAACATCGCTGAGAAATTCGGGATTTCGAGAAAGGAGCAGGATGAATTGGGATTGCTGAGCCATCAGAGGGCGAGAGCTGCCATCAAGAATGGATTTTTCAAGGAAGAGATCGTCCCGGTGGTGATCCCGCAGAAGAAGGGTGAACCTATTATCTTCGATACGGATGAAAGACCCATGGATACTTCATTAGAAAAGATGGGAAAACTCCCCACAGCCTTTAAACCCGGTGGAACCGTGACTGCAGGAAACGCCTCCGGGATCAATGATGCCGCTGCCGCTGTCGTGCTGATGTCAAAAGAAATGGCAAAAACCTTGAAATTGGAACCCATGGGAACGATTCGGTCTTATGCTGCTGGAGGGGTTGACCCGGCCTATATGGGATTAGGCCCTATTCCTGCGGTGAGGAAAGCCCTCAAAAAGGGGGGAGTCAGTCTTAATGATATCGGATTGATTGAACTGAACGAAGCATTTGCTTCCCAGGCGATTGCGTGCATCCGGGAGCTGAAATTCGATATGGAAAAGACCAATGTCAATGGGAGCGGGATCTCTCTCGGGCATCCCATCGGATGCTCGGGCGCAAGGTTGATTGTCACTCTGCTTCATGAGATGAAGCGCCGGAAAATCAGTCTTGGTCTTGCCACCCTCTGTATTGGTGGCGGTCAAGGGATGGCCATGATTTTAGAAAAGAGTTAAGAATTTAGAATGAAGAGTTATGAGTTAAAAAACGGACATGCAGAACGCCTGCCTGCCGGTAGGAAGGGACACGCGACACTGACACGAAACATGGAGAGAAGAGATGGAATATAAGAATATTTTGTTATCTTTTGAAGGGGAAATCGGGATCCTCGCGATGAACCGGCCGAAGGCGCTTAATGCCCTGAACATCGAGACCCTCAGGGATATCCAGGCGGGAATCCTGGAGGTGAAGAACCATTCAGAGCTGAAGGTTCTCATCATCACCGGGAGCGGAGAGAAAGCGTTTGTTGCGGGGGCCGATATCGCGGAGATGAAGGGAATGAGCTCGATGGAAGCCCTCAACTTTGCAAAATTGGGCCATGTCACCTTGAAAATGATCCAGGACCTTGATCGACCGGTCATCGCCGCCGTCAATGGTTATGCCCTCGGAGGAGGGACGGAAATTGCTCTCGCGTGTGATTTCATCTACGCCTCTGAGAATGCAAGGTTCGGCCTTCCTGAGGTGACCCTCGGCATCTTCCCGGGTTTCGGAGGAACACAGAGACTCCCCCGTCTGATCGGGAAAGGGAAGGCGAAAGAACTGATCTTAACGGGTAAGATGATCACTGCTCAGGAAGCGTATCAGATGGGGATTGTCAATCGAGTCATTCCTCAAGCCTCTTTGATGGAGGAGACCAGGAAAGTGGCCCTCCAGATCGCAGCTAATGGAGCCATTGGGGTGAGATTAGCCAAGATGGCGGTGGATGCTGGGTTCAATATGGATTTGGCAGAGGCATGTTCTTTAGAATCCTATGCCTTCAGTCTCGGTTTTACCACCGAGGATCAGAAGGAGGGAATGACGGCATTTATTGAAAAGAGGAAACCGAATTTTAAAGGAAAATGAGGAGGAGACAGTGAAAATCGCCGTATGTATTAAACAGGTTCCGGACACGACAGATGTGAAGATTGACCCGAAGACCAATACACTGGTTCGGGAGGGTGTGGCAAGCATTACCAACCCCTTCGATGAGTATGCGGTCGAAGAAGCGCTTCTCATCAAAGAGAAGCATGGAGGAGAAGTCCACGTGATCAGCATGGGTCCTCCCCAGGCTGTCGAGGTGTTGAGAAATGCACTGGCCGTGGGTGCGGATAAGGTCTACCTCGTTTCAGACAAGGCGTTTGCAGGAGCAGACACCCTGGCGACAGCTTATACCGTTGCAAAGACGATTAAGACGGTCGTCGGGGATGTGGACCTGGTGATTTGCGGAAAGCAGGCCATCGATGGGGATACGGCTCAAGTCGGACCGGGCATTGCCACCCGTTTGGGCATCCCGCAACTTACCTATGTTTCAAAGGTCAAAGAGATTGACCCCGCCAAGAAGAGGATTGTGGTTGAACGAATGCTGGAGTATGGGAAAGAGGTGATCGAATCTTCGCTTCCCGTTTTGCTGACGGTTGTTAAAGACATCAATGAGCCAAGACTTCCTTCTCTTTTAGGAATCAAGAAGGCGGCCAAGGTACAGATTCCCACGTTGACCGCAAAGGATGTCGACGCGGATGAGAATCGGATTGGATTGAAGGGATCGCCCACCTGGGTGACGAAGGTCTTTTCCCCAGAGGCCAGAGGGAGCGGTGGCGAGATTTTGAAAGGGGAACTACCGGACGTGGTTGCTCTTCTCGTAAACAAATTGATGGATTCGAAGTTTATCAAATAACCGAAACCAAATACTCTTGGAATGATGGAATACTGGATTTCAAATCGCAAATTACAAATTTCAAATTGAATTTTCAATCTGAAATCTAAAATTTGAAATCTGAAATCTCTAACCCAATATTCCACTGTTCCATTATTCCAGTCTTTGATAGGAGGATAATCGAATGGCCAGATTGATCATTGATAAGGAGACTTGCACCGGATGTGAATCGTGTATTCCTGCCTGCCCCTTCGGCGCACTGAGTATGAAGGAAGGGATTGCCGTGGTCGACGAGAAGTGTACCTTCTGCGGGGCCTGTGTGGATGTCTGCCCGGTGACCGCGATTACTTTAGAGAAAGAAGAAAAGGCCGTAACGATTGACCTCACTGCCTATAAAGATGTCTGGATCTTTATAGAGCACGAGTCCGGCAAGGTCTCAAGCGTCTCCTTTGAACTTCTCGGCGAGGGAAGGAAGTTGGCCGATGCCGTAGGAAGCAAGCTCTGCGGGATGCTTTTTGGGGATAAGGAGGATGTTGACAAATTTACCAAAGAGACCATCGCCTACGGAGCGGAGAAGGTCTATGTAATGGAAAGCCCTTTGCTCAAACAATATCGTACCGATTCTTATGCGAAGGCTGCCGTGGATCTTATTCGGAAATATAAACCTGAGATTGTCCTTTTCGGAGCCACCACTCAGGGTCGAGATTTTGCAGGAACGGTAGCCACAACCATCGAGGCAGGATTAACAGCAGACTGCACAGGTCTGGACATCGATCCGGAAACAAAATATCTCAAACAGACCCGGCCCGCTTTTGGTGGAAACATCATGGCGACGATTCTCGACTATCCCAATTACCGGCCGCAGATGTCAACCGTCCGCCCCAAGGTCTTCGCCATGCCTCCGAGGGATGATTCGAGAAAGGGAGAGGTGATTCACGAAACGCTCCAGATGACCGAAGATCAGATCAGGACAAAGATTGTGGAATTCATCAAAGGGGCCGAAACAGTCAATCTTATGGATGCGGAGATCATCGTCTCCGGGGGCAGGGGGATAGGGGCTCCCGAGAATTTTAAAGTCATCCGTGAACTGGCAAACGTTTTAGGCGCTGCCGTCGGGGCCTCTCGCGCAGCCGTGGATTCAGGTTGGATTCCTTATGAACACCAGGTCGGGCAGACCGGCCGAACCGTTAGGCCAAAAATCTACATTGCCTGTGGTATCTCCGGTTCCATTCAGCACCAGGCTGGCATGAAGACATCGGACATTATTGTTGCCATCAACAAAGATGCTGAAGCTCCCATTTTTAAGATAGCCACTTATGGAATTGTGGGTGACCTCTTTACCGCCGTTCCCATGCTGACCCAAGAGTTTAAAAAACGCTTGGGAAGATAGTTTTTTTGAAAAACAATTCCAAATGTCAATCCCGCCAAGGCGGGATTGACATTAGACATTTTGCTGATCCTCCATATTTTATCCTTGATTTTTTCCCTTCCTTTCATCATAATGTCAGTAAATTGTGAGGTTTCTGAAAAACCCTTAGAATCTTTATCAGAGACCTCTGATTACGCGGATTTCAAAAAAATTCCAGAGATTTTCCAAGAAATCACTAATCTGTGTAATCGTTATTTAATCTTTTAGTCAGAGAGCTCTGCCTATTTTAGAGGTTTTCAAAGCTCTCATTATGAAAGAGGTTGTCTATGATTATCACCTGTGCCTCTTGCTTGACCAAGTTTAGTTTAGACGATTCCCGGATTTCGGCCGGAGGCGTTAAGGTCCGTTGTTCACGATGCAAGCATGTATTTTACGTCGTCCCTCCTCCTGAGACCAAAGAGGAAATTATCGAGAATCTCGAATCCTTTGCCAAATATCATGAAGATTTGATGGGGCCGGGTGAGAAAAAAGTGGAGACTGCTCCGGACGCGAAATTGAGGGAAGAAGAGGAAGCGCCGGAGAAGGAAGAGGAGGGAGAAGAAGCATTCCTCTTTACTGAAAAGGCTCCGACGGAGGAAGTGGAGGAACCAATTCCTTCGGAAAAACTGGAGAACCTGTTCGCCGAAGAACCTGTAAAACAAGAGAGGAGGGAGGGTAAACCTTCCAGACCGATGAGTATGATGCGTGTTGAAAGAAGAGGCCCCCTTCGATTTCTTGCCATTCTCATTGTTTTGATGCTCCTGATCTTCGGTATCTTTTATTTGTGGTCGGAATTAAGCTCTGGTGGCAGACTCTCCCCTTATGTAGAATATCCGGTTAAAAAGAGTAGTGAGCTTTGGAGCCAGATTTTGGGAACAGAAGGAGAAGATCTGATCTTTGTAGATATGAGCGGATATGAGGAGAAGATAGGAGACGTTTCCCTCTTTGTCATCGAAGGAAAAGTGAAGAATCAATCCAAGTTCACCAAAAAGTATATCAAAATAAAAATTATTATTTTTGATCAAGACAAACTCAAAGTGGCTGAGAAGGAAGCCATCTGCGGTCGCACCATCGGTCGTGGAGAGTTGAATCAACAGCCCGTGAAATTTTTTGAAGAGGAGATGGTGGTTAAACCTCAAACGACAGAAGAGATGGTTACGCCTCCGGGCAAGGCCGCTCCTTTTATGGTGATTTTCAAGGACCTCCCTAGCCAAGCCAAAGATTTCAAACGTGAGATCGTAGAAGCCCCGAACCTTTGAAAATACTCTCTTCCTCTATCTTTAGCAAATATCGCTGGAAGGTCTCGGTCGTTTATTGAGTCACCTGATCAGCTTATCCATATCAGTTTATCCATTTCAAAGATCTCCCCCCCTAGCATGTCTGTTTACAGCCACAATAAATGGCTCTAAAACATGAGGAGTTCTTCCACCTTTGTTTTGTCCAGATCCATTACATACTTGATTCCGCTGATCTCAGTGGCCTCATGGGTCAGGGCTGCGATGTCATCCCTGGATATGTGTTCCGGGGAAAACTTCCGACTTCCGGCCATCAGCTGGCGAAGCCCTTGGGCTAACCGTTCGTAGTAAGTATAGAGACCGAGAGCGCCGGCCGGTATTTTTTCAAACTCCATGTCTCCTAGCTCTTTGCGTAAGAAACTCGCCGTCACAAAAATCTCATCCTTTGAATTACCGAACCGCCCGACGTAAATGGGAACCTGATGGTTGTCGATGGCCCGGCCAATCGTCTTCCCCACCATGGCTGCTGCAATAGGCCCACGGGCCATTCCCACGAGCTTCACAAAAGGAGCGCCCATGGCTAGGGCCTTGAAAATGCCATCTTCGAAAGTGAATCCTCCCCCAACGGCTAGGGGAGGAACATATTTTTTCTTTTGAGCCAGGGAGGTTGCATACTGATAAAGAAGTGAATGGAGTTCTACGGGAGGGATTCCCCATTCATTCATCATTCGCCAGGGGCTCATCCCTGTTCCACCTCCTGCCGCATCCACAGTGAGTAGATCCAACTTATATTTAGAGGCAAAGGAGATCGCCCTGGCCAAATCCGCTGGACGATAAGCCCCTGTTTTGAGAAAGATATACTTAGCCCCTGCTTTACGCAGTGTTTCAATTCTTTGTGCGAAAGACTCTTCGGAGACCATCCCAACGCGTGAATGACGCTCAAATTCCTTAAAAGCCCCATGCTCAAATGCCTTGATCACACTGGGGTCGGTTGGATCAGGCAGAACAATATAACCCCGCTCATGAAGCATCTGGGCTTTCTTGAGATCTCTTATCTTCACTTCTCCCCCAATATCTTTTGCCCCTTGCCCCCATTTGAGCTCAACGCATTCGACCCCAAGCTTTTCAATGGCATATTCGTGGACACCGAGACGGGTATCTTCTATGTTTGCCTGTACAATAATCGCTCCGTAATGGTCACGTTGGTGGTCTTTATAAAGTTTGACACGACGTTTGAGGTCTACTGTATCAATGACACGACCGTTCTCAATCACCGCTTCAGGATCCATCCCCACCACGTTTTCACCAATGGTCAGGCCTGTCCCTGAAAGGGCGGATCCAATGGCTAGCCCCTCCCAGTTGTTTTTAGCGATGTCCGTCGATCCGATTCCAGAGATAATCCAGGGATAACGAAATTTTATTCCTCCTTCATGGCCAATGCTCACTTCAAGATGGACGGCTGGAAAGATAGCTTTATCACTGTCAGGCTCGATTCCGTAAGCTCCAGCAGCCGTCCCCATGATGTTGAAATGGGAATAGTCAACGGGGTAGGTCTTTTCAGCAGCGGTAGTGATGACTCCAAATGGTTGTGGATAAATTACCTCATGGCCTCGGTAGGCGGATTTACCGATCTCGCACATGCCGATGCAGCCATCCACACAGGTGACGCACATGCCTGAGGCAGAAACAACGGAGTTCTCGGTTCTATTCTTTGTGAGCGTTGCCGCTGAGGCATTGATTCGAGATAATGACATTTGTTATTCTCCTTTCCTCTTCTCAATCCTTTTTGATCTCACAGGCCACACAGGGGGCCATATAGCACATCATATCGTCAAACCCTTCTTTCTCGAGACAAGGGGCGGGGAGATTAGCGCAGCCTCCGCAGATCACCCTCTCGGGCTCGGTGTAGGTACACCGAAGCTGGCAGGCAGGGCAGACATAGATGCAAGCCCCGCATCGTCTGCAGTCCTCCGATTGAATATCAAAAGGAGTCCCGATACTCCTCTTCTCCCCTCGGCTCCGAAAACCAATGGCCTTGGCCATCATCTGTTCTTCGCACATTCGAACGCACAGACCGCAAAGGATACAGTTTTCGTATTCCTGCTTGAATCTTTGCTGCCGAATCCCATAGGCAGAGGCCAGGTCCTGAACTGTTTTTGATTGGGGGCAGGATCCCAAAAGGAGCTCCAAGATGATCCTTCGTGCCTTCATGACCCGGGAGGATGAGGTCCTTACCTGGAGTCCTTCCTCCGCGGGATAGGTACAGGAGGAGACCAGTTTGGCCTTGGGTCCTTCTCCAATTTCCACCAGACAGAGACGACAAGCTCCATAAGAGGAAAGGCCGTCTTTATGGCAGAGGGTGGGAATCGGAAATCCGATGAATTGCGCGGCTTCAAGGAGAGTTGTTCCTTCTTCAACCGAAACGGATAATCCGTTTATATGAAGGGTGATCATCTCATCCGTCCTCCTTATTCATCGATGAATCCATCCAATCCTTTATCGGGTCTCCACGGCATCAAATTTACAGACGCTTTTACAGACACCGCATTTGTTGCATTTCTTCGAGTCAATCCTATGTCGTTCCTTCTTCTCTCCACGAATCGCCTCTGCAGGACAAGATTTTAAACAGAGTTGGCATCCTGTACAGTTTTCTGTGATGGTATACGTGATCAGGTCTTTACACACCCCTGCAGGGCATCGTTTCTTCTGAATATGCTCAACATATTCCTGACGGAAGTATCGAAGGGTCGAGAGCACCGGATTCGGTGAAGTCTGTCCAAGTCCGCATAGCGAGGCATCTTTTACGACAGACCCTAATTCTTCAAGAAGGCCGAGGTGTTCAAGTGTCCCTCTCCCGGCGGAGATGTCATCGAGGATCTCATACATTCGCTGAGTCCCTTTACGGCAGATGAAACATTTACCACACGACTCCTCCTTGAGGAATTTCATAAAGTACTTGGCCACGTCAACCATGCAGGTATGCTCATCCATCACGATCATTCCACCCGAACCCATGATCGATCCTGCCTTGACCAAGCTCTCGTAATCGATGGGGAGATGAAACATCTCGGCAGGGATGCATCCACCCGATGGGCCTCCTGTTTGTACGGCCTTGATACTTATCTGATCGATCTGTCCGTCTCCAATTTCATTGACGATCTTCTCAATGGTGATACCCATAGGTACTTCGACCAATCCCGTATTTTTTATTTTGCCCACCAGGCTAAAGATTTTGGTCCCTGTATTTTCCTTTGTCCCAATCTTTGCAAACTCCTGAGCCCCAAGCCCAATGATGATCGGAATATTGGCCCAGGTCTCCACGTTATTGATCGATGTGGGTTCACCATGGATCCCTTTCTCGACGGGAAAGGGGGGACGTTGCCGCGGTTCCCCCATCTTCCCTTCGATCGATTTGATCAAGGCCGTTTCCTCACCGCATACGAATGCGCCGGCTCCTCTCACAATCTTGATATCGAAGGAAAATCTAGTTCCCAAGATATTCTCACCTAGAACCCTCAATTGGTTTGCTTGCCGGAGGGCAATCAACAAATGTTTGATTGCAAGAGGATATTCGTTACGGACATAGATGATCCCCTTTGTTGCTCCAGTTCCATAGGCGCCAATGATCATCCCCTCGATGATACTGTGCGGATTCCCTTCGAGAAGACTACGATCCATGTATGCACCGGGATCCCCTTCATCCGCATTGCAGACGATGAACTTTCCATTTCCATTCGGCTGATTGGCCAATCTCTCCCACTTCAGACCTGTTGGAAAACCAGCCCCCCCTCGACCCCGTAAACCGGATGCCTTGATCTCCTCGATCACCCAACGGGGATTGCCGGAGGAAAGCATCTTGGCCACAACTAAATAGCCGTTATTCTCGATATAATTAAAAATACGGATGGGATCGATTTTCTCATTACGACAGAGTAAGGTTCGAACTTGTTTCTTAAAGAAGGGAATATCAGCCTGCTTTTCTATCGGATTTCCGGTCTTTGGGTCTATGAAAAGCAGGTCTTTAAGGACGTCTCCCTTCGCCACTGCCTCAACAATGTGGACCATCTTCTTTGGGTTTACTTTCGGGTAGAAAGTTCCATAAGGCTCGATCAAGATCGATGGTTCCATTTCACAGAATCCATGGCAGCCCGTGATTCGAAGTCTGATCTTTTCTGTCAATTTTTTGTTCAGGAGTTCTCTTTTTGTGATACGGATAAGATCATTTGCTCCACTTGCCTGACCACACGTTCCAGCCGGGATAATGATGGTGGGAGAATCGGGATCCCTCTCCGAAATCAACCGGTCGTGAAGAAATTGAAATTCATCAATGGATTTGAGTCTTTCCATGAACAATCCTTTTTCCCTCTCTCCTTTCCATAAAGATTTCGCTCTTAACCTTAAATTTTCATAAGTTGATCCCTGTGAGATCCAACATATGCCCCTTGCATCCCCGACGAGAACAGATTTGCACCATTCCTCCTCCACGCACAAGCAAAGGTACCATAGGAGCCCCACAATCCGTACAAATTGAGGAGCTCTGTAACTCTGCGTGACAATAGGGACAGAAGAAGTTCACCACTTCATCCACTGGAATTTCATATTCATAATCCACTGAAAAGCTGCCATAGAGGCATGATAACCTCAACCATCCATGTTTCAAATTGAAAGAGACTGTTACTCGGATCGATGGGTAACCATCGATATATCGATTCTTGTCCATGAGGCTATGATTGCAGCGTGGACAACTGACCTCGACAGGGAAAATGCGTTCATCGGATCGGGCATCGATATGATCAAGGCCTGCCTTGGCTCTATGGGTAATTTCTTTTACCTTTTGTACGGCCACATTCGAAAAGTAATGTCCATCCACCACAACGATCGGCCCGAGAGCGCAGGCGCCGAGGCAGTTTACTGTTTCCAGCGTGATCTCCTTGTCCGAAGTTGTTTCTCCTGGTTTGATGGCGAGTTGGCGCTGAAATTCAGCGCCGATAATGTCGCCTCCGCGAACATGGCAGGCTGTTCCCAGGCAGACTGAGATGAGATGTTTCCCTCTTGGTTTCAAACTGAATGCCCTATAGAATGTCGCGACGCCATAGAGTTCCACCAAAGAACATCCCATTTTTTGGGCAACGATCCTCAAGGCTTCTTCAGGAAGATAGCTGTACTTGGCCTGGATTTCTTCAAGAAGCGAAATGAGACCCGTCTGATTTCCGCTGCGGTGATCCTCTATGATTTTCTCTATGTGCTTAGGATTCATTATGGTCTATCCTTAAAAAGTAGATGGTGTGAAGGAGATCGCTTCCCATTCCCTATCGGAATTCTTCGCAATGCCAAACTCCTCCCTCGGGTTTCGGATAGGTACAGGTAGCCCTTTCCTCACAGTTACTGCACAGACCCTTATAGGGATGAAGGGAATCCTCTCGGGTTAAGAGATTTTTGGATGAGTTTACAGGAGAGATCTTCCTTTGATTCGGAACCCGAATAGATGTATAAGTGATTTCGTCAAATTCCTCACATTGATAAACAGGACGGTTGGGATCCCTGACAAAGGTGCAATTCGGTGCTGATTTGCAATACGAACAGAGCCCCAGATATCTGTTTTGATCGATATAAGCGTTCTCTTCCCTTTTTGCCTTTAAAGGATGGGATACCTTTTTCATGTTGGGCCCCCTTGGTATATTTAATATAGAACCGATAGACCTTAAAGCAATCTTCCTGCCATCTTATTGAGGAATGCCCTGTAGGTTATTTGCGAATGTTAGCACTCAGAGAAATACTCAAAAAAATCGGCTGATTATGGAGAATAGGAAATTTAGAAAAGAGCAGGGTTAGGAAAAGAAAGGAAGACAAGAGGCTGTGATTTTGTTGGAGAGATTTGAATCGCCGGGGTGAATCTCCCCGGTTTCCTCAATTATGATTGGGATCCTTTCGCTATCTTACTGAGCTTCTCTCGCAGTGTCTTTCGATCGATCCCGAGGATCTCCGCGGCCTTTGTCTTATTGCCTCCGACGCTTGCGAGGACGTTTCGAATATACTCTCCCTCCACCTCAGAGAGAGTACGATTTAAACCCGTTTTCTGCAGGGCTGAAAAACGCATCAGAGAGGGGAGGTCTGGGACCTCGATGAGATCCCCTTCTGTCATGACGACAAGACGCTGAACGACGTTTTCCAATTCTCTCACATTTCCTGGCCAGTGGTAATTTTTTAAAACAGAGAGTGCATTCTCTGAAAAACGAAGGTTCGGTTTAGCCAATTCCTCTGAAAACTTCGTTGCGAAATAGTGTGTCAATAGAAAAATGTCTTTCTCTCTTTCCCGCAAGGAAGGGATATCGATCATAATGACATTCAAACGGAAAAAAAGGTCTTCACGGAAGAGTCCTTTTTTCATCAAATTCACCAGATCTTTATTCGTCGAGGCCAAGATCCTCACGTCTACCGTTCGTGGTCGTGTGGATCCAAGCATATAGACCTCCTTATCCTGTAATACGCGGAGGAGTTTTACCTGCATGGAAAGACTTGTTTCACTGATTTCGTCAAGAAAGATAGTGCCTCCATCTGCTGTTTGAAAGAAGCCTGCTCTGGTTTCTGTCGCTCCGGTAAAGGCTCCTTTGATGTGTCCGAAGAGTTCACTCCCGAGTAACTCTTCCGGAATGGCCCCGCAGTTTACAGGAACAAAGGGGGCTGAATTCCGTGGACTATTGTAATGGATTGCTCTTGCGACAAGCTCTTTACCTGTTCCACTTTCCCCTATGATCAGTGTCGTCGCGGAAGTTGTTGCAGCTTTGGCAATGGCATTAAAAACTTTCTGCATCGCTTCTGACTCACCAATGAGCCCATGAGGAGATTTTTGGGATCGATGCCATGGGGGGTGGGTTGCTCTGCGCACATGTATTTTCTCAAACGCCCGCTCAACAGCGGAGAAGAGTTCGGTATCCGTAAAAGGCTTGGTCAGATATTCCTCAGCCCCGGACTTTACAGCCTTGACAGCGCTTTCAATCGTTGGGTAGCCCGTGATCATCATCACCTCAATGTCTCTGAAGTTTTCCCGGATATGTCTGATCAGTTCAATGCCGCTGGCTCCGGGCATTTTGAGATCGGTTATGACTAAATCAACCACGGTCGTTCCGAGGATCTTGATGGCTTCCATCGCATTGGGAGCCGTAAAAACCCGATATCCCCGGGATTCAAGATTTCTCTGAAGAAGTTCCAAGGTATCTGGAGCATCATCCACAATTAAAATGGAATCTTTTTTAGGCGAAGTTGCCATCCCGATCAACCTTTACGAATACTTGATTTTGCCGTAGGGAGCTGAATCTCAAACCTTGTCCCTTGGCCAACTTTGCTCTTTACTCTAACAGAACCTCCGTGGGAGGTAATGATCCCATGGACGACGGGCAAACCCAATCCTGTTCCCTTTCCAACCTCTTTTGTTGTAAAAAAGGGAGTAAAAATCTTTCCAAGGACCTCCTCATTCATACCAATGCCTGTATCCTCGACGATGAGCAAGACTTGGTTGTGTTCATATGACGTCTGTATTTTTAGATCCCCTCCTTGGGGCATTGCTTGCAAGGCATTCACGATGAGGTTGACGACGACTTGATTCAACTGAGAAGGGTCTGCATCGACCCCTGGAAGATTGGGAGAGAGCGAGCAGGTCAGTTCAACCCCTTCCTGGGTACATCGAGATTTGAAAAAATTGAGAACTTCTTCGACCAACTGATTCACATTCACCTTTATCTTTTGCGGTGGCATCTGTCGAGCAAATATCAGAAGTTTCTTGACAATGTCTCTGGCATGAAGGGAGGCATGAGATATCTTCTCAATATCCAGCTCCGCTTGGTGTGGAAGTCCCGGGCATTTTTTGGCAAGTTGGGAAAAGCCAAGGATACTCCCTAAGGGTTCATTCAATTCGTGAGCAACCCCTGCTGCAAGTTGTCCGATGGTTGCCAGTCGGTCAGCATGTCTCACTTGTTCCTCGAGATTCAATTTATCTTGTTCAGTCTGTCTGCCGATGAGGATATTAGCAATCTCTTTTGCTATGGCATCAAGAAGGGCCCGTTCCTCCTGGAGAAAAGGGCCCTCGTCAAGCTCCGGTCTCTCCTCACCATACACAACCTCAACGCTTCCCCAGTGTTTCCCGTTGATGAGGATATCCGCCCGCTGCTGATATTTTCCCTCCCGAAAGCCAGGGGTTGAAAAAGAGGCCCCATTCAAGATGATCCTGGCATGGGTTATTTCAGGGTACAACCAAGCCGAAGGGAGAACCTTCACGATGCCCTGCAAAATCTCCTTCGTCGATAAATCGTGCTGTGCAGCGAGGCGGGCGATACTGTAAAGGCAGGTCAATTCTTTGACCCGCTCACGTAAATCGACTTGGGCATCTCGATGGGCCAACGCGATTCCAAGACCCTGAGAAAGGTCTTCATAGAGTTCTATTTCATCTTCTGAAAAAAACTTTTTGCGTTTGCTTTTCAATTGCAAAAGTCCAATGTTTTGGCGATCCACCCGAAGGGGTATCAAGGCAAGAGATGGGTAAACACCTTTGGTGTTGAGGCCGTGAAGATAAGATTTTTTATCTCGTTTCAAATGGAGGGAGGGAGGTTTCTTTATCGAGTCTAACCAGTAACTTCCACTCTTCTTGAAACCCGGTTGAGAAAGTTCAGCCTGGCCGAGGATGATGTCCCGACAGAGATAGAAGAGATTTGGATCATCTTTAGAATCAGGAAGGATCTCACCGTTTTCGTTTTGTGTGCATGGCATTATTTCAGATGAGACCGGTCCCTCAGGGTGACGGTTAGCTCTGTAACGGAAATACTTATCACGGTCCTTCAGCCATAGTTCAACTGAATCACATCCTGAAAAGTTGATGATCAACTTTGAGACCTCTTGCTGGAAGTGAGGCCTCAGGGGACCTTGGTTTGCAAAGTGTAATATTTGATGGGATAAAGCATGAAAGCCTTTACCTAACTCGCGAAAGGAAGCCTTTTTATTGATCTGCGTTGAACGATACGTCTTCATTGGCCCCAAGAATTCATTGCGATATCTATTGTAGTTTTTATTAAGAATAGTTTCAAGTTGTCGTAAAAAGGCGAGGAGATTGGTTTTTAGAGCCCCCAACCCTTAAAATCTGACAAATGCTTATGGCTTATAGCTGATGGTTAATAGCCAATAGCACTCAACTATTAACTATCTGCCATTTGCCATCTGCTATTTGCTATTTAGGTTTGACCCCCTGAATATAAATCTCAACAAGGGTAAGGAAGAAGGTGGCAACCAAGGGCCCTGCGATCAGGCCGATCAATCCAAAAGCCTGGATCCCTCCCAGCACAGCAAAGAAGAGGAGCAAAGGATGGATGTTGGTTCTCGTGCTGATGAAGAATGGTTTGAGAAGATTGTCCACCATACTAATCACAAATACTCCGATGCCGAGCAACAGGATTCCTTTTAAAACAGCCCCTCCGATCAATAAGATGATGGCAGCGGGAGCCCAGATCAGAGCGGTTCCACCGATGGGAATGAAGGAAAGCAAAGCCATTGCTGTTCCCCAGAAGATAGGCGAAGGAAGGCCGAGGGCCCAGAAGGATAACCCGCCTAAGACACCCTGGATCACGGCGATCAGAATCCCCCCATAGATGGTGGCATAGATCATGTCCTTGAACCGTTGAATGAGAAGGTCTTTCTCCTTGGACGGGAGGGGAGCGGTCTCTTTCAATCCCTCGAAAAGGGTACTTCCATCCTTGAAAAGGTAATAAAGGGAGAGGAGGGTGAAGAAAAATCCGGCAATAAATGTGGAGAATCCTTTTATGAGGATGGTGGTCTGATTGAAGATGAATGTACTGATCTGATTAAGGTTCTTTAATAAGAGAGGCACGGGATCCATGCTCGAGAGGTCGATATGTTGCCCCAACCTCGCCAAGATCGATTTGAGAATAGGGATCTCCTTGACTCTCTCAAAATAGGCCTGAAGTTCACCGGTCTTGATCATGTCTTCTATCTGATGGTAGAGGTTGACGACATCGCCGGCCAAAGAGGCCATCAGAAGGGTGAAAGGCAGTACGATGACCACGAGCACCAACAAGGTCATGAGGAGGGCGGAGAGCCCCCCCCTTTTTTTTAAGAGGCCTCGAAGTTTCTTAAAGACAGGATATAAGACCATGGCCAGGAGGATGGCCCATACGATTGAAGAGAGAAAAGGCGAGAGGATTTGGTAGAGGAGATAGATGGAAAGGAAAGTGAGAAAGAGGATGAAGATAAGAAAGATGTTTTCTCGTTTCATTTTTTACCCTGATATTGAAGCGTCTATTTCTTTGAACGGATGAGAAGGATGGGCGTTTCAGCCCGGGTTAAGACTTTGAGGGCGACACTCCCCATCACCCACCTGGAAATTCCAGACCGGCCATGGGTACACATGATGATCAGATCCACCCCGGCCTCTTTTGCAAAGTCAATAATCTCGATAGCCACCTGTTGCCCAGTCCTCGCCATCGCCGCTACTTTAAGACCTCTCTTTTTCAATTCCTCGCCGAGGTTCGCAAGATATTTCTCAGCGGCTTCCTTCTGTTTTTCATCGACGATCAGAGGGGTGACCAGCTCCGGCGAGCCATAGATGGGCATAAAGGGGACCACCTGGAACAGAATGATTTCAGCATCGAAGGTTTTGGCCAATTTTTCAGCCTCGTCTAAGGCTGTTTTGGCTAATTCCGATCCATCCAATGGGACTAAGATCTTTTTGTACATACCCCACCTCCCACAAAAAAATATTATTGGAATGGTGGAAAAAATATTTTGGAACACTGGAAAACTGGAATGATGGAATGATGGGTAAAAACTTCTTTTTGGTATTAAACCCAATATTCCAA
>Ga0299912_10001506_pt1 | contig 18796 bp, 15 predicted proteins | sample RVTome_2_FD_207667 | JGI IMG/M metagenome (GOLD analysis project Ga0299912, IMG submission 207667) | Soil microbial communities from uranium-contaminated site in the Upper Colorado River Basin, Wyoming, United States - RVT95D214 (version 2) ... | reverse complement strand
ATAAATGATGGTGGGCCATGCCCGCCCTATAGTTTTTTGAACTTGGGACTTTGAACCCGGAACTTGGAACTCTTAATTAACCAACAAATTCGGGGGTAGTTTGTTGAATTGGCTGCGGTAGCGCAGTTGGCTGGACGCGAAGAGGATGGAAAAGATGTTATGGTCGTCGCTCACCGGCCGGGAATCTTTCAGCATCCCCCGATCCACCACTCTGGCGGCCTTCAAAGTCTGATAATCCTTGGTGGGCATGGAGCCGCGGTCCGCCATTTTAATCGCCACCTCGGGAGAGAGGGGGACATTGGCCGCCACCATGCAGGCGCTGCTCACCAGGCCCGCGGAGGAGGGCGAGCGCAATTCCAGGACGTGGGGGAAGACCGCGGCCACCGTGGCCAAAATAGTGGCGTTGGCCGGTTCGTTGGCCGGGTCAAAGTAGGTATTGATGATCACCACCCCGCCGGGTTGCAGACAGGCCTGCACTTCCCGGAAAAACTCCACGGTGAGCAGGTAATCCGGGGTGCAATCGCCGTGGAACAGGTCGGTGACCACCAGGTCGTAGGCAGGGCGCTGCTGCCGGCGGACAAAGGTCCGGGCGTCTTCCACGTGGACTTCGATGCCCTTGGGGTCGAAGTCGAAAAACTCCGTGGCCGCGGTTAGGGAATTGGGATTGATCTCCACGGCCGTCACTTTACCCCCCCGGCGCTGCAGGGCCCGGGGGATCATGCCCGCGGCCACGCCCAGCACTAAGGAATTCTTGGCCTTAGGCGCATAGGCCTCCACCAGGCGCATCATGAAGCCGGTGTGGTCTAAAACCGCGCCGTCCGCAGTCACCATATTTTGAATAATGCCGTCCTGGAGGTAGGCCCGGGCCGGTTTTCTCCCCTCCCCTTCCGGATGCACGGCCAGAATTTTGATGTTGCCGAAAACCGAGGTGTATTCGGCCAACACCTCAAAATTTTTGCCGATGTCGCTCATGCCCGCCAGCATTTTAAAATAGGCACGCTGGCCTGCCAGCAAAGCCCCGCTCAGCAGCACGATGAGGGCGCAGCCGCAGAGCAGGCGCTTTTTCCGGCGTCCGGGAAGATCCTCATTGAGAAGCGAGATGCCGGCCACCACCAACCCCAATCCCAGGCTCAGCCACAATAAGGCCCGGAAGTTGGTCAGGTGGGGAATCATCAGGAACGCGGTCAAGATCACTCCCGCCACCGACCCCACCGTGCTGATGAAAAATACCCGCCCCGCACCCGCGTCGCCCTCCGGCCGGGCATCCCGGGCCAGGGCGATGAGCAACGGATTCATGGCCGACAAGACCACCAGGGGCAAAGCCAGCAGGATGATGCCCCCCAAAAAACTGGCCACAATCAAATTGATGGTGGCCAACAGGGGAAAGACCACGGGATAAACCGCAGTGGCCACGACAATGGACACCGCCGCCCAGAGAGGCGCGGCCAGCATGGATAACTGCAATTCCTCTTTCCGGCGGCGTTGGGAGATCTGCCCGCCGAGTTGGTAGCCCAGGGCCAGGAAGATCAGGGTGATGGAGAGGATGCCGGCCCAGATGTACAGGCTCACCCCGAAATATGGGGTCATAATCCTGGAGGCCAGAACTTCTAGCGAAAGGGTCACTGCGCCGGTGATAAAGATCAGGACTTCGTATTGTTTGAGCCGGATGGGGGCGCCGCTTTCTGGGGCAATTTTCTTTTTTTTCGCCATTTTGCCGGGGTGATATCGACTTATTTTTTTATGGATCATAGCAGATGGGGGCCGGCCGGGGCAAGAAGATTGGGGGGAGGGCTTCGCCCTGGATATTTCCTTTTCTCCAAAATTTTTTCCCAAAAATCCCCGCTTCCTTGTTTTCTCTCAGATGATGATGATTATTAATATGATCGCCAGGAGCCTCAGTCCGAGTATCGGCAAGGTGAGAGGTTGACGGCCACGGGGCCAAACCCCCAAGGGGTTGGGTCGCCCGCCGGACTGAACCTTGCGGCAACCTGCTTGGGCCCCGGGCAACAGCCGGCTCGACCCAGTTTTTCCAGGGCCGGTTGGGCGCTGATTGCCGGAAGCGGCAATGGATGCCGGCTCCGCATGCCGAAGCAGCGGCTGTAGCCACGGAACCTGCAGGATGTCAGGTCCGGCGTTTCTTCCTTTTCGTGGAGGGAACGGGGTTGCGTGGATCGGGGAAGCCCGGGAAGTATCAGACGACTTGCCTCCTAAAGAGGGAGTATCTGAGTTCCCGGCTTCCCCTTCAAATTTTTATCCTTTTCTCTTCTTCCCAATTCTCCGGCAATTTTCAAAAACTCTTTCCTGCCGATCATTTTGATTGTAGGGGGCACAGCGTGCTGTGCCCTCAAAACGTCAAAGGGCACGGATCGCCGTGCCCTTACAAAACGAATTGCTTATGACCATCAAAGCGGGTTATTAAGGGTCCTCAAGATAGGCTTTGCCCCAGCCTCCCGAACATGGTAAAAATTGTTCCAAATCACCCACGAACTTCCGGCCCTCAGAGGTGCCTATGGAACGCAGGGAGTTTGTCCAGCGGCTGACCTTTGGCTTGGTTGCGGGTTGGGCATTTAGCCGCGGGGGCTGGCTCCAATCAGCCCAGGCTGCGCCCCTACCGCCCCGCCTGGCCCTCCTGGCCGACGCGCATCTTAAAGACGGCGATACGCGCCGGGCCGAGGCCCAAGCCCTGGCCCGGGCGGTGGCGGAGATCAGGCGTGCATTCCCGGCCCCGGACCTGGTCCTCTTCGCCGGGGACCTGGCCCATGCCGGCAATACCAAAGCCCTGGCCCTGGGAAAGGAAATCCTCGCCGACCTCCCCGCACCCCTGGTGGCGGTGATGGGTGAAGGGGATGGATTTTGGAAAGGCGCCGCGGTCTGGCCCCGACTCTTTGGCGAACCCCGGTTTTCTTATGTCTTTCCCGGCAGCCCTGATAACCAAGATCCTTTGAATCAAAATGGGAGAGACGGGAATCTTCATTCAAGTCTTTTACGGAAAACGGAAAACAGAAAACAGAAAACAGTCCTCCAAATCCTGGGCCTCCATACCTCCTTGTCCCCCTCGCCCCAGGGACCGGTCTTTCAGGTGGGCCGGGAGCAGCGCGGCTGGCTGGCCCGAGAGCTGGCCCGGCTGGACCCAAATCTCCCCCTGATTATCCTCTCCCACGCGCCCCTGGCCCGGATCTTCCGCCCCTGGCAGCAGTGGACCGCGGACGCGGCGGAGGTAGTGCGCCTGTTGACCCCCTTTCCCCGGGTATTGTGCGTGCACGGGCATATTCACCGGCACGCAGGTTTTAAGGAAAATTTCGCCAGCCACCGGCTTGCAACTCCCCCTCCCCCGGTGGGAGGGGGTTGGGGGGAGAGGGATTTCTCCACCCCCACCCTAACCCTCCCCCCTCAAGAGGGAGGGAAAAAAATGGGGGCCGGATACCTGAGAATTTCTCACTGCGGACTCGCCGCCACGGCCTGGCCCCTGCCCTCCCCCTGCCTGGGCACTCCTGCAGCCCCCGGGCCTGGCCTGGGGCCTCAGGGCTGCGGATGGGGGCTGCTGTCCGCCGGCGGGGACTCCCTCAAGTTTCAACCGCAGGTGTGGCAGGCCTGAGGGAAGAGGTGGCCGAAGGCTTCAGCCTGCGTGATAAGAATGCGGGGGCGAAAAACGCAGGCTAAAGCCTGCGGCTACCTTGAGGATGGGGAATTTGTCTCTTCTGGCTGACCGCTGACCGCTTTCTCAATCCAACACCGCGCCTTTTAACTCCCTCCCCCTCCAGGACCAGGGGTCGCCTGCCGGGCCGCCACCTCCTCTACCTTCTCCTCCAGCCGGGCGATGAGGGGGGGCAGGGTCTTCTCACTCACCGCGGCCACCGCCACGCCGCCATTGATCCGGCATTGCAGCCTGGCCAACTGCGGGCTCGCCAGGTCCTTCTTGTTGAAGACTTTTAAAACCGGCTTGTCCTGGAGGTTGAGGGAGGCCAGAATGTCCTCCACCGCGGCCATCTGCTCGGCGAAGCGGGGATTGCTGAGATCGATGACGTGGATGAGGAGGTCCGCGTCTTCCAGCTCCTCCAGGGTGGCCTTGAAGGCCTCCACCAGGTTCTTGGGCAGATCCCGGATAAAACCCACGGTATCGGTGATGATCACCTCCCGTTCCCGGGGGAAGCGCAGCCGGCGGCTGGTGGGGTCCAGGGTGGCGAAGAGCTTGTCCTCCACCGGCACCGCGGCGTGGGTCAGGGCGTTGAAGAGGGTGGATTTCCCGGCGTTGGTGTAACCGATGATGGACAGTATGGGCAGGCGCTGGCGTTGCCGGGGCTGGCGCCGCTCCCGCCTTTCCTCCCGCACCTTTCCCAACTCCTGGTTGAGCCGGTGCATCCTCTCCCTCAGGCGCCGCCGGTCGATCTCCAGTTTGGATTCCCCGGGCCCCCGGCCGCCGATGCCCCCCATGAGGCGGGACAAAGCGTCACCCTTCCCCACCAGCCGGGGCAGCAGATACTTCACCTGGGCCATCTCCACCTGGAGCTTGCCTTCCCGGCTCCGGGCCCGTTGGGCAAAAATGTCCAGGATCAACTGGGTGCGATCCACGACCTTGAGTTCGGTAAAATCCGTGATGGAGCGCACCTGGGAGGGGCTCAGTTCCGCATCGAAGATCAACAGGTCCGCATTCAGTTGCAGGGCCTGGACGACCAGATCCGAGAGCTTGCCTTTGCCCATGAGGAAGCGAGGGTCCAGGCGGGGGCGGTGCTGGATGATGCTCGCGGCCACCTCCAGGCCCGCGGTGCGGGCCAGTTCCGCCAGTTCCACCATGGAATCCTCCGCAGCCGGGCGGCTTTTGCCGGTGACGCCGATGAGAATGGCCCTTTCCTGGCCCCGGCCGGCCCCGTCCCGGCCCACCCGGGCCAGCTCGTCTTCCAGGGAGGCCACCATGCCGGCAAAATCTACTTTGAGATTACCCACCTGGTCGGCGTTGAGGATGGCCCAGTTGCGGCCATCTTGGGGCTGGGGCAGGAGATGCGCGGCCTGGATGGAGCCCGGGACGCCCCCGGGGGCCACCAGCAGCGCGGCCACCGCATCCAGGCGCAAGAGCGCCAGGTCCATCAGGTCATCCTGGCTTAAGTTAGGAGTGTCCAGGTGGGTGTGGATCAGGCGCAGGCCCTTGAGGCGGCCCTTAACGCCCCGCTCCCGGCGCAGGGAGGGAAGCATCAGGCCCTTGGCGTCCCCCACGATGACCTGGGCCACCGCGCCGGCCCGGTCCAGGAGGACCCCCACCTGGCGGTTGAGGTCATGGGAGATCTGGGCCAACTGCCGGGCCAACTCCGGGGAGAGCAAATCCTGGGGGGGCACCTTGCGGCGGTAGAGCCGCTCCAGTTGCCGGTACTGCTGGGCCTTTAAGCCCGTGAGATTACCCAGGGGACGGTGGATGGTAGCTACCTCTTGCGGGGTTTTTGGCTTTCGTTTTAAACGATAACGACTGTCCCTGACTGCCCGGGAGCATATTTCCTCCGCGCCGTGACTCCTTCAATGCTCGAGGCTTGTTCTGAATTATTATAGCACTAAATGCCTAACATTGGCTTTTTTACTTGCTACCCAAATTAATTTCTACCTGACGGCACTGACCTTATGCTTCAATGTTTTTTATTTCCTTTGAATCCTTTTAAACAGGGAGGACATGAGGTCCCTAATTTTATTTTTCGCTATCTGTCTGAGTGTCATATTATATCTGAAGAGATCGAATGCGTCTATTAACCGCCGCCAATTTATCCACGACTTAAGGAAAGCCTGCTCTAATCCTTTTCGCCGCTGACTAATAATTTCCTTTGTATGTTGCCCGGGGATTTCATACAGGCGGCGTGGGATAGAATCGTTCAAACTTTCCGGTTCAGCTGTGCCGATAAGTTCCTCCCATAAAATAGCTTGAGGGTGTGCGGAGAGACCGCTGCCACCGCTGATGTGGGGCAGGGTTTGGCAGATAAAATTCTGGGTTGCCTCGAAATCCCAGGCCGTTTCTCCAGGTGCGCCGAAAATGAAGAAGCCGATCACTGCCATATGAGCTTTTTTCGCTCTTTTTACGCCTTCGGCCAAAGTCTTACTGTTCGCCGGCTTGCCGTATCGCTTAAGTTGGGCGTCACTGCCACTTTCTATCCCCACGAACAAAGCATCAAAGCCCGCCTTATGCATCAATTGGAATACTGATTCCGGCAGATGGTGGATGGTCCCTTGAAAGGCAAATCTCATCGGCAAATTATGCTCCAGGATCAGGTTACAGATTTTTTTGACCCTTATGATATCGTGGGAAAAATTTTCATCCTGGAAGAATGCCATCTCAAACCCGGCGTTATGAAGTTCAAGGATTTCCTGGAAGACATTCTCGGCGCTCCTCATGCGGTAGCGCCACTGAGGAAACATTTTCGGACAAAAAGTGCAATGGTAGGGGCATCCCCTGGAAGTGACCACATTGGCTATCCGGGGCATGGGGGGAAGGCGAAAGCCCCCAAATTGATGAAAATACCCTTTATAAGTAAACAATTCTCGTGCAGGAAAAGGAAGAGCGTCCAGATCTTGTATCTGTTGAGGCTCTCCCCGAACCACCTGGCCATTTTCCCGATAGGACAAGCCTGGTAACCCGGCGATAGATTCGGCCTGGAGAAGCCGTCGGCAAAGCTCGGGAAAACTCTCGTCGCCTTCTCCCCGGATCACGAAGTCCAAGGGAGCAAGCTCTTTGAGGAATAAATAATCGAACGTCGTGGGATGGTACCCCCCCATAACCGCGACCATGTCCCTTTTCTTGGCCTTGGCTTGAGATATGAGTCTCATGCCGCTCCTAAAACAAAAACTCGTAGAAGATACCCCCAACAAGTCAGGAGACAAGGCCAGTACCCTGTCCGCGGCTTGGGCCACGGTGAGACCTTCACCATAGGCGTCCACGATTCTGACTGTCACTCCGGGGAGTTGCTTCAGGCTGGCGGCAAGGTAACCGAGGCTCAAGGGAGCCATTGACCGAATGCCATGTCTATCTTCTTCTGCTGGGGAAGTTGCCAAAACAATATCCATTAAGCTCCATTGGCTATCGAAGTAGCCTCAAAGAAAGAAAATCCCCCGATGTCAAGCTGTCATCCTGAACATAGTGAGGATATCAACCTGCCGGTACTGCTGGGGCTTGATGGCTGTGAGATTACCAGGGGACGGTGAATGTTGCCCCTCAAAAAAATAGTCTTCGGTTTTCGGTTGAAAGAATGAGGATTATTCCCGACTGAGCGAGAGCAGTTTTCCTTCTCCATGCCTGCTGCTGCCCGGCAACCCTGTCAAAGACTACGGCGATCCTTTCATTTTTTTAACTTAATGGTGCAAAAGGAGTCCAGGGCGATTTTCCGGTATTTTTCCAAACCGGCCCGGTCCGAAGCCCCGTAGCTGAAAGTAACATTGAGCCCCCCATCCAGAAAAATATAGTACTCCTGAATAAGCCTGCCGGGATCCTCCACCTCAATCTTGACGCATTTATATTGGCATACCTTGTCTTCCTTCAGGCCAAACTTGCCTTCGGATTTCTCCTGGCGCATCTTCTCCAGAAGGCCCCGTTTTCCCTCCAGCAATTTCTCGAAGGTCGCTTCCTGGGGTGGCGCAGGCATGACGATAATGCTCAAAGTGGCTTTGCGGTCGGGAGAAGTAAAGCGGACGCGGCCCACGGTTTCGCCGGGGTAATCCTTCTCCGTCCACCCTTCGGGCGGGGTGAAGGAAAAAAACCCTAACTTATCGGTAAAAGTTTTCGGGTCAGCAGCAGAGCCTCCAGGGCCGGGGAGAAACCCCCAGGACAGGAAGACGGTAAAGATAAACGTCACGGCTTTTTTCAGGAGCTTTACATCCATGGTTTCCGCCTTTCTCAAAGATGATTATGTTATTTTACACCTTTTCCGGTAACTTCTCCCTTGTTTTCGAGTAATTACCGGCCGGGTAAAGGCAGGCGGGCCTGGCTTATTAATCCGGGCGTTAAAGTAATTCCTTTTAACTCCCTCCCCCTTGTTTATATCTCACGCAAAGACGCCAAGGCGCAAAGGCGCAAGCGTGTTCAATAATAATTCTTGGCGTCTTAGCGTCTTAGCGTCTTAGCGTCTTTGCGGCTTTGCGTGAGATAAACATGGCGGTGGAGTTGAATGGAGCTGTTTTCCCGCTCCGATTAATCTAAAGAAAGTATTCGCCCCCTCCCCTTCTTGCCTCTGCCCGCAAAAATGGATATAATTTAATCAACAGGGCAGACCGGCGAGATTTGCCCCTTAATCTGTATTTTCTCTGAAGTTACCTGAAATTATGGAAAAGATACCCGATCAAAAAGAGCTGGAAAAAGAACTGAGCGACTACCTTTCCAATAAATACGGCAGTCGCATCCGGGTGCTCTCCCACCAGTTGGTGGCCAAACCGGAAATTGAGGAAGGCCCGGGCCGCGGCCAAGCCGCCGGCTCCAGCTGCATCCGTTTCGACCTCAAGCCGGAGGAGCTGGAGGCCTATCTCAACGAGTACGTCATCAAACAGGAGGCGGCCAAGAGCGTCCTGGCCACCAAGGTCTGCACCCACTTCAACCGCATCCGCTATTCCCTGGAGCAGGGCCGGAAACCCGATCCCGGAGTGGGGGCCATCAAGAACAACATCATCCTCATCGGCCCCACGGGCGTGGGCAAGACCTATCTGGTCAAACTCATCGCCAAAAAGATCGGCGTCCCCTTCGTCAAGGGGGACGCCACCAAGTTCAGTGAAACCGGCTACGTGGGGGGCGACGTGGAGGACCTGGTCCGGGATTTGGTCCATGCCGCGGGGGACGACCTGGAGCTGGCCCAATACGGCATCATCTACCTGGACGAAGTGGACAAGATCGCGTCCAGCAGCACCCTCTGGGGCGGGCCGGACGTCTCCCGCACCGGGGTGCAGCGGGCCCTCCTGAAACCCATGGAAGAGACGGAAGTGGACCTGAAGGTGGCCCACGACCCGGTCTCCCAAATCCAGGCCATCGAACAATACCGCCGCACCGGCAAAAAGGAGAAGCGGATTCTCAACACCCGCCATATCCTCTTCATTGTCAGCGGCGCGTTCAACGGCCTGGAGAAAGTGGTGAAGGAGCGCCTGAGCAAGCAAGGCATCGGTTTTCAGGCCGCCATGGAATCCAAAGAGCAGGAGCGGGATTTTCTGAAGCAGGTGGCAGCCGAGGACCTCATCAAGTACGGCTTTGAATCGGAATTCGTGGGCCGCCTGCCGGTCATCGCGGTGCTCGATGAACTCACCGCCGATGATCTCTATGAAATCCTGCGGAATCCCAACAATCCCATCATCACCAGCAAAAAACGGGATTTTCGGGCCTACGGCATTGACATCAAGTTTGAGGATGAAGCCCTAAGACTCCTGGCGGAGCGGGCCGCGCTGGAAAAGACCGGGGCCCGGGGCCTGGTCAGCGTCATTGAACGCATCCTCATCCAGTTTGAGAAACGCCTGCCCTCCACCGCCATCCAGGAACTGGTGGTCACCCCGGAAATGGTGGCCCAGCCAGACCCGGAACTGGAAGCCATGCTGGCCCGGCCCGACGCGCCGGAGCGGCAGGAGCGGTTTCATCAAGCCGGCCTCCGGGAAGGGGAACTCCTGAAGGAGTCCATCTGGCGCCGGGAACAGGAGCTGCTGCAGCGCTACCATCTGCCCCTGACCGCCAACCGGGTGGAATTGATCGCGGCCCAGTATCTCCGCTGCGACTGCGATCTGAAGACCGCGTTTGAGGAAGTGGGGCGCTATTACGACCAGGTGCAGGCCTTTGAAGAGCGCTTCTTCGAGGAGCATCAGCTTCAGCTCCACTTTGATGCCGAGGCCCTGGATGAGATTTTGCGCCAGGCCCTGGATAGAGGGTCTTCCGCGGCCGGCGTCTGCCAGGAAATGGCCCAGGACCTGGAGTACGCCTTGAAACTGGTGCGGGACCGCACCTCCCAGGACACCTTCCTCCTCACCCGGGAAGCCATCAGCGATCTGGACGGCTACCTGAACCGGGTCATCCGGGACTACTACCAGAAGACCCTGTTCCGGGAGGGGGAAGGCACCGCTAGATGATCGGGGTCTCCAAGCTTTACTGCGGAGCGGTGGAGCCCGGTGACGTGCTCCGTTACCGGGGCCGCGGCGCTAAAGATCTCCCTTCCCACCTGTTGCAGTTTTCCGGGGACAAGAAGCCGGTGGTGGTCTGGAACGTCACCCGGCGCTGCAACCTCAAGTGCCTCCACTGTTACGCCCAGGCCGGGGCCCTGGCCGCGCCGGATGAATTGAGCCGGGAAGAAGGGTTGGGCCTCCTCCGGGACCTGCAAACCTTCGGGGTGCCGGTGGTTTTGTTTTCCGGGGGCGAACCCCTGATGCTCCCCCACCTCTTTGACCTGGTGGAGCAGGCCGTGGCCCTGGGGATGCGGGCGGTGATCTCCACCAACGGCACCCTCATCACCCCGGACGCGGCCCGCCGCCTCCGGGACCTGGGGCTCTCCTACGTGGGCATCAGCCTGGACGGCACCGCGGCCGTGCATGACCGTTTCCGGGGCCACCCCGGTTCCTTTGCCGCGGCCATGTCCGGGGTGCTAAATTGCCAAAACGCGGGCCTCAAGGTGGGGCTCCGGTTCACCATCAGCCGCCTCAATTTTCAGGAAGTTCCCGCCATCTTCGACCTGGTGGAGGAATACCACATTCCCCGCATCTGCTTCTACCACCTGGTTTATACAGGCCGGGGCAGCAAGCTGGTGGATGAGGCCCTCTCCCACGCCCAGACCCGGGCCTTGGTGGACCTGATCTGCGCCCGCACCCGGCGCCTCTTCGACGCGGGCCGCCCGGTGGAGGTCCTCACCGTGGACAACCACGCGGACGGCCCCTACATCTACCTCAAGCTGCTTAAAGAAGACCCCCAGCGGGCCGGGGAGGTCCTGGAACTGCTGAGAATGAACGAAGGGAACAACTCCGGGCGGGGCATCGGCTGCGTCAGTTGGGACGGGCAGGTCCACCCGGACCAGTTCTGGCGCCACCTTTCCCTGGGCAACGTGCGGCAGCGGCCTTTCAGCGAGATCTGGACCGACCTCACCAACCCCCTCCTGGCCCGCCTCAAAGATAAAAAATGCTTTGTCACCGGGCGCTGCGCCCGGTGCCGCTGGCTGGACGTCTGCGCCGGCAACTTCCGGGTGCGGGCCGAAGCCCTCACCGGCGACCTCTGGGCCCCGGACCCCGCCTGCTACCTGACGGATGAGGAGATTGGCATTGGGGGAGGGGGCTAAGGGCCGGTAGCACAGACGTCTCGCCTGTGGACCTTAACCCCCTCCCCCAAACCTTATAAGGTGTGAATTTTTGTCTATACCTTCCTTCAAAAATAATTGCGCATTATGAAAGGATATTAGAACAAGTTATCGGCTTATATTTTTGCCAATAAATAACAGATAGCGAAAGCCTTAAAGGTGGGCTTTCACCTCGCGGGTAAACCGCTTCCTGCCCATCTCCCTGCCTCCCTTTGATCCACCACTCTAACATAACTTGTGGATCAGTTTTTGGGGGGCAGGTCAATCAGTCGCCATACCCTAAACCGGTTTTTTCACTCACTTCTCTATGCTAAGCTGGCAGGTCCAAGGCATATGCCTGTCCATCCAACAACATTCGTCTCATGCACAATAACAGGGTTCATATGTCGACCGAACGTACGAATAAAACTATAATCCTGTGACAAATAATGTGTATAATATAATTATATTGATAATAAATATACATCATTCAATATTTATGTTATAAAGCATTAGGCGAGAGGGGGACAATAAGTTTACTCCCTCATTAATCCTCACCTCAAAAGCTTTTCAACCGCTACCGCCCCTTGCGGTGACATAATTATTTCTCCTGAGAAGCAAAGATTGCCTATAGCCTTGAGGGAAACATTCCTCATAAGGGGGGCTCTGGATTATGGCTACGATCAAGGGTTATTCCGACCAATTAGTGACCACGGTGATGAACTCCGGGGGCTTCGAACGCTACCCGGATTGGAGCGGGCCTATGGCGAGGCAGCTGGCGCGCGAGGCCTGCCGGAGGATAGAGTTGGACGAGATCTCCCGGCACGGCGTGGCTCTGAAAGGCCTGGCTATGGAGGCTCTCAACCTGGCCCAGGTGCTCCTACTACTGGGGCAAGGGCCGAACTTCCCTCAGGATGGGGAACCCCTGGCGAAACGCGCGTGTCAGAGGTTGAAGATGGACGAAACATCCCCGTACGGTCTGGCTATGATGGCTTTGGCTTTGGAGGCGTTTAACCTGGTGAAGCTGTTGGTCCAGCCACTTAGACCCCAGTAGTAGAATTGCCGCCCGGGCTCTCAACCGGGTAGTGGTAGCTGGAAGCAGTGTGGAACCAAGCTCCGCAACCGAGTAGCCTGGGGGAATCTTACCGCCACGCCCTCACAGATCCGGACGTCAGCCCTTTTAAGCGACCCTACCGATCAACCAAAGAAGTATCGCTGGCCTGCCATCTAACTTGCCATCTCCTTTACTTATCACCGCCCCAGCCAAAACTGCAGATATGATCAAGATAGATAGAAATTTCTTGGGGTTGATAAGTTTCTGGTTATAACAGATACTTGCAAAAGATCAGTATGATTAGAAGGTTAGATATTTTTCAGAAATTATGGGAGGGTTCATTTAATAGGAAGAAACTACAAATTAAGAGAGTGTCTTTAAGGGGGAATGTGATCTTTTAAAAACGGGAATGGGCGATGCTGTCTTTTTCAAACTCTATGATGACTTCTTCGGTCAGAGTCGGTGGGATTTTGGGTATAATTCCATAATCGGGGCATGCTCGACCTAATATTGCACCAGCCGGGCCTCGGGGTGCCAATGGTTTTTGACGTTCAACCGCCCAGCCCCCCGCCAACAGTCCTTGATTTCCCGGGCGCTGAGAGGTTGCGCGCCATAACCGGCTTGCCTCACCTCGTCCAAAATCTCAAATGGCACCTGTAATTCACCGGGAGGCATGTCACCAGCTTCCCGGGACTCCCCAAAAATTACTACCAGCGGCTTACCGTAATGGCGCTCTTCACTGTTCCAGGTGATGGTGACGGGATAGCTGATACAGCCGTTTCTGTCCAATTCCTTGCAATAACCGTCAAACTCCGAAAAAATCGCCTTAACGTCTTTGGGTATCATTCCGGGTCTCCTCTGTGACCTGTTGCCGGCGGGCCAGTGGGTGGATATCTTAGCTGAAGTGAGGGCATATTATTTTCTGATATTCAGGCGGCCGGTTCGCTTTCCGGGCTGGCGCCTGGGGCGCCAGCGATCAGCATCAATTGCGGCTGCGCCGGCTAAAGGAGCATTTTGACTGCGGCCTGTCTGCCTTGACTACCAGGGGGCGTCCGTCTATATGCCGACCGTTGAGCATGGAGATAGCATTTTGGCCCTCCGCTAGGGTTTTCATCTCCACAAAGCCGAAACCACAGGTCTGCCCGTTGTGCAGATAAGTGATGATCTTGGCTGAGGCCACCAAGCCAGCCTCAGAAAAAAGGGTCTGCAACTGTTCTCCGGTCATTTGGTGGGGCAGGTTGGTCACGGATAATCTTTTGCTCATCACCCTCTCCTTGCCGGTCTTACGGGGAAGCATTTATTTGCGCCTTCTCTGCAGCCGCCCCGGCGCCGAGCAGTTCGGTTCCCGTGATGGAGACGGCGCGCCTGTCGGGCTCTTCGAGTCCCAGCTCCATCATCCTGGCCGGAAGATCGGGCTTCCGGCTCAAAGTCCGCCGTTGAAAAGGGCTCCAGAGCAATCTTAGGAGATCGGATTTCTTCATATGTCGGCCGAATATACGCAGGAGCTTATAGGTGCTGATGGGACGCCCGAAAAGGCGACGGGCAAAAAGCAAGGCGTACCCTTGCATGCGCAGGCGATTCACCCTGGCACTCGGCAGAGCGGTGGGGTCAACGTCCGAGCACTTGAACCATTTGTGCCAATCGCGCGCGTCGTCAATGATCCCCCGGTCGATATACTCCTGCCATAAAGGGGTGCCCCGGTAAGCGCATAAGCGATTGAAACCGAAGGTGTCCAGCTTCAGCCGGGCCGCAAAACGGAAACTGGCCAGGATATCCTCCTCGGTTTCGCCGGGAGAGCTGATGACAAAAAATCCGTGCACCCTTTTGATTCCATGCCGCTTCGCTTCACTGACCGCGTGCTCCACCTGCTTCAGGGTCTGTTTCTTGTGCAGCCGGTCCAGCACCTTTTGCGTCCCCGCCTCCACCCCAAACGCCAGGAAGGTGCAGTTGGCCTGTTTCATGAGAGGCAGCTGATCAACCGCGACTGCATCCACCCTGCCTTCGCAGCCCCAGCGGAACTCTAGTCGGCGTTCCATGATACCCCGGCAAATTTCACTAATACGCTTCCGGTTAAGGAGAAAATGATCATCGGTGAGGTAAATGGAGCGATAGCCCATATCGTTCAGTTGCTGCATTTCTCCCAAGACATGCTCCGCGGAACGGCAGCGCCATTTGCCCCGGGAAAGGGAGGGAATATCGCAGTAGATGCAGGAATAAGGGCAGCCTCGGGAGGTCTGCATGGTGCAAAATTTATCCAGGGAGAGGACCGCAGGGACGTCCAGGGGCAATGACTCGATGTAGTCGATGGGCAGGCTGGTCCGGTCAGGGTAAGGAAACTGATTCAGATCCCGAATAAGCGGACGTAAGACGTTCTCCACAATCTCCCCGGCGTTACGCCAGACCAGACCGGCTACAGAGCCTGGATCCGCGAGGTTGTTCAAATAGTCCGGGAGGAGCTCTTCGCCTTCCCCCACCCCCACGCAATCAATGTCAGGGCAGTCTCCCAGGATGCGGTCCGAATTCATAGAGGCAAATGCTCCGCCCAAGATGATGGGGATTTGCGGAGCTCCCTGTTTTAATCGCCGGGCCAGGTTTTTGACCGCAGGGTAGGTGGTCGTGGAGAGGCAGGAGAGGGCAATGACGCCGGGCCGTTCTTCTTCTGCAGCCTGGGCGACGTGCTCCGCCTGCATCTGGGGGTGGCACGTATCAAACATCCGCACCTGGTGTCCATGCTGGCGCAGTACCGGAGCGATGGTCTGGATCCCCAGGGGGGGAAACCCCATCACTTTGATCCGCCCATGGTCAAACCGTGATCCATTCAGCTCCTCAGGGAGTAATCTGCAAAAGTTTTCGTCTCTAACATAAACCAAAAAAACCTTCATAGAAAAACCCTTTGCGTCGGTGGAGCCATAACGAATAACCAGGATATGGCATCAGGTTCGGTTTCTGAAAAGAAAGGCGGCCAAGAGGCCGCCTTTTGATTACCCGGAAGTCCAAGGACCGGAAGTGGCTGACGCCCGCTTCCCACCGCCTGAACCCCGATACTAACGGTAACCGCCGCGGCCGCCGCGGCCGCCGCCGCCACCGCCACCGCCAAATCCGCCTCTCTGCTGCGGCTTGGCTTCATTGACTGCCAGGGGGCGCCCTTCCACATTCCGCCCGTTGAGCATGGAAATGGCCTTCTGGCCGTCCAATTTGGTCTCCATTTCTACAAAACCGAAGCCCCGGGGTTGACCCGTGTGCCGGTCGGTGATGATCTTGGCCGAGGTCACTTCGCCGGCCTCGGAAAAAAGAGTATTCAGCTGTTCTTCGGTCGTCTCGTAGGACAGATTGCCCACGTATAATTTCATACTCATATCTTCTCCTTTAAGTTCCTTCTTCTATCACCTCCGGCGTTTCCTCCTCCGGCGGTGCAGTGGTTTTGCCCTGGCGACGTTTCATTTTTTCGTCGTTCTTTTCTTTGCGGGCCATCTCTTTGGCGCGCTTTTGCCAGCTGTAACGGTTTCGTGCCAAGTTCTACCTCTCTAAAAGTTCAACGTATCGAACCTCCGGCGGTCTCGTGACCGCCGGAGTTCCGCGCCTCAGGCGTTTTTCAGCCTAAAGCTTTACTACGTTTTGGGCCTGAGGACCCTTGGGACCCTGGGTTACTTCAAACTCCACTGACTGCTCTTCTGACAAGGAGCGGAAGCCTTCGCCCTGAATAGCGCTGTGATGCACAAACACATCCGGACCGTTTTCCCGAGTGATAAAGCCAAAGCCCTTCGAGTCATTAAACCATTTTACCGTACCAGTTTCCTTCATTGTGAAACCTCCTGCAAATACTGCAAAGATATTCCCGCCAAAAAAGCAGGGCGCACAGCAGTCAGGCAAAAAGAAAATCGGCCGGGAATTAGCATCCCCGTCCGATTCTTGTCCAGGATTTGTGGCCCTGATTTCAGTCTGACATGCTAAACTTGTATGAATTATACAAGAAGATTGTTCAATGTCAAGCTAATTAAAATAATTGTCCGCAGCCTCTCGGGGACTCCCATTGAGCCCCTATAAATAATCCTATGAATAATAGGGCTTATTTTAAAATGCGCCCGTCCAGGTGACTTAGACGAAAAAAATAGAATCCACTCAATATATAAGTTAAACTCTTAAGTTAAGAGAGGAATAAGGAGTGTTCTATGCGCAAGCGCATTATCGGTCCTGGCCCTGGTGAGGTCCCGGCCGCCGAGCCCGGCTGGCTGGACCTTGACCTTTTGGCCCAGGTCGAAATCACGTCCGAAGATGCCGGCTACCCCATTGAATCGGCGCTGATTCCGGGTACGGGCCTGGGTTGGCGGGCCGCGCAGCCGGGGGAGCAATTGATTCGCCTCTTGTTTGATGAGCCGCTGAGACTCCAACGGCTCCGCCTAGTGTTCCATGAAGCTGAGCAGGAGCGCACCCAAGAGTTCGTTTTACGGTGGTCACCGGACCGCGGTCAGTCGTACCGGGAGATTTTGCGCCAGCAGTATAACTTCAGTCCGCCGGCGGTGACCCGTGAGGTGGAAGACTACGACACCGATCTCGACGGGGTAACCGCGCTGGAATTGGAGATTGTTCCGGACATCAGCGGTGGCAGCGCCCGTGCCTCACTGGCGCAACTGCGCCTGGCGTAATTATCCCACTGGCTCCGGCCATTCGTGCAAGGGGGCCTAGCCCATTGAGGCAAAATTTAAGAAGTGGCATGACCTGAAATGCAGTTATGATAACTATATCGAATAGGCATTATTTTGCTTGAAACCGCGCAGATATAGCAGCTATCGCCATCTCTGATCCAACCTGGCTAACCAATCTCTTGGTCAAAATGGGGGCCAGATCCTTTAGCTTGCCTGGCGTGATAAGTGCATACCACCTCAGCCTTTCCCCTGGCGCACCCCTCCTGAAGTTTAAGCGCCAATACAAAGAAAACTGGCCCATCCAGCGCCATGGTTACAAAACCCCGGCCCCAGCCCGCCGGGAACAATTTCAGACGTTGCCCCTGGCTGCCTGATTTAACCTTTATCTGTGTCCAAAAACCTGTGGACCTTCACCATGCGCTTTGAATGGTTCGGTTTTTTTCCGTTCTATGCGGCGCTGAGGTTGGCGCGGCGGACGTGCGAACTCCGTATCGCGCGACGCTGCCGCTTTTTTGTAATCAAAACCGTTCAGGGTGCAACGCTTTACCTTGGCGCGGAGGACACGCTCGATGCTGCGAACCATATCCTCATCTTCAGAGGTAATAAAAGTGAAGGCATCACCGGTCTTAGCCATTCGGCCGGTACGTCCGATCCTGTGCGTATAGGCATCAATTGTATCCGGCATGTCGTAATTGATAACGTGGGAAATCTGGGTCACGTCGATCCCGCGTGCGGCAACGTCAGTCGCCACCAGTATCTGGAACGTGCCGTTGCGGAACCCGTTCATCACGGCCTGTCGCCGCGCCTGCGAGAGATTTCCCTGCAGTGATGCGGCCCTATAGGCGGCCTTCCCCAGTTGTTCCCCCAGACGCTTGGCCCGGTGTTTGGTGCGCGTAAAGATCAGAACCGACTCAGTATCGGTATGGCGCAACAGTTCGAGAAGTAGCGCGGTTTTGCGGTGCTGCTCCACCGGATAGAGCATATGAGAGACAGTACTTGCCGGTCCAGTGGTATTAACCTGCACCGTCACCGGTGCTTTCAGGACTTCGTGAGCCAGATGCAGAATATCATCAGGCATGGTTGCCGAGAACAGAAGCGTTTGGCGTTTTGCCGGTACGTGCTTGATGATCTTTCTTATATCGGGCAGAAATCCCATGTCGAACATCCGGTCTGACTCGTCCAGTACGAGCACTTCCAGATGCGACAGGTCGATGGTGCCACGATTGAGATGGTCAAGCAGGCGGCCGGGACAGGCAACTACAATCTCGGCGCCGCGTTTCAGCTTATCCACCTGAGGATTGAAACCAACTCCTCCATAAACAGTAACGCTCTTGAGTCCGGTCCGGCATCCCAGTGTTCCAATGGCTTCGTGGATTTGCTCGGCCAGTTCGCGAGTGGGGGCAATAACCAGAGCCCTGACGTGCCTGCGCCCGCCTTGCATCAGGCGATGGAGGATTGGCAGCACAAAGACCGCGGTCTTCCCGGTGCCGGTCTGGGCCAGGCCCACGATGTCGTGCCCTTGCATGACCAGCGGGATTGCCTGGGCCTGTATCGGCGTGGGCGTTACATATCGCGCCGCTTTAACGCCGGCCGCGACCTGGTGGTGAAAATCAAATGTGTTAAATTCCATAGATTCCTTTTTTCCTAAGTTCGGGTAATAAAATCCCCGGTGTATTCAGAGGATTACAATAATGAGTGCTCTCGGAGTGGATATGTCGCCGCTCTCGTCACTTTTCGAATTTGCCGCCCTTTTTCGCGGCCCACATCCACTAACAATAGCCGTTTGGAGTGGAATTCAGGCAGACGAATCCTCTGCGCCACAAGTATTCAAAGCGTTATGACCAGATAAA
>Ga0299912_10001505_pt1 | contig 18807 bp, 11 predicted proteins | sample RVTome_2_FD_207667 | JGI IMG/M metagenome (GOLD analysis project Ga0299912, IMG submission 207667) | Soil microbial communities from uranium-contaminated site in the Upper Colorado River Basin, Wyoming, United States - RVT95D214 (version 2) ... | reverse complement strand
ATCCGGAGGCGAACTTGTCGACAGCGCTACCGGCCACCGCTGGATTTTCAATACGCCGCGCGGAGTGTTTAAAATTAACAGCAAGCTTGCTCAACCCTGGTGGCGGAAGCCTGATTGGGCTTATATCGAAGAAAGTTTGCCGCCACCGACTACTGAAAAGGAACGTTATGATCCCGAGATGATGGGCGATTACGCCATGGGTTTCGGCGACGGCTATTTTATTCATGGCACGATTTATGAACGTTTGATCGGAGTCAGCGTGACTCATGGCTGTGTCCGTCTGGGCACCGAGGACTTGAAGTATTTATATGGCAAGGTTTCAATTGGAACGCCGGTGTACATCTTTTAATACCGGCGTCGGATTATTGTTAATCGTTATTATAGTATTCGCGCTGGCAGCTGATTGCGGCATAACCGATCAATCAGAATCGGGAAAATCGCCTGGTTGGGACTACGCGGAAGCCGATTATGAATACAGGTTATTACAGCTTGAATTAAATTTGGCCCAATCCGGTCAGCCTTACCTGGTGCTGGATTTTTTAAAAAGTAAGATAATGTTTAAATTAAAAGGCGCCACGGTTTGGGATTACCCCTTGGCGATTACAGATACCGATTCGGCGGAAGTAAAGGCTTTTATTAAAACATTTATCGGGAATGGGGTTTATCCATTACGGCCGGTTAAAAACAAATACTTGTTTAAAGCCGCCGACAAAACTTCTGATTCGGTCTTACAGATAGTCGGGGAAGTTGTAAGGGTTGACCCCGAATTGCTTCAGCGTGAGATACCGGAACAATTCCAGATTGCCTGGAGCGGCGAATTAAAGCTGGTGGTCAAAACCGATATAAGCGGTAAGCCTATATCGCGAATTCAAAATGTTCTGGTTAAACTAACCGATGCGCTTGATTCACCGTTGGGCGAAAAGATTATCGAACTTAAAATGGAACCTGCCGAAGCCCTGACCTTATACCGCGCCGTTGAAAAGGGCATGCCAACTTTATTGTTTGCCAAATTTGGCGAATAACATGCTGCTCAGCCGCAAATATCATAATAAAAAATAGCCTAATTACCGCTATTTTTTGTTTGCATTACTCTAAAACAGAAAGTATACTTTTATCCAATAACAGCGTTGCGCCGATCGGCTTTTGTAAAATTAAATTCGAGTAAGAGCCAGTTGTAATAATAAAATTATTGCTGGCCTGAGACCAATTAAAAAAAAGGAGCGTGGGTTTTATGCGAAAACTGTCATTGAAGCAGTTAATTATCGCCCTGATGGTCTTGGCGATGGTTATTTTCATGGGTGTATCGGTATCGATTGCTCAGGAGGCCACCAAAATTTCAGGGAAAATTACTGCTGCGTATACCGATCAGAAAAAAGTTGAAGTTGGCGATGTCGAGGGGCACGATATTTCTTTTTCAACATCCGAAGGCAAAAATGCCAGTATTGGCGATAACCTGTTTATGGATGGTGCCCAGGTTATCAATTATTCCATGGGTGATTTGATTAAAGGCAATGGCCGCCAGCACGGTTATATTAAGCTGACGCAAGAAAGTGACGGCGTAATCTGCAAGTGGGAGCACGGAGTTGTAACTACGTTTTCCGCGGAAGGGGCGCCTTCGATAACATTTGAAGGAACCTTTTCATATATTAAAGGAATGGGCAAATTCGCTGGTATCAAGGGGGAAGGTACTTTCAAAGGGACGTTTATTTCTCAAACCGAATATGCCGTCGAATGGCAAGCGGAATATTTTCTGAAGGGAGAATAATCCGGGAATATTTAGAAGATAGGTGAAGAACCCCGGATTCTGACGCGGAGGATAGGTCAGAAGCCTTGTACTCCTGACGCAAGATAAAAAGACCGCCTCGATGAGAGCGGTCTTTTTTAATAAAAGTTTCTTTCCGGTTTTTCAATCAGTGAAATGCCTTTCCAGTAATGCTATTTCTGAATTGAATCCGTGCTTTCCATAAAAATCTTTCGCTTCCAGATTATGAGGCATCACCGCCACTGAAATTTCTTTACATTTCATAGTATGTAACCGCTGGAGAAGCTCTTCAATTAAGGCAGTACCCGCTTGTTTGCCCCGCATCTTTTTGGAAACTATTAGTTCATCGATTAAACAAGCTATCCCGGCATGATATAGATTAGGCCGGATCGCGTAACTAAGCAGACCGATTACATGATTATCGCTTTCAGCCAAGAGTATGCCCACGTTGGGATTTGACAGATATTGGCCGACATAATCATCCTCAATCGCACTTGGATCGCCCTCGATAGCGGCCAGTTCTTTAATTAACCGCGTGATTATCGACTTATCGCTTGTTTTCGCGTCTCGAATAGTGATATTCATTTTTCGATCCTTTTTTTGTTGTTTCCTTTATTAGATAGCCTAGAATATTTGTAAATTCATTATCTTTTTATCGCAAGTAATAATTTGAACTGACTATAAAATATAACCTCTCGAATCCACTAGAAATGATAAATCAACGCTCATTTCGCGATGCACAAGGTCATTAATAGGTGAACAATTATTGTGCGCGAAAACCTCAATCATTCGAAGCGCATATCTTAACTTGTTTATTTTCAATATGTTATACAATATAACCAGTTGGCACGGAAGTTGTTTAAATAATTAAGCAGGTGAATAAAGGAGGTTCTAATGAAAAGGATAAGGACAATAGCGATAACTATGGCGCTCATGATACCAATAATTGGCGGCTGTTATGATAATCAAAGAGTAATAACCGTTTACGAAGACGAATATCCACCGGCGCCTACCGGCTTAACATCCATAACCGGCGATGAATCGATTACGCTGTTATGGTACCCTGTCGATGTTGATGATATCGATGTTTACGAAATCTGGTACGCGCCCGGTTCGGCGGACCCCACTGATCCGGATAATTATATTCGCCTCGATGTAATTTCGGCGTACTATTCCAGTTGGACCGATTATGACGTGCACAATGGCGTAACCTATTATTATGCTCTGACCGCTATCGATGAAAGCGGCAATAGATCATACTTTTCAGATTACGTGATGGATACGCCGCGAGATGACGGTTACGATGTAACGATATATGATTATCATATCAATCCGAGGTCTTCCGGCTATGACCTATATTATCAGGATATCCTGGCTTTTACTGATGCTAATTGTGATATTTTTCTGGAGTATGATTCTTACTACGATGAATTTTTCATCAATGTCACAGATGACGACTACTATATTCAGGATTTCGGATACGCGGATGAATTCGATGATGTTGGTTATGCGCCGGCAACGGGCTGGTCGGCTTTCAGCAATATAGAGGCGATTGAAGGTCATATGTACATACTTAAATTACTGCATTATGACCAGTGGCATTACGCTAAAATCTGGATCACCGATTTGAACTACGGCAACGGTTCGATGGAATTTTCATGGGCTTATCAAATCGATCCGGGCAATCGCGAACTAAAAATCGTACCCCAGGTACTTAAACCCAAAGCTGAAATGATTCCGGTAAGTTAAGCGGAAACCGGTGAGTAAACGGAACAAATACGATAGCAGTGCTGAAGCTTCAAGGCTATCAGCGATAGACAAAGAGGCGCGAAAATTTTTCAATCGATCATTTGAAAGATTAGAGATAAAAAAGATGAGAATCGAATCGAGTAAAAAGAGAAAATGCCCTGCCAGGGCGGATAGAGAGGTAAAGGTTATGTTGAAGGTTTTTAGATTAATCGTGCTGGCTTTTTTACTTGCCGGCATGGCGAATGTGGGATCAGCCGGAGACATGTCAGGTATCAGAAATCTGGAAAATCTCAATGTCGATGTCTGGGTCAACAAGGGCGAGGGAGCCACTTACTATTATGGCGAAGACGTGGCGATTTATTTCCGGGCCAGCGACGATTGCTATGTAGTTGTTTATGATATTGATCCTGAAGGCAACGTCAGCTTAATTTATCCAGCCGATTATGATAGCGATACGTTTGTGCGCGGAGGCGATATTTATCGAATTCCCGACACTTATGATGATTACCGTCTGGAAGTATCCGGCCCCAGCGGCAGCGAATATATTTACGCCGTTGCCAGTTATAGTCCAATGAGCGCGCCGGGATTCATTCGTTCTGAATATTTCGAGTATGGCGAATGGGACAGCTACTACGATGATTTCATTCACTCGGTTCGCGGCGAACGGGCCGCTTTCGCCAATGATTTGAACTGGCGCATTGCCCAGGGCCCGCATGTGAGTACGTCAACGATGTTCTATATCAACGCCGACTATCGCCATCACCGTTGGTATCGTCACTGGCGCTATGATCCTTATTATATAGGTTCGGTTTGGGTCGGTTCAAGCTATCCGGGATGTGAGGTTTGGATTGATGGTGTGTACTTTGGAATCGCGCCGATTCTCGTGCCCGAAATATATATCGGCCGCCACTGGATCTGGATATATTATAACGGTTATCCTTGCTGGCAAGATTATGTTTATATCAGGTATGGCCAAAGATATTACGTGGACGCGAAAATTAAGCGCGACTATCGCGATTCCGATTATCGTCAAGGGAAGTTACGTACCTGGACGTTAAAACAGGAGCATTATCGGAATGAATCGGATTTTACCCGGGAAGCGGAGAAAGTACGGATAAAACACACCCGGCCGCGGCCAAATCCGCCGTCGCGAATTATAGACAAATATTCCCGGAAAGGAAACGATTCCGAACAGACAACCCGTATCGAGCAAAATCGGGCCAAAGATGATGCTGATTACCGAGATCAAAGCGCGATCGTGCGGAAAACGCAGGGCCGGGAGGATAATCGTAGCGGCGAGCAAGATTATTCGAAAAAAAATAAAAACTTGAATTCTGAAGATAAAAAGCCTATTATAAAGGAAGACGAGAAACAGACGACAAAGAAAAGCTCAAAAGAAAAAGAGACTCAAACTCAAGAGACCAGGCCGGCTAAAATAAATAAAGGCAGCAGCCCAAAAACCGGAAATACAACCAAGAATCCTTCAACCGCGGGCCAGCAATCGAAATCCGGCACAGATGATAAACAGCAGGAGAAGAGGGGTCGAAGATGAAAAAGCTGATAATATTACTACTCATAATTTTGTTTGGCGCCGTTAGCATTCAGGCTCAAGGGATAAAGCGCGTACCCAAAAACAGCACAAAAGACAGCACTAAAACTGAGTCAATTGTCAATCAAAACGACAAAGCGCCGGAAATTAAGGAATCGCCAAAACAAGATTCGTTTAACTCTCCGCGCAAGGATGAATTTATCGATAAAGACGGTGATGGCATAAACGATCAGATGACGCAAAGCAAACCGCCGGCTGTTAAAAAGCAGCCGCCGCCAACTCAGAAAGAACCGGAGATTAAACCTCAACCTGCGCCACAGAAACAGCCACCACCAACTTCGAAAGCCCCGGAGGTCAAATCTCAGCCGGTGCCACAGAAGCAGCCGCCGCCACCGCCAAAAACAGAAAATAAGGAAAAAGACGAAAAATCGTCCGAGAAGAAATCAAGAAGATAGAGCCAGTCAAAAAGGCGGTCATGTGGCCGCCTTTTTTTATTACATGTAGTCTATCATAAACTGGTATACATTTTACCATAGATTATTCAAAATTGTTGTTGACCCCAATTGTAGATATGCTTATTATCTATTAAGCACCCTTATGGGCGATATGCTTTAATAATGAAAGGAGAAAATCGTGATTAAATCGATTCAATTCCGAAACATGCTGTTTTTAATTGGGTTAACATTAGCACTTTTTGCTATTCATTCTGTGGTCTTGGCTCAGGATGATAAGCCTTTTGAAAGTCCGTTAAAAAAGGGGGCGAAAGCGCTGCAGTTTAAAATCATATCGGATTTCTCACTGGATTTTTTCGAAGGGACAGCTATTTCAGCGAAATACCATCTTTCCCCTTCTCGTTCAATCCGCGTTGGTTTAAGTTTCGGGGGGACGTACGAGGATAAAACCGATATAGATCGTACGACAAATAGCTACAGCAGTTATGAGGAAGTTAAAACTGTAACAAATGATACTAAAACTACTTCCTATAGTATCGATTTTTTAGGTCACTACACTTTTTATAGTAATCCGAAAGATAGAGTTAATTTTTTTGTGGGTGTCGGCCCTCATTTAGGATTTGCCAAAGAAGATTCCGACTTAAATAGCGAATATTTAACTGAAAGGACAGGCGAAAGCATCGATACTTCATGGGTTTATCATGCAAATGAGGACGATAATATTGATAGTTGGGAAATAGGCATTTCAAGTATAATCGGGCTCGAATTACTGGCTACTCAGAGTATAGGCTTCGTAGCGGAGTATGGAATATTATTTGATTACGTTTGGGGTAATGAAAATGAATATTATTATTCAGAATATCCCTACCTTGATTGGCATCGAAATACTGATGATAGCAAATCGACTACGTTTAAATTATCATCTAATGGCGTAAAATTGGGTCTAGCGATTTATTTTTAAGCTGTAATTTCACATACCAATAGCTGAATTGAATGAAATGAAACTTTTTAAACAAAAAACATTAGCCGGCTTAATTCCTATTTTAATACTTTTGTTCTGTGCAAGCATAAATGCCGAACCTGATGATCAAAAGAACTCATTGAAGAAATTCAGCCGATCCCTCCAATTCCGGCTGATTTCAAATGTATCAGATTCATCTAGTGGCAAAATGATTGAGGGTTTCCAGGGATTTACTTTATCGGGAAAATTCCACCTGTCAAATCGCGATGCTTTAAGGCTAGGATTCACTTTTACCCATATCGAGTACGATCGCAATATCGATTATTTTAGCGAATCTTCGCAATTTGACACAATGTATATGTACTCATTTCTCGGAATTGAGGATAAAAATGATTACCGGAGGGGGATTGATATCCAGTATTTGCGCTACATCTCAGACAGCAGTCCAGCTAATTTATTCATAGGTTTTGGCCCGTATATGAATTTTGATCGAATACTTATCGGGTATATGTCGATATGGCCTTCACTTGAGGATAATGAATCGCCTGGTGCGGATACTGGTTCAACGTTTTTCTACCAGGACTATATGTCGACCGGCTTAACTGGGGTTATTGGCATAGAATGGTTCCTCTGGAAACCATTCAGTTTACATGCTGAATATGGCCTATCGTTAGAGTATAAATGGTCCAGAGATATTGATCAATATTATACTGACGATTCAAGACTTGAGATTAAAAAAAGAAAATACTCAGTCTATAATAATCCAATCAAACTTGGAATATCAGTTTATTTTTAATTGCTCATTTTTTATTATGTCATTTTAGGCGGCTACTTACATTGCTTTTCTGCTTTTTAAATCATTGACAATCACGTAGATTGAAAATAAAATACTAGCTATGTTGGATAAAAAAGCCAGAGTCGTTGAAGTGCGGTCAGCCGGGATTTTAAGCGATAGCAAGATTGTGCCAATGGAGGCGGCTAAAATGTTCGAAACCGGATTGGATAAACTTAGTTTAAGCGGTATTGGCGATGATTTACTTACGCGCCTGTTTCCTGTCGGGCAGACTATCGGTATCAAGGTGAACACCTTGGCCGGACGGCGCCTGTCGACATCGCCACCGCTGGTTTATAGCCTGGCCGATATATTTCATGATCTTGGTCATAAAAAAAGCGATATCATTATCTGGGACAGACGCGAACGCGAATTGATTTCAGCCGGCTACGCGATTCAAACAGGCGGATCGGACTATCGCTGTTTTGCTACTGATACTTTAGGCGCCGGTTTTGCCAATAAGCTTTATAACCATAAGTCAATCGGTTCGATGGTTTCGAGAATACAGGCGGAAATGGCAAATGTGACGGTAAATTTCCCGGTCTTGAAAGATCATTCCCTGGCCGGTCTGTCGGGTTGTTTGAAAAATAATTATGGAGTCATTCACAATCCCAATAAATATCACGAAAACTTCTGCGACCCGTTTCAGGCGGATTTATTCGAAATGGATGTTATCGGCGGTAAGCAAAGGCTGGCGGTGTTTGACGCGATCTGGGTGCAGTTTAACGGCGGGCCTGGTTTTGTCAATCAATGGGTGGAAGAATACAAGGCTATTTTGCTGGCTATGGATGCGGTGGCTTTGGATACAGTCGCCATCGAGATAATTGACAGATTGCGAACAAAAAGCGGATTAGAGCGGTTAAAAGACAGTGGACGGGAACCGATTGGCATCAAAACTGCCGGTAAATATGCGCTGGGCTGTGCCGATCTTAGTGGTATTGAGTGGATTGTAATTGAGGTTTAGCAATAATGGTAAAACCAAAGAATAAAAGATTTTTGGGGCTAATTGCATTATCCTTAAGCGTTTTCATTTTAGTTTCGGGCTGTGGGAAAACTGTCCAAAAAGGGGAAGTTGCTGAAACGCCGGACCCGGAGCAGGCGAAAAAGGCGATGGTCACCAAACATCGGGCTTTCGATCATTTTTCCAAAGGCGATCTGTACCAGCGTTCGGGCGATCTGGAAAAAGCCGCCGATGAGTACCGTCTGGCCTTGTTCTACGATCCCCAATCCGATGAATTAAAAAGATCTCTGGCGGGAATATTATTCGATTTGCATAGATATGATGAAGCCCTGGAAGTTAATATTAAGATAGATAATCCCTCGATTGAAGATATGATTCTTACGGCCGATTGTTATAACGCGACCGAGTCATTAGATAAAGCTATAGAAAGCTATAAGAAAATCGCCGAAATGGATTCGGTGCCGGAATCGATTATCAGAAATCTGGCTGATTATTATTCCCGTTTGGGCAATGTGTCGAAAGCGGAATATTATTACAAAAAGCTGATTGAGAACGGTGAGCAAAGCAAATTCTGGCGTTTACAGCTGGCCTCGGTTTATCTTATCAATGACAAACCGGGGAAAGCGAAGAAAGTATATCAGGAGCTTGTAGAAGAGGATTCGCTTAATTATAGCGCTTTTTTAGGCTTGGCAAACGTATGTGAATATCAAGGGGATATTACGACGGCGGAAAGCCTTTATACGGTTGTCGCTAACCGAAATTGGGATGACGCCGGCGTGCTGAATATTCTTTTACCGGCTTTTATAAATATAAATAACAACGAAATGGCCGCCAAGATTACCCGCCGCGTTATTGAACTATATCCCGACGATTACCTGGCGCATCGAAAATATGCCCTGCTTCTGTTTACAATCGGTGATTTCGATAAATCCGATTCGGTTTTAAACGCGATCTCCGGATTGGTAAGCGATGATCCTATAGTTTATTATTATAGAGGTCGGATTGCCGTTCAGACTGAAAACTACGCCAGGGCGGAGTCATTATTTTCAAAATCAATTGAGCTTGAAGACACGCTTTTTCAAAGCTGGATTGGCCTGGCCAATGCCCGCAATTCATCAAGCGGTTATGAAAGCGCCATGGCCGCGTTGGATTCGGCGCTTATTAAGTGCCCGGCGGATTCGATCGAAATTTTTTACTACACCGCCGTATTTTTAAGCCGTGAGGAAAAATATCCGCAAGCGATAGATTATTTCCTGCGACTACTGGCCGCTCAGCCGGATGACAGCGATGCCAAATTCAATTTGGCCGCGTCTTATGAACGATCCAAACAGATTGAAAACGCCGAAAAAATATTCCTCGAATTGCTGGAATCGGAGCCGGATAACCCTGTCATATTGAATTACCTTGGCTATATGTATGCCGATAACGGAATCAAACTCAAGGAAGCCAAAAAGCTGATAAAAAAAGCGCTAAAAATCAATCCCGATAACGGAGCTTATCTTGACAGCTATGCCTGGGTTATGTATAAGTTGGGTAAGTATAAGGAAGCGCTGGAATATCAGATTAAAGCTATCGAGGCCAGTGAAGCTGACGCGATTCTGTATGATCATATGGGCGACATTTATTTCGCCCTTGATCGAAAAACAGAAGCTTTGGGTAACTGGGGAAAGGCTCTGGAATTAGACCCGGATAACGATCAGATTAAAGAAAAAATGAAGTAAGAAGTTGAATTCCAGAATTAAATCGAACGCTTATTTATCGTTTTTACTAATAGCCCTGGCCTTTAGCTGCGCCCAGATAGAGGCGCCATCCGGAGGGCCGGAAGATAAAACACCGCCGGAAATTATCTCGGTTACGCCTAAGTCCGGTTCGGTTAAAGTGCCGCTTGATACCGAGTTGGAAATTATCTTTTCAAAAAACATGAATAAAAGCTGTACCTCGGCGGTTTTTATATCTCCTTTGTTTTTTGATTATCCCAAATACAAATGGTCCGGCAAAAAATTGAAAATAACGCTTCCGGAAAAGTTAAAACCCAATACGACCCACGTGCTGACAATTGGCGCGTCCGCCCAGGATAGCCGCGGTAATAAATTGGGACAATCGATTTCCACCTCATTTTCTACCGGCGAAACAATTTATACCGGCTCCATTTACGGTAAGGTGTTAGCTTCGGAATTACAAAAACTTAATGTCTGGGCTTATAAGCTCCCATCCAGCCAGCCGGATACATTCTGGATGAAATTGCCTGATTACGTGACCCAACCCGACAGTTTCGGCGATTTTCGTTTCGAATACTTAAGCTATGGCGCCTATCTGGTTGTAGCTGTCGATGATAAAAATTCCGATCAATTTTGGGCGCCTCCGGGAGAGAAGATGGCTTTGCCCGATACGCTTGTTTATTTGAGCGAGGAACAACTCGAATTTGGGCCTCTATTAATGATGCCGGTTGAGCGCGATACGCTGGCGCCTTATTTAAGTGGGGTTTCATCACCGGACAATCAAACCATAGTAGCTAATTTTTCGCAGAAGATGGATATAGTTTCATTATTACTCAAGGAGAATTACACTATTTTCAATATTGATGATTCATCAGCTAATCCTGCTGTCATCAATATATTTCCGATGTCAGATGAACTGAAAGCGGCCATTATCAAGTGTTCGGCCATGACTCCCGAACAGAAATATAAAATCGCTATTGATAGTATTAGATCTCATTTCAATATCATTGCCGATACTTTATCGCGATTTTTTAGCGCGGGCGATATTGACACAGCCGGCCCGGAATTAATCGCGATTACTCCCAATCCTTCGCTTCAACCTCAATTGGGCGGATCTTCAATAAAATTACAGTTTTCGGAAACGATTGATACGCTGGATTTTTCCACTATAATAACATTCACAGACACACTGAGCAATTTAATAGAATATTTGTCAGACTGGCCATATCCAAATCAGGTTATATTTAAGCCCGCGTTTGAAGAGGGTGAGAAGTATTTAATGTTATGCGATATGAGCCGGATTTTGGATATGGCCGGTAATCCGGCGGGAGATACAATAATTACATATACTTATAATATCGCGTCTAAAGATAGTCTGGGTCAGATTGTCGGCCAGGTTGTTAACGCGCCCGGGACAAATATTAAGGTCGCTGTTTATCCTGCCCGAAGCGAGCCCGTTTTGGCTGATACCGATGAAAACGGCCGATTTATTTTCCCATATCTTTTCCCGGGATCATATATTATCAGGACTTTTTATGATATTAATGGTAATGGCCTATTTGATGGCGGGCAAATAAGGCCGTTCGAGTATGCCGAACCGATTGGGGTTTATGCTGATAGTGTCCAGGTTAGAGCTCGTTGGGAAACCGATATTGGCGTCCTTGATTTCGCGCCTTCAACAAAATGAATTGACACAATCGAATATTTTCGTATAATTGTACTCTATAGTGTTTAAGCGGAAAGGTTAAAAAAGTTGTCGTTAAAGAAGTCTCTTTTGTTAATTGGCATATTTATCATTATAGGCAATAGCGCCTCCGCTGATGTGTATCGGTCCGAGATAATAACTCGAGATTTTATAAGCAATCGGCTTGAATTTTCAGTCGAACCAAACTATCTCGATCTGATTTCTGTCGAGATAATTAATCGATTATATCCGGTTGATATATTAGCCTCCGGACATTATATCGCGATTGGTCCTGATAAAATTGACGTAGGCAGCAAAATCGTATTTTATTATCACGCGCCCTCCGATTCAAATTTTAGTACAATTACATGGCGGCTTTATGATGGCTCAAAAGCCGCATCAATTTACTCAACTCCACATTTAACGATTGATTTAATTCCGTTATTGGATGTCACGGATACGTTATCCAGCGGTATAGCCGGGGAGCCGGATACTCATAAAGTTGGTTTTAACATTTGGACCAATCAAATTGAAGAGAAAGGTCAAATCTGGATCAGTTTTAACACCAGTTTTGATGCCGGTAGTATCAATACCGATTCAATTAAATATTCCGATGACGATGGGGCTAATGACGGTGATGAACCGACGGTCGACTCCGTGGACGTTATCGCTCATACTGTAATTATCAGGCTTGATTCTGGGATACCGGCGGCCCCGAATTCGCGGATCAATATCGAATTAGGTCCGGTGACTAATACTATCGCCGGAAATTATATTATTACGGTTCAAACTCTCGATTCAACCGGGACGATGGTGCATACGCCCACGGCCTCCGAGGCTTTTGCTATTGAACCCAATGTATTAAGCAGCGTGACTGTGTCTCCCGCGGGGAATATCACCATGCCTTCCGATTCGATAATCATTTTTACGGCCGCCGGTCATGATACTTATGGCAATACTATTGGAGGCTTAAGTTTTAGCTGGGCAAGCACGGTAGATTCTTGCGGCTGGATCGATGGCGGCGCCTTTCGAGCCAAGAAGCGGGGACAATGTTATGTTACGGCGACCTCGGCGGGATTAGCCGATTCCTCCGGCTTGATTACAGTCGTGGCGGGCGATTTAGACAGGTTTGGCTTGACCGGGTATCCAACCTCAATCACCGCCGGCTCCGCCTTTCCCGGCCAGATAGTTGTGACAGCTTATGACGTGAATAGCAATAGAATCTATGATTTTGCCGATTCGATTTATTTTTATTCTGATGATGATTCCGCATCGTTTACTTATGACGAAGATAACCTGTATACTTTTCAGGCCGCTGATTCCGGCCGGGTGAGTCTGGCCGGCGCAAATTTTGTTTTAAAAAAGTCCGGCTCCAAGACAATAAGCGTAACTAATGGCTCAGACACCACTACATCATCCGGAATAACCGTGCAAGCGGCAAGCATTAACGCATATTCTTTTTCCGCTCTGGGCAGCCAGACCGCCGGCGTAGCTTTTAATTTAACCGTTACGAGTGCGACCGATCAATATGGCAATGCCGCTTCTGGAATAGTCATAGTTGATGATATGCCGGGAGGCGGCGGCAATTCGCCTTATGGAGTGCCGCCGATATTCAGTAATATAACGGTAACTAACGGAACGGGATTTTCTCAGCAAATCCTGACCAATGCCGTACCAACCGTACTCAAAGGCGAGGTCAACGCTATTGTCGAATTAACCGATACCATAACTGTCCAGCCGGGAATAGTCGGTTATTTTATACTTACTAATTACCCTGACACGATTACCGCCGGCCAGTCGTTCCCATCACCGGCTAAAAATCCAATAGTGACTGTCAGAGATTTATATGGCAACATCAGCACCAATTATAACAGCACCGTCTATTTTAGCGGCGCGGAATCTTTGCCCGCGCCATATACATTCGTTCCGGCGACAGATCATGGCGTTCATTCTTTTTCGGGTAATAATTTTATTTTCGAAACTGCGGGATTCCGCAAGTTTCAGGTCTATAACGTTGATGCATCTTTGGCGGATACATCATCGGCAATTGAGGTTTATGCCGCGGCCATCGATTCATTTACGTTGTCAAACCCTGGCGCAGCTATGGCCGGGGTGGCGTTTAGTCTTTCGGTAAGCGGTGCGGTTGATGAATTTGGTAATGCCGCTTCCGGTACTATTATAGTCGCCGATAGCAGCGGCGCCGGTAACGCGCCGGATGGTTCGCCGCCTAGTTTAAATAATATAGCTGTAGCCAACGGTTCCGGAAACGCCCAGCAAACTCTGGTTAAGACAGGGTCGGTAATCCTGAAAGCCACAGGCGGCGCTTATATCGATGCAACCAACGCATTCACTGTGCAGCCTGGCGCGCCCGGCGGATTGGCGGTAACTAATTGTCCGGCCTCGATAACCGCCGGTCATACATTCCCATCGCCGGCTAACGACCCGGTAGTCACCGCCAGCGATCTTTTTGGCAATCTGGCGACAAATTATACGGGCACTATCACTTTTTCGGGACCTGAAACCGTCCCCGGACCTTATACTTTTGTGTTAGGGGATGCCGGGCAAAAATCATTTTCGGGCGATAATTTCGCGTTTGAAACGAGCGGCTGGCAAAATGTAACGGTTACGGATGCCGCCAATAGCCTGACCGGTGTTTCTTCGCCGATCAATGTTTTAAGCAATGATATCGCTTCATTTACTATATCAGCGCCGGCCAATGTGACCGCCGGTGTTTCATTTACGGCTATAATTACTAACGCTTTAGACCAATATGGCAATAACGCTTCGGGAGTAATCACCGTTTCGCTCATCGGCAACAGCATCTCACCCAATGGCGATTCTCCGGTAATCAATAATATCACTATTAGTGACGGTACCGGCAGCGCTTCCCAGATGCTGGTTCGAACCGGTGTTGTCAAGCTGACCGGTACATTCGGTTCACACGCTGATACAACTAATAATATAACGGCCGCGCCCGGCACTCCCGGCGCTGTCAACCTTGGCAATTATCCCGGCAGCATCACAGCCGGCCAAACATTTCCCTCACCGGCCAATGATCCAATAATCACGGTTTATGATATATTTGGCAATCTGGCGACGAATTATACCGGAACTATAACTTTTTCGGGACCTGAGACTATCCCCGGACCTTATACTTTTATAGTAGGGGATGCCGGGCAGAAATCGTTCTCCGGAACAAATTTCGCATTTGAGACAGCCGGTTTGCGGACTCTGACTATTACGGATGCCGCCAACAGCTTAACCGATAGTTCTACGCCAATTCAGGTTAACGCCGCGGCGATTAGTTCGTTTACTTTATCCGAACCGGGAACGGTAACAGCCGGAATGCCTTTCACGCTGTCAATAGCTGACGCCAAAGATTTGTATGACAACAACGCCTCAGGAACGGCTACTATAACGATCGTAGGCGGCAGCATATCGCCCAATGGCGATTTGCCTGTGATTAACAATATCGCGGTCAACAACGGTGCGGGTTCAGCGAATCAGACCTTGGTTCTGACCGGAATTGTGAGACTTGCCGGTGCCGCCGCATCAATTGTCGACACGACTGCTAATATCACGGTAATTCCCGGAGAACCCGGCGCCTTAATTTTGAGTAATTATCCGGATACAATTTTCGCGGGCCAATCTTTCCCATCTCCGGCTAACGACCCGGTTGTTAGGGCAAATGATATATTTGGCAACCTGGCTACTAATTATACCGGCATAATTACATTCTCCGGGCCGGAGACCGTGCCGGGACCGGATACTTTTGAAGTCGCCGATGCCGGGCAGAAGAGCTATTCGGGCGATGATTTTATATTCGAAAATGAAGGCTGGCGAAACCTGGTGGTTACCGATACTGATAACGGTTTGGTTGATACATCGCAGGCGATACTGGTATTGAATATGACGATTGTATCATTCGCGATAGCCGCGCCGGCAAATGTTACCGCCGGTGTGCCATTCGATGCTTCGGTTAGCGCCGCTCAAGATCAATATGGGAATAGCGCCTCGGGTGTTGTGAATATAACCGTATTAGGAAATACTGTTTCACCCAATGGCGATATGCCCACCATCAGTAATATTGTGGTTAATGATGGTTCGGGTAGAGCCGGCCAGATACTTGTCCTAACCGGCACGGTGAAACTTATCGGAACTTTAGGCGCGTTTGCCGACACCACGAATGATATTACTATTGGTCCAGGCGCGCTTGGTGGTCTGGAACTTGGCAATTGCCCCGACAGTCTGATAGCCGGTGAAACATTTCCCTCCCCGGCCAATAATCCAATCGTGACCATTGAGGATTTATTTGGTAACAGAAGTACTAATTATGCCGGAACAGTCACTTTTTCAAGCGCCGATTCAGTGCCCGGCCCGTACACGTTTTTACCGGGAGATTCGGGCCAAAAGGAATTCTCCGGCGATAGCTTCCTATTCAGAATAGCCGGATTAAGAAAACTCATCGCTACAGACATTGCCAATAGCCTGACTGACACATCCAGCCTTATATATGTATTCGCGGATGAGATTGATTCGTTCGCGCTGTCCGATCCGGGTACAGTCACGGCCGGCGTTTCATTCAATTTGGCGGTTAGCGGCGCTGTCGATCAGTTCGGCAATAGCGCCTCGGGGATTGTGGCAATTGATAGCGTGGGCCAGAACAACTCGCCTAACGGCAGTGTCCCCACTTTTAATGATATTACCGTCGAAAATGGATCAGGCGGCGCCAGTCAAATTCTCGTTCGAACCGGATCAACCCGCATAAGAGGCGGTTATGGATCATTTTCCGATACGACAGCCGTAATCAGCGTTTTGCCAGGTTCTCTTGGAGCATTGAATGTAGTAGTGGCGTCGCCGCAGATTTCGGGAGTACCATTTGTTGGGCCGTCCATAATAACGGCCAGGGATGGATTTGGTAATGTAAAAACTAATTTTGACGCATCGGCTGATACAATAGTCATCACCGCCTCAAGCGGCGGACCGCTGGCCAATAACGTACTAAATCAGAATTCCGATTTCGCGTCAGGCGTTGCCGATCTGGGCGTGCTTGGCGTGACTTACAATGGCCGGGGCGGATCGGTCACGTTTACGGCTGCCTCGGAATCGGGTATTCAGGGTGTTTCTAACGCGGTTCAGGTTAGATCAATCACGGCCGCTGAACTCGTGCTGAGCCCCTCACAAGTAATACGAGGCGATTCAGCCAGGGGCACACTTAGGATTACCAACCTGGGCAATGTGGCGGTGAATATCACCGATATTGATATATTCACTGCGGGACAGCAATTCGCGCCTGTATTTACACCTTCATTACCCGAACAAATCCCCGGCGGGGCCGATAGTACTTTCAATTTCAGTTTCCTGACTGGAGTTCTCGAACCGGGAGATCATTCTATCTCATTTAGAGCTACCGGCGAATATTCGGGAACGCCAACATCCGATAGCCTGATCGACGCGGATATAATGACCATAGTGACCGAATCCGATATAGTCTATAACGGCGGTACCTTATCGCCATCGGTAGTATCGCGAGGCGAGTCTTATTCATTCGCGATGGGCGTTCACAACGATGGCGGGGCGGCATTGAATCTGGCCGATTCATCCTACCTGTACTTTACGGATGGACCAAATGAGTATACGGCAAATCTGAGCCAGAACAGCTTCGTGGGACCGGGGGCGGACGCCGATTTAATTTTCGTTTCTGAATTAGTGCCAACGGCTTTTACCGCCGGATTGCGTTTTGTAGAGTTTTTTATCTTCGGTTCTAACCTTGCCGGCACGGTTATCGATTCGATTTCGCTTGCCGATAGCGTACTGATCCAAACGGCCTCGAATATCACTCATAACACAGGTACTTTATCGCCGGATATCTTATTAACCGGCGCCGAGGTCGCGTTCTCCGTCGAGGTCAATAATTCGGGTCAGGCCACTCTTTTACTTGATCATAATCAGACACGCCTTATCTTTGGTGATGGCGTGCGTCAATATATCGCGCCGATTGATACATCGGCCGGTGTTCGGGTTGATTCAATCCCCACCGGTAACGCTACTTTGACATTTATCCCAACAGTGCTCGTACCGGAATTTATCGCCGATACCAACTATATTCCGCTTGTCAATATCACCGGAACGCAAAATCAGCGAAGCTATACGACTATTATCAGCACCGATTCGATACTCGTGCTTCAGCCAGGCCAGGTCAGACTTGATTCGCTGACCATGGTCAGCTATAACGTGCCCAAGGTCAATGTCAATCAGGAATTCACAATTCACGGTTATGTCAGCAATTTGGGCAATGAACCCGTTGATTCGGTTCGCCTGATTCTGACCACCGATGGCTATTCGATCTTTAACGATACGCTGGAAGTCGGCTCGGTCGATAATGCCGAAGGAGTATCATTCGATTATGCCGTTACGGCGGATTCAGTTCCCAATCTGCTGGAAGCTTTTTATTGCACGATTGATAAGGCTATCAACCGGCTATCCGGAGATGACGCGCCAATTGCTACGCCGCTGGATAATTCGACCGTGGCTATTATCGAGGCGGAGGCGAATTTGTGGATCGATACACTGTATCTTTCCGATGATTCGCTTTCAACTAATCAGGAATTTACGGTTTATACCAATGTTCGGCATCAGGGGAGTAGCAGTTATACGGGTTCCGATCAGCTAATAATAGATTTCGGCGGCGATGTCGGATTTGTTGTAGAGGATTCCCTGAAGCGCGATTTTATAGCCGATCAGCCATTATCATGGAATGTGACCGCGCCGGGTACGGAAAGGCCGTTGACCTCGTTGACGATCTCATTTTTCGAACCGTTTATCGATTTGAATGATTCATCCACAGCGCTGGGCGCCGATTCATCGCTTGCCTATGATATAGTCGTTACGAATAGAGCGCATATATCGCATCGGGCTTCGATAACAGCCCCCATAGGCGCACTGGATAGCGTACTATCCACCGGCCAATTAGTAATTGTCACCGATTCGCTGTTTCCTACGGGTAATATCGAAGCCAGTTACGCCAGATTAATTTTGCCGTCCGGGTTCACCAGCTCCGGTCCCTTAACCCGGCTTCTGGTGGGTGATAACATCGAATGGCAAGTCCGGGCGGGTGAATCGGAGGTGATAGATTCGCT
>Ga0299912_10001504_pt1 | contig 18807 bp, 16 predicted proteins | sample RVTome_2_FD_207667 | JGI IMG/M metagenome (GOLD analysis project Ga0299912, IMG submission 207667) | Soil microbial communities from uranium-contaminated site in the Upper Colorado River Basin, Wyoming, United States - RVT95D214 (version 2) ... | reverse complement strand
GGTGCGGGTAGATGGCACCGAAAGTATCCTGGTGGAGGTGGCGCTGCCTTATGATCCGGAAGTGCATACGCAGGCGCTGGCCCTGACCCCGGACCCAAGCGTTCTGATCAACGTGGAGTAACCCTGAAAAATCGGCGGAAGGTTGACGGCTGCGGGAAGATTTTCTAAACTGTCCACCAATATTCTGGGCCAAGAAAGAAAAGGAATGGACAAGCTGGATCGGTCTGTGGTCGGTCGGAAATCTTTGCCGGCGAAGAACGTGATCGAGCGCGGAGCCATCCGGCGCTTTGCCGAAGCCATTGGCGATCCCCACCCGCTCTGGGTGGATGAGGATTACGCGCGCTCAACGCGGTTCGGGGGGATCGTGGCGCCGCCCACTTTCGCGGTGAGTCTCCAGGTGGGGAGCAACGTGCGCGAAGGCCTGCCGATTGACTTGACCAAGATCCTGCACGGGGAAATGGAATTTGAATATTTCCGGCCGTTGCGGGCAGGGGAAACTTTCTTCTGCCAGGCCGAGATCGTGGACTTTTACACCAAGGAAGGCAAGAGCGGGCAGATGAGCTTCCTGGTCACCGAGACCCGCGGGGTGGACGCAAACGGGGAGCTGGTGTATAAGAGCCGGTCAACGACCGTGATCCGAAGTTGACGGTTGAGATAAATTTTGGATTTTGGATTTGCGATGAGCGGTCAAGTCTATTTTGAGGACGTGCATGAGGGCGACTCCATTCCCGCCCTGGTCAAAGGTCCGCTCGAGAGAATCCAACTGGTGAAATATGCGGGCGCCTCGGGAGACTTCAACCCCATCCACGTGGATGAGGTCTATGCCCAAGCCGCGGGCATGAAGAGCGTGTTCGCCCACGGGATGCTGAGCATGGCGTTCGTGGGGCAAATGCTGACCGATTGGATGGGGCTCTTAGGGGAGCTCAAGCGCTTTCAGGTCCGGTTCAGCGCCGTGGTCTGGCCGGGCGACGTGATCACCTCCATCGGCACCATCGTGCGGCACTGGGAAGAGAAGGGCGAAGGCCTGGTGGAGCTGGCTCTGGAGTCGAAGAGCCAGGAAGGCACGGTTACGGTCAAGGGCGCGGCCTGCGTGCGCCTGCCGCGACGCTCGGCCTGATCGAGAGGAAAAGGAGGGAAAGACATGCACCTGGGGGTAGGAACGGCACGGAGAGTCGGGATCGTATTGTTGATTCTGGCCATGGCCTGGATCCTGAGCCTGGAGACGCGGGCGCAAAAAGTGAAAATCAAGCCCGAGGCGCCGCAGCCCACCAAAGGCCAGGGCCTGTTCAAGACGGAAAAGTATGACTTGTTGACCCTGGCCATGCACGAGGTCTATGAGCATTACAACCAGGCCCAGGACTATTTCAAAAAGCAGAATTACGATCTGGCCGGGGCCAGCCTGCGGGTGATGGAGTTCTACCTGTCCGGCACCAAGAACATCCTGCCCGGCCAGATCACGGTCTGGGAAAAGGACAAAGCCGCTAAAACCATCACCCTGGACAAGGCCAAATACATTGCTACCGTGGACCGCCTTAACCACTATTCGCAGCAAGTGCAGGCGGGCTTGGCCAAGGGCCAATGGCTCCAGGCCGGCGGCAACCAGCCGGACCCGATGATGGAAACCTGCGTGGGCTGTCACCTGTCCAACCAGGTCCCCACCGATTTTCATCGCGACACCGACTTCAAGATCCTGACCAAGTTGATGCACGAGATTTACTACCACTACCGGGACGCCGGGCCTCTGCTCCAGCAGGAACGCTGGGACCAGGCCCTCGACCTGTTCGTGGTGCTGGACCCGTATTTGGAGCAGATCCCGAATCACATCCCCGCGGTCAACCAGGATCAACAGCCGATTGATAAGGCCCTGTTCCTCCAAGCGCACCAGGAACTGACCCGATTCACCCACGACATGGTGGAGAAGCTCCGCACCCGGAGCTGGCAGCAGGGCAAGCCCCTGCCCCCGCCCCGGATCGTGGTGGACAACTGCTACGCCTGCCATGACAAGGTGGTGAAGATTCCCTCCCCCTGGTGAGGGGCATTAAGCTCCGCGGCCACGCGACCAGCCGAGCCGACTTGGTTTCCTGGAAGAGGGAGACCGAGCCGGCTCTTTTTTCCGGCGGTTGAAAACTCCGGGATTAGACGGTATGATTCCAATGGGTGGGCGAAACCATCACACGCTCCGGCAATTCCAAGCGCATCGGGCGGATCATGGCCGGCGTGCTCTTGATCCTGGCGGCCGCGATTTTCAGCGCCGACCGCTTCGGGGTGCTGGACTATCGGTGCTTGCTCCTGAGTGAAGTCCGGAACCTGCGCGGCCTGCAGGCCAAAGACCGGGTGCTCTACCGGGGAGTGGGGATTGGATACGTGGAGGGCATGCGGCCCGCGGGCGGAGCGGCGTTGAAATTCAGCCTGCGCCTGCGGGTGAAATGCTCGGCCTTCCGCCAGATCCCGCTGGATGCGGCGGTGCGGATCGAGCCCCAGGGCACCAACGACCCCTACCTGGTCAACATCCTGCCCGGCCGGGAGCCGCCGCCGGAGGATTACCCGGGCAAGGTCAAAGTGCTGAAGGAGGCCACGGCGGAAGACCTGTTGCTGCGGGGCCTGCGGGACGTGCTGGACGGAGTGACCGAGGTTTCCAGGGCGAAAAGCACGGAAGCCGAACTGGAACGATTGCGGCAAGAGAATGAGCGGCTCAAGCGCGAGCTGGAACAACTGAAAGAGAAATAAGCCGCGCGGATTGCAAATCCGCGCCACTACCACCAAGTATTTTTCGGAAAGGCCCATGGATCAAAAAATCGAAAAAACCATCAAGGCTTTGCAGAACCATGGCTTCGCCGCGGAATACGCGGCCGACCGGGCCGGGGCCAAGGCGCGGCTCCTGGAGTTGATCCCGACCGGCGCCACGGTGGGGGTGCCGGGCAGCCGCACGGTGCGCGAGACCGGGATCGTGGAGGCGCTGAAATCGCGGGGCGAGCAGGTCTTTGACCACTGGACCGCCCCGCCCTCGGATTCCCTGGCGGTGCGCAAAAGCCAGCTCGCCTGCGACGTGCTCCTGGTCTCGACCAATGCGCTGACCGAGGCGGGCGAACTCGTCAACCGCGACGGGATCGGCAACCGGGTGGCGGCCATGGTCTTCGGGCCGCGGCAGGTGATCGTGGTCGCGGGCCGGAACAAGATCGTGGCCGACCTCCCCGCGGCGGAAGCGCGCATCCGCCAGATCGCGGCCCCGCGGCGGGCCAAAGAGTTGAACCTGCAGACGCCCTGCGTCAAAGCCGGCGAATGCCAGGACTGCAACCACGCCCAGCGCATTTGCCGGGCCACGGTAATTCTCCTTCGCCGGCCGAGTTTGACCCCGATCCGGGTGATGGTGGTGGGCGAAGATTTGGGAAATTGAAGGAGGACCGAATGATCGGAATCATCGGGTGGGGTGGTTACGTTCCCCGGTATCGCTTGACCGGAGAGATTTTCAAGGCGGCCTGGGGGGCCGGGGGCAAGGGCGAGCGGAGCGTGGCCAGTTACGATGAGGACGCGGTGACCCTGGGGGCGGAGGCGGCGCTCGAGGCCATCTCCGGCCATGACCCGCTCGAGGTGGACCGGCTCTACTTCGCCTCGGTGAGCGCGCCCTACCTCCAGCACCAGAACGCGGCCATCGTGGCGGCGGTGGCGGATTTGCGCCAGGACATCTTCGCCGCGGATTTCGGCGGCTCGGTCCGCTCCAGCACCGCGGCGCTCAGGGCGGGCTTTGACGCGATCAAGGCCGACAACGCTTCCCGGGTGATGGTGGTGGCCGCGGACCTGCGCCAGGCGCTGCCCGGCGACCCTCTCGAGCGGGAGTTGGGCGACGGGGCCGCGGCCCTGCTTCTGGGCCGGGACGACCCGGTGGCGGTGTTCAAGGGCTTTTACTCCACCTCGAAAATCTTCCTGGATTACTGGCGCCGGGAGGGCGATCCCTTCATCCAGAGCGGGGACGCCAAGTTCATCCACGACGAGGGCATCAGCCGGCACTTGCCCGAGGTGCTGGAGGACCTGCTGGAGGCGCTGGACCTGGCGCGGGGGGACATCCAGACGGTGGTGTTCTCGTCCCCCAACCTGGGGCTGCGCCGGGCACTGGAAAAGGCCCTGGGGTTCCAGCCCCAGCAATACCTGGCCGACACGCTCCAGGCCAGGATCGGAGACACCGGCTCGGCTTCGGTCTTCCTCGACCTGGGCGCGGCCTTGGCCAAGGCCAAGCCCGGAGACAAGATCCTTTTGCTCCATCACGGCTCCGGCGCGGACGCGATCTTGCTCGAAGCCACCGAGCATATCACCCGGTTCCAGTGCTCGCTGGAGGGCCAGCTCCAGAAGGCGCGGCCGATTTCCAGTTATGAAAAGTACCTGAGCTTCCGGAAGGTCTTGCCGCAGGAGCCGTTAAACGTGTGGAGCGCGCTGCCGGTTTTGTGGCGGGAGGAGAAGCCGAATATCCGGCTTTTGGCCAAGCGGTGCGTGAAGTGCGGGGCGGTGCAGTATCCGCCGCGGCAGATCTGCTGGCAGTGCTCGGGCATGGAGATGAAGACCCAGAAGCTGAAGCGGCGGGGCAAGGTCTTCACTTTCACCCGCGACTACCTGCCCCCGAACCCGGACCCGCCCACCAACATGGTGAGCGTGGACCTGGAAGGCGGGGGCCGCTTCTACGGCCAGTTGACCGACCTGGGCTCGGCCAAGGTGGAGATCGGGATGGAAGTGGAATTGACCTTCCGGAAGCTCCACGAAGGCGGAGGGTATAACAATTATTTCTGGAAACTCAGGCCAGTTTAGGATTTCAAACACAAAGGCACAAAGACACCAGGAAGATTAAAAAATTTAAAAGATGAAGGAATTAATTTTTTCGTGTCTTTGTGTCTTTGTGGTGAAGAAAAGGAGATGGAAAAATGCCGATTGCCAATGAAGTCGCGATTATCGGGACCGGGGTGATCAAGTTCGGGGAGAATTTTCACCAGAGCTACGCGGACATGGCCCTGGAGGCGACCCTGCTCGCGTTTTCGGACGCCAAGGTGGAGATGAAGGACATCCAGGCCGCGTGGTTGGGGACTTATCTGCCCTTCAGTTGGGGCTATGACGGGGTGGCGGGCGCCAGCCTGGCCGAGCCGCTTAACCTTTACAACATTCCGATCACCCGGGTGTCTAATTATTGCAGCACCGGGATGGAGGCGGTGCGGAACGCGGCGCTGGGCATTGCCGCGGGCGAATACGACCTGGTGCTGGCCGTGGGGGTGGAAAAGATGCGGGAGGTGCCGGGCCGGGGCTCCCTGGTGGCCCAGCACGTGGAGCGGGGCCATCCCCTGTATTGCAAGGGCCGGACCGCGCCCGGGATGTTCGCGCTCTTGGCCAACCGCTATTTTAAGGAATACGGGATCGGGGAGGAGACCCTGGCCAAGGTGGCGGTGAAGAACCACTACCACGGCTCGCTCAACCCCAAGGCTCACTTCCGCAAGGAGATCACCCTGGAGCAGGCGCTCCGGGCGCCTCCGGTGGCCTCGCCCTTGAAACTCTTTGACTGCTGCCCGACCACCGACGGCGCGGCCGCGGCGATCTTGTGCCCGGCGAGCAAGGCCCGGCAATACACGGACTCATATACGATCATCAAGGGCGTGGGGTTGAACGTGGCGGGCGGCTACTATTCGGCGCAGATGGACCAGAGCTTTAGCTTTACCGGGTTCAAGGCCACCCAGGGGGCGGCCGCCTCGGCTTATCGGCAGGCCGGGATCACGAAGCCGCTCGAGCAGGTGGACGTGGTGGAGCTGCACGACTGCTTCACCATCACCGAGATCGTGAACTACGAGGATCTGGGCTTTGCCCGGAAGGGCGAGGGCTGGAAGCTGATCGAGGAAGGCCAGGTGTATAAGGAGGGCAAGCTCCCGGTCAACACCAGCGGCGGATTGAAGAGCTGCGGGCACCCGGTGGGCGCTTCCGGCGTGCGCATGATCGCGAACATCTCGGACCAGCTCCGGGGCCGGGCCGAGAAGATGCAGGTGAAAGACCCCAAGCTCGGGGTGGCCCACACCCTGGGCGGGCCGGGCGCGCTGGCGTGCGTGTTTGTGCTGGGGGCGCCGTGAAGAGGCAGTAGATCGCAGGCAGGAAGCTGGGAAAGAGGTGTTCTGGGCCAGGAAATTCTTGAAGGTCAGGCGTGATGTGATTTTTTCCCGGGAAGCGGCGGAGTATTTCCGCAGAGAGAATAGCTTCTCTTTTTATTCTCTTGTCCGGCCGGTGACGGATCCGCGATGAAGATTCTGCTGGTATATCACTTCCAGGGCAATTTCTCTTTGATGGGCCTGGAGCCGCTGGGGTTGATCCAGCTCGGCCGGCTGCTCCGGGATCGGGGCCATGCCGTCCGCTATGTCACCCTGGAGCGGCCGGCGCTGGCGCGGGCCATCCGGGAGTTCCAGCCGCAGGTCATCGCTTACAGCATCGCTTCGGTCCATCATGGCCGCGCGCTTCGCATCAACCGGGAGCTCAAGCGAGAGCATAACTTTTATGCGGTGTTCGGCGGGCCCCATCCCACCTTTTTTCCGGAGTTGATCGAGGAAGAGGGGGTGGACACGATCTGCGTGGGTGAAGCGGACCTGTCCTTCCCGGAATGGGCCGATCGGTTCGAGGCCCAGGCGGATTTTGCCCAGGTCCCCAACTTCTGGGTCAAAGTGCGACCGGGCGAGGTGGTGAAGAACCCCCCGGCTCCCCTGGTGGAAGATCTGGACACGCTGCCTTTTCCGGACCGCGAGGGGATTTACCAGAACCGCGGGCTGCGGCAATACCGGATGAAATCCTTCATTGCCAGTCGCGGTTGCCCGTTCGCCTGCACTTATTGTTATAATCAATTGTATCGGGACCTGTATCGAGGCCGGGGCCGGGTCTGGCGGACGCGCAGCCCGGAGCATCTGGTGGGAGAAATCGCCTGGGTAAAAAAAAACTGGCCCCTGGCACAACTCAACATGGTGGATGACGTGTTTGTCCCGTCCCGGTCCTGGCTGGAAAAATTTGTGGAGCTGTATCGGAACCAGATCAACCTTCCCTTTGCCTGCATTCTCCGGCTGGACCGGGTGGATGACGACCAGGCGCGCCTCTTGGCCGAGGCCGGCTGTCGAGTGGCGCTGGCCGCGATCGAATCGGGCGACGAGCGAGTTCGGCGAGAGGTGATGGGGCGACGGATGACCAACGAACAAATTCTCCAGGGTTGTGAGCATCTCCATCGCTATGGCATCAAAATTTACACCCAGAACATGCTGGGGGTGCCGGGGGAGACCTTGGAAGAGGCCCTGGCCACGGTGGATCTGAATATCCGCGGTCGGGCCGACTTGGCCATCACCAGCCTGGCGCTGACCCAACGCGCCATCGCCGAAGGCTATTACTCCGGCGACGTCCGCGAGCTGCCTCATAATATGACCTCCCGCTCCGTGCTCAACCTGCCGGACAAGGCCAAGATCGAAAAACTGCAGAAGCTCACGCCCGCCCTGGTGGATCTGCCGGTCCTGCGGCGCTACGTGCGCTGCCTGCTTAAGCTCCCCCTGCATCCACTCTATTCTTCGCTCCGCAACGCCTGGATGTCGGTGAAAAGCTACCGGGACCTGGGCTTTCGTCCCAACTTCCGCGAGCACCTGGAGATCATCCGCCGCGGGATCAAGTATATTGTGTGGGACCGTTAAACTTGGAAATGAGGGGCCTTCCCTCCAAGCGAGGCGAACATGGACTTTGACCTGACTGACGAACAAAAGGCGATCCGGGAGCTGGCGCGCCGCTTCGCGGACGAGGAGATCGCACCCTCGGCCAAGGAACGGGACGAGAAGGAAATTTTTCCGGATGAAATCCTGAAGAAAATGGGACCGCTCGGCTTCCTGGGCGGGCCGATCCCCAAGGAATACGGCGGCGCCGGGCTCGATTACATTGCCCATGCGATCCTGACCGAAGAGGTCGGCCGGGCCTGCTCCTCGGTGCGCACCACCCTTTCCGTCCACATTTCCCTGGCCCAGCTCACCATCCTGAAGTGGGGCAGCGAAGCCCAGAAGAAACACTGGCTCCCGCGGCTGGCCTCAGGCGAAATCCTCGGCTGCTTCGGCCTGACCGAGCCGGACACCGGCTCCGATGCCGCGAACCAGAAGACCACCGCGCTGAAAAAGGGCGACCGCTGGATTCTCAACGGCGCCAAGATGTGGATCTCGAATGCGGGCAAGGCCGAGCTGGCCATTATTTTCGCCCAAACCGATAAGAGCAAAGGAGCCAAGGGGCTGGCCGCGTTCCTGGTCGAGCGCAACACGCCGGGTTATTCCACCCGGGACATCCACGGCAAATTGGGCATGCGCTCGTCCAACACCGGCGAGATCATCCTGGAGGACTGCGCGGTCCCGGCCGCGAACCTGCTGGGCGAGGTGGGCCAGGGCTTCAAGGTGGCGATGAGCGGGCTGGACCACGGCCGCTACAGCGTGGCCGCCGGCTCGGTCGGCCTGATCCAGGCCTGCCGGGAGGCGAGCGTGGCTTACGCCAAGGAGCGGGTCCAGTTCGGCAAGCCCATCGCCGGCTTCCAACTGGTGCAGGAGATGATCGCGCGGATGCGGGTGAGCGAGGACGCGGCCCGGCTGCTGGTTTACCAGGCCGGGCACCTCAAGAACCGGGGCCGGCCCGATACCATCGCGACCTGCATCGCCAAGTATTTTTCGACCGAAGCGGCCCAGCAGGCGGCGATGGACGCGATCCAGGTGCACGGCGGCTACGGCTATTCCAACGAATATCCGGTCGAGCGCTATCTCCGCGACGCGCGGGTGGCGACCCTGTATGAAGGGACTTCCCAGATCCAGCAGCTGATCATCGGCCGGCACGAGACCGGGATCTCGGCCTTTGTCTGAGCCTGGAGACGCGACCGCTTGGTCGCGACGGGATCCGACGCAGATGAAAGTCATTTACCCTCGGTTGCCTCACCATGCCTAGCCCATCCTTGCTCCCCGCCTGGCGCAGACAAGATTACCTCTATCTGCTCGGTCTGGTCGCGGCCGCGGTGCTGGCTTTCTGGCCCCTCCTCTGCCGGCACCAGAGCTTTTTCCGGCCCGAGCTGTTTGGACATGATTGGGAAGGCGGCTATATTCCCTTGGCGACCTGCGCCATCCTGATGGTAGGGCAGGGTTTTTTCCCGCTCTGGACTTCCGCCTATCTGTGCGGGACTCCACTCCTCGGCACAGCCCAAGGCGGCTATCTGTATCCTCCCTCTTATTACTTCTATGGGCTTCTAGATTTTACTACCGCCTATTCCCTGACTCTGGTCGGGGACCTCGCCCTGCTCGGAATCTTCACCTTCATCCTGTTCCGCTATCTGAGCCTGAGCGGCCCCGCCTCTTTCCTGGCCTCGCTCTGGATGATGCTCTCCGGGCCGGTCATCTGGTTCAGCTTCATTCCCATGGGCCTGCAAGAATTAACCTGGTTCATGGTTCTTTACCTGGGAGCCTTGATGCTCCGGCGCCGCGCCTCGCTTGGAATCTGGCTCCTCTGGGTCGCCGCCTTTTGCCTGGAAATCCTGGCCGGAGACCCGGAAACCCTGGTCTATTCCTGTCTCTTGGTGGCAATGACTTTCGGGCTGCATTGGGCGCTGGAACGAATTCCGCTCCGAATCGCCTTCCGCACCATCATCCTCTTGGCGGGCGGCATCATCCTCGGCGGATTGATCACCCTGGCGCAGGGTCTGACCACCGTGGAGTTCTTCTCCCATTGCATCCGCTCAATTCCCCTGGACTACCAGGCCTACCGGCAAACCTGGTTCGAGCCCAAGCAACTCCTCGGCCTTATCGCCCCCCTCTTCCGACGCCAAACCGGCGAGCTCTTCTTCGGCATCCTCCCCATCGCGCTCCTCCTGGTCGGACTGGTCCGATCCCCGCACGGCATCCCCCGCACCCTGGTCCGAACTTTTCTCGCGCTCGGGGTGGTGCTGTTCTTCAACCCCGCATTCCATTTAACTCCTCTCCTTTACCACCTGCCCGTGGTCTCCTTGTTCTCCCGCCACTATAAGCTGCTCCCTTACTTCCAGCTTTTTCTTTGTCTCGGAGTGGCCCTGGGCGTGGATTCCCTGCTCGCCCGTCCCCGGCCAGCCGGTCTGGCCTGGGTCATCCTCGCCCTCGCCCTCCTCGACCTGGTGATCCCGAGCCGACCGCTCCCCTATCAACTGGCCCTCGCCGGCGGATACCTTTTCATCCTCTTCGCCTCCCGGCGCCGAATCCGACCCCGCCTTCTCCTGGCCGGGCTGATCTTCCTCACTTTCACCGACCTGCTCTCCCGGCTGTGGGATACCCCGCACCGCCTGGACTATCCGCGCTTCGCCGAGTCTTTTCATCAGTTCTTTCGCCAGGCCGATCGCCAGGCGCGAACCGTGATCTCGTATTCTCTCCTGGACCGCATGGCCGACGTCAAACTTCCCGTTCCCATTCAGTCCGGCGTCTGGGAGGGAACCGCGTCCGCAGATCACTGGCTCCATGTTCCGCCCAAACGCTACCTCCTCTTCCTCTCCCGGATCACGCCCCAGATCGTGGTCTTCCGGGACGGCAAGCTCGTGCAGCACTACATTGACAGCGCGCTCAAACACCTGGACTTTGTGACTCCCGAAAACCGCCATCTGGTGGACTATCTCAGCCTCCGATACTTTGTCACCTACCATTTTCCGCTGGCCGTGGCCGACCAGCCCGGAAGCCATTTCCAGCGCCGGGTCCACGACGAAATTGACATCTACGAAAACCTGCAAGCGCTGCCCCGGGCCTTCCTGGTCCACGGCGTCCGCCACTACCTCGACGAGGAGGTGTTGCTCGCCGACCTCGGTTTTGCCGACCACTTCCAACCCCGCGGCCAGGTCTTTCTTCCCGGCCCTGGCCCCGAGCAACCTCCCGCGCCGGCGGCGCCGGGAGAAGAAGTGGAAATTCTTGACTATCAGGATCAGAAATCCGAGTATCGGGTCACGCTTCTCTCTCCCGGCTACCTCTCCACCTCGGAAAATTACTTCCCCGGCTGGCGGGCCTGGGTCAATGGTCAGGAGGCGCCGGTGCTGCGGAGCAACTACACCTTCCGCGCTCTCGCCTTGACTCCCGGCTCCCACCAGATCGTCTTTCGTTATATTCCTGTTTCGTTCCGGATCGGACTGTGGGTAGGGTTGAGCTCGCTCCTGTTTTTCTTGGCCAGCGAATTGTGGTATGTTATCCGGGGCTGGGCTTCGGCGGAATCTCGACTTTCCCGAGCCAGCGAGATTCTCACGATTCGGAGGGATTGATGGCATCATTGGCGTCCAGGCTTGCCTTCCTGCGCTGGGGCGTGCGCGGTTTCGATATCCTGGTGCTGCTCGCGTATCCCACCCTCGGGGCCGCCTTCGCCTGGCCGGGGTGGGGGACGGAAGCCGCGGTCCGGTTCGTCATCTTTTCAGTTCTGAATATATGTTTGCTCACCTTCATTTATCTGCTCAATGACTGGAGCGACGCCCGCCTTAACCCCGAAGAACCGCAGCAACGAAAAGTCCAGGCCCTCAAGCACCCGGAGGTGATGAGCGAGCGGCAGGTGTTGGGCCTGGCCTTCGCTCTGCTCGGCATCGCCTTGCTCGGTTTTTTCTTCCTTTCTCGGCCGGTGTTTATCATCGGCGTGGCGATCACTTTCATAACTTTGATCTATTCCCATCCCCGCATCTACTGCAAGGGCGTGCCGGTCCTGTCCACTCTGACTCATCATTTGGCTTTCGCCAGCCTCTATTTCCTGGCCGGCTGGGCGCTGTTCCAGCCGCTTTCGCCGCCGGCGGTGGAGATCAGCCTCTATTGGGGACTGGTGCTGTCCGCCGGTCATTTCTCCAACGAAATCGAAGACTTTCAGAACGACGCTCGGGCCGGCATCCGCACCAACGCCATCGCCTTTGGCCAGCGCTTGGTCTTCCGGCTGGGGCTGGCCCTCTTCCTGCTCGCCTCGCTCTACTTTCTGGGATTGGCCTGGGCCGGGATTCTCCCGCGGTCGTTCGCCTGGATCGGCGCGGGCCTTGCCAGCGCCTGGGCCATCCAGACCTTCCGCTATCGCCACTGGAAAGCCGGCGATCCCATCCGGCCCTTCCGCTCTTTTTACCGGGCCGCCTACGCGCTCACCTCATTTCTCATTTTCTTCTTGCTGTTGTGGCAAAAGCGGTGAAAGGCACCCTCTATGTGGTGGCCACGCTCATCGGCAACCTGGAGGACCCGCACCGAGCTTTTAGAATGGGCCAGGCAGACCTGCCCCAAATTTGAGTTTGCCGATGGGGATCCGATCTGGGAGGGAGAGGAAGCCGTTGAAAGCAGCGAGTGAATGAGGTCATGAAGATCCAACGGATCATGCTGATTCGACCGGGCGCGCGTTTTTCCCGGATGGTCTTTTCCCAGCCCCTCGGGCTCCTCTACCTGGTTTCGGTTCTGCGCCGCGACTTTCCCGGCGAGTTTGAGATCGAGCTGGTGGAGCAGGCCCTGGATGACCTCAACCTGGACCAGATGCGGGCGCGCATCCAGCGCTTCGACCCGGACCTGATCGGCTTCTCCTGCCTGAGCGTGGAAGCCGACGAGATGCAGCGGGTGGCATCAGTGGCCAAAGCGCTCAAGCCGGAGTGCATTACCGTCCTGGGCGGGCCCCATGCCACCGTGTTTTTCGACTACGCCTTAAACGATCCCAACTTGGACCTGGTCGTGCTCAACGAGGGGGAGATCACTTTTCCCGAGCTGCTCCGCGCTTTGCGGGAGGACCGGCCCCTGGATGAAGTGGCGGGGATCGCTTTTATGCGCGAGGGCCGGTTGGTGCAAACCCCGCCCCGGGACTACGTGCCGGAGCTCGATTCGATCCCGCTCCCGGCCTGGGACTTGATCAATTTCAATCGCTACGCGGTTCAGATGTCCATGAACGCCTACTCTCATTCGCCGCCCACCGCGGTTTTTTGCACCAGCCGCGCCTGTCCTTATCAGTGCATTTACTGCCACAACATCTTCGGGAAAAAGGTCCGCTACCGCAGCGTGGAAAACGTGATGGCGGAGATCGAGCTCTTGACCAAGACTTACGGCGTGCGCGAGCTGCACATTGTGGACGACATCTTCAACCTCGACCTCGAGCGGGCCAAGCGCATCTGCGACGAGATCGTGGCCCGGGGGATCCAGGTGAAGATCGCTTTTCCCAACGGGCTGCGCGGCGACCGCATGGACCGCGAGCTGATCCGCAAGCTCAAACAGGCCGGCTGTTACGCCATCACCTATGCGGTGGAGACCGCCTCTCCCCGGCTGCAAAAGCTGATCAAAAAGAACCTGAACCTGGACAAGGTGCGCCAGGCCATTGCCTGGACTTACGAAGAAGGCATGATTCCCCAGGCTTTCCTCATGCTCGGCTTTCCGGGCGAAACCCTGGAAGAAATGAAAATGACCGTGGACTATACCGTCAACTCCAAGCTGCTGCGCGCGATCTTCTTCACCGTGGTGATCTATCCCCGGACCGGGCTCTATGAATTGGCCCGGCAAGAATACCCCCACTTTGATTTCTCCCGCTGGAATATGTTCGACATGCGCTATTATTCGGAAACCCCTTTTTATACCAAGGCCACCGGCATTGACCTGTTCAAGATCCAGCGCAACGCCTACCGCCGCTTTTTCTTTCGACCCCAAACCCTGGCCGTGTTCCTGTGGCGTTTTCCCAAAAACCTGTTCCTGCTGCGCGGCATTTACTGGGGACTGCGGGCGGTTTTTATTTCCCTTTTCAAAATCGAACCGGTCTTTCGTCCCTTGAGAAAATTATGGAACCGCTCGCGGCGCCTCTTCGCCGCGAACTAAGCCGCCAGGTGGGAACATGAAGAGAAATTCGCTTCTGCTCTTAGACTATGGGAGGGAGAGGAAGCCGTTGAAAGCAGCGAGTGAATGAGGTCATGAAAATCCAACGGATCATGCTGATTCGACCGGGCGCGCGTTTTTCCGACCAGGCCTTTACCCAGCCGCTGGGACTTTTATATCTGGCCTCGGTTCTACGCCGGGAATTTCCAGGAGAGTTAGAAATAGATTTGGTCGAGCAGGCCCTTTACGACCTGAGCCTGGACCAGATGGGGGAGCGAATCCGGGACTTTGGGCCGGACCTCATTGCTTTTTCCTGTCTGAGTGTAGAAGCCGAGGAGATGCACCGGGTCGCGGCCCTGGCGAAACAAATCCAACCCTCCTGCCTCACTGTCTTCGGCGGTCCCCATGCCAGTTCGTTTTTTGACTTTTCGCTGAAAGACCCCAATCTGGACTTTGCGGTTCTCAATGAAGGCGAGATCACTTTCCCCGAGATCATCCGGGCCTTGCGGCAGGATCAGCCGCTGGAAGAGGTGCCCGGCCTGGCCTTTATGCGAAGAGCAGGGGGAAAGGGTCAGGAGAGAAAGCAAGAATTGGTCCAAACTCCACCCCGGCCGCCTCTGGCGGATATCGATTCGATTCCCTTTCCCGCCTGGGACCTGATTGACTTTGCTCATTATGGCCGCCAGATCAGCATGAACACGACCTGTCATTCCCCCCCCTGGGCGGCGATCTTCACCAGCCGCGGCTGCCCTTACCAGTGCATCTATTGCCACAACCTCTTCGGCAAGAAGGCGCGCCAGCGCAGCGTCGCCAACGTGATGGCCGAAATCGAGCTCCTCACCCGGACCTATGGCGTGCGCGAGCTGCAAATCGTGGACGACATCTTCAACCTCGACCTGGAGCGGGCCAAGCGCATCTGCGACGAGATCGTGGCCCGGGGCATCCAGGTCAAGATCGCTTTCCCCAACGCGCTGCGCGGCGACCGCATGGACCGCGAGTTGATCCGCAAGCTGAAGCAGGCCGGCTGTTACACCATCACCTATGCGGTGGAGACGGCCTCGCCCCGGCTGCAAAAGTTGATCAAAAAGAACCTGAACCTGGACCAGGTGCGGGAGGCCATTGCCTGGACCTACGAGGAGGGCGTCATCCCCCACGGCTTCTTCATGCTCGGATTTCCCGGCGAGACCCTCGAGGAAATGAAGCGGACCGTGGACTGGGCGGTTGATTCCAAGCTGTTGCGGGCGTGGTTCTTTTCGGTGATGCCTTATCCGCGAACCGGGATTTACGAGCTTGCCCAACGGGAATATCCGGACTTTTCCTTTACCCAATGGGAGTTCTCCAACCTCCACTACCGCACGAAAATTCCTTTTTACACCAAGGCCACCGGCGTGGACCTCTTTAAAATTCAACGCAACTCCAACCGCCGCTTCTACCTCCGCCCCCGTCTGATCTGGACCCTGTTCTGGCGATCCCCCAAAAACCGCATCATGTTCCGTGGACTTTATTGGGCGCTGCGCGGGGTGTTTCCCTTCCTCTATAAGCTCGAGCCCAGGTTCCGCCCCCTGAGAAAATTTCTCACTCGCCATCGGCTCTTCTGGGACTGAGCCAGTCCATGGTCAGGCGCGGGCCGAAGGCCCTGCCGGGCGAAGGGGAATCGGAACCTATTTCCCCGCGCGGTGGTATAATAAGACGATGAAGATCCAACGGATCATGCTGATCCGGCCGGGGGCGCGGTTCCCCCGCATCCAGCGCTTTGACCCGGACTTGATCGCTTTCAATCCCTACGCGGTTCAGATGTCCATGAACGCCTACTCTCCTTCGCCGCCCTGGGCTATCCAGATCTGATGAGCGGCGCTCTTTACGTGGTGGCCACGCCCATCGGCAACCTGGAAGACCTCACCCGCCGGGCCGAGCGGGTGCTGCGCGAGGCGGACCTGGTCGTGGCGGAAGACACCCGCCGGACCCGGAAGCTGCTCTCCGCCCTCGGCATCCGCAAGCCCTTGCAGAGCCACCACGAGCACAACGAGGCCAAAAGCGCACCTATCATCTTGGCCGAGCTGCAACAGGGGAAAGCCGTGGCCCTGGTCTCCGACGCCGGCACGCCCGGCCTGTCCGATCCTGGAGTGCGGCTGGTCCGACTGGCTCAGGAAGCCGGCATCCGGGTGGTGCCGGCGCCCGGGCCTTCCGCCCTGGCCGCCGCGGTCAGCGTGGCCGGCATCGTGGGGGAAGAGTTCACTTTCATCGGCTTCCTGCCGGCCAAGAAATCGGCGCGGCGGAAAAAGCTTGAGCAGCTCAAAGACCGGACCGAGCGTCTGGTCTTGTTTGAAGCGCCCCACCGCCTGGCCGAATCGCTGCACGATTTAGCTGAGATCCTGGGCGACCGGGAAGCCGCCCTCTTGCGCGAGCTGACCAAGCTCCACGAAGACATCCGCCGTTCTTCTCTTCGCGCCCTGGCGGTGGAGGCGGGCCGGCAAACGCTGAAAGGCGAGATCACCCTGGTGGTCGCCGGGGCCGAGGCGGCTGCTCGCGAAGACCGGGCCGGGCTGGAAGAGGAGCTGCGGGAGCGGCTGGCGGCGGGGGACGTCTCCCTCAAGCGGCTGGCGGAAGAATTGGCTCAGCGTCGGGGTCTGCCTCGGAATTATGTCTACCGCCTCGCGCTCCGTCTTCGCCGGGCGGAAATCTCGGCTCCAGGCGAAGCGCCGCCGCGGGAAAACGAAGCGTGAACTTGGTGCCCTGCCCCATCGCGCTTTCCACTTCAATCGTGCCGTCGTGCTCCTGGACAATCCCGTAGCTCACCGAGAGGCCCAGCCCGGTGCCGGTGCCCTCCGGCTTGGTGGTAAAGAACGGGTCAAAAATTTTCGGCAGGTTCTCCGGCGGAATGCCGACGCCGGTATCCGCCACCACGGCCTCGACCTGACTTTCCTTGCGCCGCGCGCGGGTTTTTAAGCGGAGCGTGCCGCCCTGGGGCATGGCCGCCTGGGCGTTGGTAAGCAAATTGAGGAACACCGACTGCAGCCGGTTCCGGTTCCCGCCGATCAGGGGCAGGTCGTCTTCCAAATCCTTTTCCAACAGGATCCCCTGGAGAGAAAGCTGGCGGCCGACCAGCCGGAGCGCGCTTTCGATGACTTCGTTCAGGCCCAGGGGCCGGCTTTCGGCGGACCGGCTTTGCCGGCTGAACAGCCGCAGGTCTTCCACAATCCGCCGGCAGCGGTGGGCGGCCTCTTCGATCTCGTGCAAGTCGGCATGGGCCGGCTGCTCCGCCGGGATCTCCTGGAGCAGGAGCTGGATATAGGCGAGGATGGCGCTCAAGGGGTTGTTCAGCTCGTGCGCCACCCCGGCCGCGAGCAAGCCCAGGGAGGCCATCTTCTGGGACTGCACCAACTGCTCCTGCGCCTCCTGCAGCCGGGCGTTGGCCTCCCGATAGCGGACCACCGTGTCTTCCAGTTCCCGGGTCCGCTCCTTCACCATCGCTTCCAGGTTGTGGTTCAACGCGCGCAGCTCCTGGTTCTGCCGGCCGGTCAGCTCCTGCAGCCGCTGGTTTTCCAGGAGCAGGTCGTGGTAGGCCAGGGCCCGGTGCACCGTGTCCCGCAGGTCCGAGTCGTCCCACGGCTTCTGGAGAAAGCGGAACACCTGGCTTTGGTTGATCGCCCCGGCCGCGGCATCCACATCGGCATAACCGGTGAGCAGGATCCGCACCACCTCCGGGAAACGTTCCCGCACCCGGTTGAGAAACTCCACCCCGCTCTCGCCGGGCATCCGTTGATCCGAGACCACCAACTGCACCGGGTGCTGGTCGAGAAGCGCCAGGGCCTCCTGGGAATTTTCCGCGGTCATCACCTCCATGCTCTCCCCGTGAAAGAGGCGGCGCAATGACTTCAGCACATCGCGGTCGTCATCCACAAACAAGACCCGGTGGCCCGAGCGCGACGCCGCGGCCGGCCCCTGGTCCTTCGCCTTGGCCTGGTCACTCATGGAGCCCTCCCCCGCACCGCCTCTGTCCGCCCGCGGCCGGCGCCAAGAGCTGCAAGTTATCTCGCGCCTCTCCGAGATCCGGGTCCCGGGCCAGCGCCGCTTCCAGCCAGCGCGCCGCGGCGGCGGCATCGCCCAGGTGAAAGCAGGCCACTCCGCAGTTGTTGAGCGCGCCGGCATTCGCCGGGTTCTGCCGGACCGCTTCCTGGAAAAAAGCGTAGGCGCTCTGGTAACGGCCGAGATGAAACAGCGAGGCGCCCAAGGCTAAAAGGAGTCGCTCCGAGGCTGGAGGATGATCCAACAGCGGCAGCCAGGTGAGGATCGCACGCTCGAAATCGCCCTGCCGGTAATGGCATTCGCCCAGGCATTCCCGGGCCGGCCGGCTCTCCCAGAACAGCGCGCAAGGATCCTCCGGCCGGGAAAGCAAGCGGATCGCGGCCGCATCGTTCCCCTGGCCATAGCGGACCAGCCCCAGCATCAGCCGGCCTTCGGCATGCCCGGGCTGTTTAAGCAGCAAGGCCTCGAGGAACTGGCTGGCCAGGTCCAATTCGCCCAGGACCAGGTAAACCCGGCCCAGGCCGAGCAGGGCCTGGCCCTGCCGGGAGTCCAGGAGGAGCACGCTCAGGTAGGCTTCCGCCGCGGCTTCAAACCGGCCGGCCTTCTCTTCCAAAAGCCCGCACGCCAACCACTGCGACCGGTCTTCCTGCTCCACCGAGGCCGATTGGCCCGGATCTGGAACCGGGATCCCGGATACTGGGTTAAGCTGCTTCATCTTTATTCTTTTTAGGTTTGCAAGCCAGGTGCCAAATCCATTCCAAACCATTTGCTATCTAACTGACCAATATACTTAGACTATTTTTATCCAGCCCAAGAACACCCTAAAGCGCTCCAGCGTCAAGGGCCAAAACCCCTGACCAATCTTTGACACCCGAACCCGATCGAGCAGAGAGTAGCCAGTAGGTGTAATGACTCACTAACTTAGCATACAGCGGGCATGGAGCGGAAATAGTTCCCGAAATTTCTCCACCGGGGT
>Ga0299912_10001503_pt1 | contig 18813 bp, 13 predicted proteins | sample RVTome_2_FD_207667 | JGI IMG/M metagenome (GOLD analysis project Ga0299912, IMG submission 207667) | Soil microbial communities from uranium-contaminated site in the Upper Colorado River Basin, Wyoming, United States - RVT95D214 (version 2) ... | reverse complement strand
AGTTCAAACTCCACGTTTCCCACAGAGGGTAGTTTCAGGTGCATGGCGACGGGAAACCTCCTCTCATCATCGGTATACCATATCTTTATGGTTCCTTCCTTGTCACCCAGGCTGCTGAAGGCGACCTTGGATTCCAGTGATATGGCCTTCACCATACCGTAGAGCGGGATGTCTATCTCACCTCTGTCAGCATAAAAAGTTACCTCTTTTAGCTTGATACCGTCATATATCCGCATCATTATCTTTTGCCCATTCGCCGCCGCTGATTCCAAAAAGAATTTGAGGAAGATGGATAGCGGGTCATAGGTTTTTGGCGGGACGGATATCTCTTGCACGCTCGGGGGGGCCACTCGCTCAACCCGTACCGTGCCACTACCGGCGTCAAAGGTGAGGATATCGGTGTAGTGCTTTTTCTTGGAAAAGATCCCCTTTTGATCCACTTCCTTTATATACCGACAGGGCTCCAAGCCGGCCTCTTTGATATACGAGGTGAAACGGTTGTGCATCCTGAATACGGCACGAGTAATACCGGCGCTATCCACGGTAGCCTTCACCACGTGAAAGGATCCATCGCGTTCTATGGAGAGCGAGGCCTTAATGATATTAGAGCCCAACTTATGGGCCTGGTAGTGGAAGCGTATCCCGTTCCCCGGCTCAGCAGCGAGGGCCATGGCAGAGGGGAAGTTCAGAACAAGTAAAAGGCAAGAAAGGGCGAGGATGCTTACTCTATTCATTGCCCTCCCGCTTCTTCCCTTTTTATCTCGTCGGTCAATTTTTTCCAGTGACTTCTCACCATTCGCTCCGGAAAAGAGGGATGCTCTAAGTAGGGGAGGGAGTTCTCTTTAAATGAACCCTGCAGTTTTTGTATAGCTGCCTCCTTTTCCACCTTCCTCACCCCTATTCGGGTGAGCTCCCGGTGATATGGCACCTCGCATCCCAAGGCCTTCTTTGCCTCCTGCTCATGGGGGTTGGTGGGGATGATTGCCTGGAGATAATCCGGTGCCACCTTCACCGTACCCATGATGACTACCTTGAGATTCCAGAAGTCCGCATAGTAATTAGAGCTCTTGTCCGTGACCTCGAGTACGAGCCCGTTATCCAAGGTCAACTCTTTGAGCAGACTTTCCACAATCCTCTTCCTCACACAAGCTGGCTATTATATCCGCTCAGCTTGAGCAAAGGCAAGGGATAGTTCACTTCTCCCATGAACTGGGGGGCGACTCGTTCCGCGGGATAGAGCGTGATCCCCGCCGTGGGCGGGACCCTCAAGAGTGAGGGCCGGCGGAGTCATAGCATTACGTGTCCGCCATATGCGGTTTACTGCTTCTTCTCGAAGAGGTGTTTGTTTCGCTCCTTGTCCTCTTGCGTCAAAAGGTCTCCCAGCAAGCTCTCCAGGGTATCCTGTGAGTACCTCAGCCGCATCCGCGCCTCGATGTCCAGGAGATCCATGATGTCATACTTCTTGTAATTCAAGATCAGACCGTATTTGCTTTTTATCCTCTCGGCTACCTGTGCCAACTCGGCAATCGACGGTATCTCTTTCTCGTCGGCAACGACCCTCTGTATCCGTTCTGTTTCCAGTGCCTTCACGGTCGCTTCGCCCCTGAACAGCACCAGTGCCTGCTCGGCGGCAAAGCGGACGTAGGGGAGGGGGTCCGCTTTGGCCACCTCTTCCAAGGAAGGGATGGCCTTTTTGTTCCCTATCCGCCCCAGGGATGCGCAGGCATTTATCCTCACCAAGGGGTTTGCATTCTTCAGTCCGCCGACAATCAGATTCACCGCCTCATCATTCCTGATCCGCTCCAAGGCCTCCAGGGCATTCACCCGTACAAACTCATCGGCATCGTTCAGCATCTCCCCCAGGGGCTTTGCCGTATGGGGGTCTTCGATCTCCCCCAGGGCCTTTGTCACCTCCCTGCGTACCCCTTCATCATCATCCCGCAATGCCGTGAGCAAGGGCTCCACCCCCCTGGCGTCCTTAGACTTCCCTAATTGCTCGGCTGCAGCCCTGCGGACGAGGGGTTTGTCTGCCCGCAGGTCTCTGATCAACTCCCCTACCCCCTTTTTCTCTTGTAATAAGGCATGAGCGGGGAAAAGGAACAGGAAGAAGAGAATAAGAGAAAGACCTTTGATTAACCCTCTCTGGTTGTTCTCTCCCGTGTGCATGATGCCCTCATCTCGCCCCCTGAACCCATTTACCGATCGTTATGGGTTCAGCTGTTTGGAAAGAAGGATCCCTTGCCCTATTTATACTCCGATTAAGCGCTCCCTGCAAGAGGAACGCTGCGCCTGTTGATGAGGGGTTTCACTTGCTTTTTCATGCTTCACGTGATAATAAAGAAGCGACCCCAAACAGGTGTTCTTGCAAGGAGCAAGGAGATGAAGGTAAAAAAAAGAATGGCAAAAAAGTTGGTGACGACGAGAAGAGATGCCACCGTCGCCGATGCCATCAACCTCATGAAGAAGCACTCCATCCGTCACCTGCCGGTCGTCGAGGACGGTGAGTTGCTCGGCTGGGTCACTGAGAGGGATATCCGCGAGGCCTATATCGCCTCCCTGATCGAGCAAGTATCGATTGGGGATATCATGATCAAGGATCCCATTACCATCTCGTCGGATGCCAACCTTGAGGAGGCGGCTGAGCTCCTCTATCGTCACGGGATCGGCGGGCTCCCCGTCGTGGATAAGGGTAAATTGGTTGGTGTCATCACGGTTGCCGATATCATGGCCGCCTTCATCGAGGTGATGGGGATCTTACAGGAGAGCTCCCGGATCGATGTGATCTTGGGGGGCAGGCTTCATGCCTTTGAAACTGTGACCAAGATCATTAGAGACCACGGGAGCGAGATTATCAGCGTCGGCATGTCTGCACACCAGGACCGCACAAGGCGCATCTATTACCTGCGGCTTACCAAGTGTGACGTGCATGCACTGGCCAAGGAGATCGAGCAGGCGGGGTATAAGGTGGTTTCTATGACGGAGTGATAGTGGATGCGTACCGGGAGAAAGGCAAATGAAGCAGACGCGCCATTGAGAAAAAAAATCCAAGAAATCCTCCACGAGGTGGAGGCGGCCCAAGCCAGCGATGTCAAGCCCCAGGAGATCCTGCAAAGGATCTCCTTTTATTTGCAGCAGGAGGCATCCCTTGCCATTCCCTTGATCGATGCCCTGGCCAAACTCCCTATCGTCCAGACGGCCCTGCTCCTTGAAGAGATGATGACAATGCTCAAGGATAAGGAAGCCCTCAAGGCCATCAAGAGGGCCCTCTACCGCCTCAGGCAGAAGGGGGTAACGTGGGAGAAAAGAATTTCTTCTGAAAAACCGATATTGCGTCCTGCACAACCCAGTGCTTCCCAGGGGTATGTGGGGGCCATGGATTCTTCGGGAAGCAGGGTCATCATCATCGCACGTCCCCTTCACCGCGGTGGGGCACGAGTCTATTTCAGCATCGTGAGCGACCTGGAGGGGATCCAGCGCCTGGAGATTACTGACCTCACCAAGAAGGACTTGAAGGAGTTTGTCGGCTCACTTGCCACTGCTGAGTTCCCGGTGGTGGAGGCGCCAAGTGGATATTCTGCGCTTCTGCTGAGAGAGGCTGGGGAACATTCCCGGAAGGATGGCAAGTCCCTTCCTCAAAGATATGAGGCAGTTGAAAAAGGGTTAAGCGACGTGCAGTGGGATGGACCGGTTCCTTTGATCTACCAGCATATCAAGGAGGAGGCGGTAAAGGATAAACCACGGCTCCTCAAGGAGTCAGGAGGCCTGCATCGGATCGCACCCTTTTCCACGTGGTTCCTTCCTACCGAGGCAGTGCGAAAGTATGCCGAGGCCATCAAGGAGGCTGAAGCGAGCCACCTTGTCCTTACCCCGCAACAAAAGGATGCACGCCTTAACTCTCTCTACAAAGAGGCCCTTGAGGAACTCTTTCCTGAGGCGCAGAGGCTTCTCTGGAAGAGACGCCTGGAAGAGATGGCCTACATCTTGTGGAAGATGGGAAGGGAAAGAGAAGCCAGCATGGCAGTGAGCGCTGCCGTCGATCTCAAGGCCTCCTTCAGCACCATCGAGCCCAACCCCTTTGTCTGGAACCTTCTGCTCAAGTCTCTCTATGCGCTGATGGAAAGAGAGCGCAGCGGCAAGCAAAGGGAGGAGGGACCTTCCCGCATCATCACCGTGTGAAGCAAAGGTATCGGTGCACCTGTAGAGTCTTTCCGCACAACCTTTACCCTCTTTTTTGCCTCCTTTATCCAGAGCCTGACCAGCGCAGGGGTAGGGGCGCGATGGGGTATGGAATTAAGGTGGGCTGTTCTCTCTATCCTCAGATCGAGATCAAGAGGATCTTGTTGAGCGAGCTGGGTGAGGGTGCTCACTCCAACTTCCCGGAGCAGGCGATAGTTCTCTATCCCCATCCCTTTCAGGGTGATCATCTCGACTTGCCTCATGAGTTTCTCTGCCTCTGGATAGGGGATACCGAGGGCAACGAGGCCCTCAACCTTCCTGCTGATCAGATCCTGGACCTTCTCTACCCCCGCTTGCCGAAGGCGTTCCTTCCATTGTGCCTGCACGCCGGGGAGATCTTTTATCAAGGGGATGTAGGAGACGACGGTATAGCGATCGATGCCGGCGAAGGTAAGGAGACAGAAAAGACCAATCAGCAACCACCAGATGCCTCTTTGCCAGATCCTGCCCCTCTGTCTTGCCATCAGGACGATGCGGTACATGGCATATGCACTCACGGCAAAGGGAGGAAAGCCGAGAAACCCCAGCAGGGGCATCTCGAATAGCTTTCCCTCTTCGAAGAAGGGGACGGTGTAGATCCACTTTGCCTGGGCCCAAAAATTCCACAACTCCCACAGGAGGCCGCAGACCAGCCCCGCAGCCAGGAGGGTCAGGAGCCTCCCAGGCTTGCCTTTCTCGATATCCCGCAGCAGAGAATTGCCCCCCCGTAGGTAAAGCAAGGGCTCGATAAGCAGGGCAAAACCGACCCAGACCAGGGGAAAGCAGAAGCGGGGGAAAAAGAGGGCCGCGAGCAGGAACAACCCTCCTAGGGAAGGCGAGGTCCGAAGAAAGAGAGGGGAGGGATAGAGCTTCTTCCATGAGACGGCCCTGAAGGGCAGAACTGCCCCTAAGAGGTGCATGGTCTCGAAGAGCCCCGGCAGGACCGTTGCATAGGCGATGGCGTAGCCGATCCACCGCATCCAGACCTCAGGGGGGAGATTGATGTAGTACCAATTTGCCAGGCGGAAATTGAAGGCCTCAAATATGCACCAGATAAAGATGGATAAGGGGATCATGCAGAGGAAGATACGGGTCTGGCTGACGATGAGAGATCTCCCTTGCAGCCAATAGACCAGGGCATCGGCTGCCAGGATATAGGACCACCAGGCAAAGGAGTAGAAATAGGTGGTGAATGGCTCTCGCCCCTGGCCCAGCATGACCACGGCCAGGCAGAAGAGGGCAACCCCTATAAGCCCATGGGGCTTAATCTTTGCCTTCACTGCCTTTTCTGAGCTCCTTGAGCGGGCGCATCCCCTTGACCGCCTTCTCTGGCAGCAGGTCCCACGGTATCTGCCAGGGGCGCGCAAGGCGCCTCTCTATCGTAATGACCCTGGTAGGGGTGCAGATGAAGTCCACGGCAACGTCCTTCTCCTCCATAGGCACCTGCTCGCGCACCTGTAGGTCATCCACCAGGGCGACCACCGAGGTCTGCTCGTTTACCGAGCCGATCTCCCGCAAGATCATGTATTCCAGATCAAAGTACCCGCTCCCCTTGCCGATCCTCCCCCCTTGGAGATCCACAGCTACGGCACCGGTGGCCAGCAGGTCTATAGTTCCTATCTCTTTGCCAGTGGTGTCGAGCCGCGTACCAAATCGCCGAACGCCGGAGCTGCGGGCTGCCTGCTGCCAATCCCTGGCCTTGATCTCCCCCTTGTGCAGGAGGTAGAAGCCGTCGCGCAGGCCAGGGGTTGCCATGATCAGCCTCTTGCCATCCATTATGGCGTTAACCCTGACCTGCAGTTGGGCCTGATCAGGGGGGACCATGATGGTCCTGGCCCTTTGATACATGGCGAGACCCCTCAGCCTCTCAGCTGCCTTGTTTTGTCCTGGAAAGGTGGGAATGGTCCCCCGTATGGCAAGAGAAAGGCCCGCGGCCTCCATCTGCCCCCAGGTCGCCTCCCTAATGTTCGCCTTGAGGGCAGGGGAGGGTGGAATTTCTCTGTGCGCCATACTCCTATCGCTTATAACGTCTCGGCTCAACCAACCATGCGCAGGTTGATGGCGGCTTGGCGCATCCCCCTGAGGGGCGATTCCCGCAATTTCTCGATGTTCCGAGCAATAGCCCTGCGGGAGAATGCCTCCGGCTCCACGTTCAGATTGCCGAGGCCGGCGGCAGCGGCCAAGGCAGAGAGTTCCTCAACGGTATAGGCCGCTTTGATCGAATTTAAGAAGGCCCTGGCCTGATTCTCATTTAAAAGGGCAGCTATTTCCTGGACCAATGCATCAGGGGTATCACGTTTTAGATCGCTCACGTAGACAAATCCCTTTTCAACAAGCACCTGTTTTACCTCTGCCAACGCGCGAGCGAGTTCGCGCCAGTGGTGCATGGCACCGTGGCTGACGATCATTTGTACGGAGTGGGTCTGGAAAGGGAGGTGATGCACATCGGCCACCACAAATGCCACATTTTCGGCCGTGGTCCGTTCTCGTGCCAGTTTGGTCATGGGGAAGGAGATGTCCAATCCAAGGACCAACAGCTGGGGGGAACGGAGAGCCAACTCCGTAACCAGGCTCCCCGGCCCGCACCCCAAATCGACAGCTACGCCGGTGCGGGCCTTGGCCAGGTGTGCTATCTCATCGGCGATGAGCGAGGCGGTGACGTGGAGATAACCGTCTGTGAGGGCCTCATATTCATGAATGGCCTCAGCCTCTTCGACCAGTTCAAATTCCTCTTCAAGCCTCTCTTTCCTTTCCACCATCAAGCCTCCTCAGTTTATTTACCTGTGTACTATAATCCGCATCGTCCGTTAGAGTCAAGGCAATGAAGGGAAGATCAAAGGCGCGAGAGTATATTTTTTCGACCTTGACACAAAGAGGTCCCTTCCCTATACTCTCGTGCGGTCCACTGTCTGCATGGTAATAGGTTTGAACGTCTTTAGCTTCTAACCATGGATAAAAACCGGGAGATACCGAGGGGAGCGCTTCATGCCCAGGCGCGATGATATCAAAAAGGTGATGATTATCGGTTCAGGGCCCATCGTTATCGGCCAGGCCTGCGAGTTCGATTACTCCGGCACCCAGGCCTGCAAGGCATTGCGCAAGCTCGGATATGAAATCGTGCTCGTTAATTCCAACCCGGCGACCATCCAGACGGACCCGGGCATGGCCGATATTACCTATATTGAGCCCCTGAACCTTCAGACCATGGCGGAGATCGTCGAGGTGGAGCGGCCGGATGCGATCTTGCCCAACCTCGGCGGCCAAACAGGATTGAATCTCTCTTCCGAGCTGGCGCGCTCGGGCGTTCTCGAAAAATACGGCGTCAAGGTCATCGGCGTCGAGATCGATGCCATCACGCGCGGCGAAGATCGCCTCGCCTTCAAGGAGACCATGAATCGGTTGGGCATCGAGATGCCAAAGAGCGAGATCGCCTATACCGTGGAGCAGGCGGAGCAAATCGCCGGCGATCTCGGCTATCCCGTGGTCATCCGCCCTGCCTATACCCTTGGCGGTACCGGAGGAGGGCTGGTCTACAATGTCGAGGAGTTGCGCGTTGTGGCGAGCCGCGGCCTTTCGGCAAGCCTTGTCAAGCAGGTCCTGGTAGAGGAATCGGTCCTCGGATGGGAGGAATTAGAGCTTGAGGTGGTGCGCGATGCCAAGAACCAGATGATCACCGTCTGTTTTATAGAAAATGTCGATGCGATGGGGGTGCACACGGGTGACTCTTATTGCACCGCCCCTATGCTCACCATTGATCCCACTCTCCAGCAACGCCTCCAGCAATACTCCTACTCCATCGTCGAGGCGATCCGGGTCATCGGTGGCACCAACATTCAGTTCGCCCATGACCCGAAGACCGGACGCGTGGTGGTGATCGAGATCAATCCCAGGACCTCGCGCTCCTCGGCCCTGGCCTCCAAGGCCACCGGCTTTCCCATCGCCCTGATCTCATCAATGCTGGCAGCCGGCCTGACCCTCGACGAGATCCCCTACTGGCGAGAGGGAACGCTGGAGAAATATACGCCATGGGGAGATTATGTCGTGGTCAAGTTCGCCCGCTGGGCCTTCGAGAAGTTCGCGGATGCCGAAGACAAGCTTGGCACCCAGATGCGGGCTGTCGGCGAGGTGATGAGTATCGGCAAGACATATAAAGAGGCCTTTCAGAAATCCATCAGATCCTTGGAGATCGGGCGCTCAGGGCTTGGATTCGCCAAGGACTTCCATGAGAAATCCCTCGATCAGCTGATGGCCATGTTGGTGGAGCCCTCAAGCGAGCGGCAGTTTATCATGTACGAGGCGCTGCGCAAAGGGGCGAGAGTGGATGATCTCTATCGTGTGACCTATATCAAACCCTGGTTTATCGAGCAGATGCGGGAACTCGTGGAGCTCGAAGAGGAGATCCTCCAATTCAAGGGAAAGGACCTGCCTGACAAGCTCTTGATCCAGGCAAAAAAGGATGGGTTTGCGGATGCGTATCTCTCGCACCTGCTCGGGACCCCGGAGCCTAAGATACGCAAGCGGCGAACTGTGCTCGGCATGGTTGAAGGATGGGAGCCCGTGCCGGTCAGCGGCGTCGAGAACGCAGCCTACTATTTCTCCACCTATAATGCCCCTGACAAGATCGCGGTCAGCACGCGGCGCAAGATCATGGTCCTCGGCGGCGGCCCCAATCGTATCGGTCAGGGCATCGAGTTCGATTATTGCTGCGTTCACGCGGCCTTTGCTTTGCGCGACGAGGGGTTCGAGTCCATCATGGTCAACTGCAATCCTGAGACCGTTTCCACGGACTACGATACCTCCGACAAGCTCTACTTTGAGCCTCTCACCGTCGAAGATGTCTTGAGCATCTATGAAAAGGAGCGACCTGTGGGTGTCATTGTCCAGTTCGGCGGCCAAACCCCCCTCAATATTGCCAATGAACTGGCGCAGGCGGGAGTCAAGATTCTCGGCACGGCACCCGATGTGATTGATCTGGCGGAGGATCGTGACCGCTTTCGTCAGATGATGCTCACGCTCGGCATCCCCATGCCCGAATCGGGCATGGCCAGTACCCTTGCCGAGGCCCTCGAGATCGCGGAACGCATCGGCTACCCCTTGATGGTGCGTCCATCCTACGTCCTCGGCGGCCGGGGGATGGAGGTAGTCTATGACGAGGAGATGCTCGAACGCTACGTCGCCGCGGCGGTCGGGGTAACGCCTGAGCGCCCCATCTTGATCGACAAGTTTCTTACCAATGCCGTAGAGGCCGAGGCTGATGCCATTGCCGATGGCACAGACGCCTTTGTCCCTGCGGTGATGGAGCATATCGAGCTTGCCGGCATTCACTCTGGGGACTCGGCCTGCGTGATCCCTCCCATCAGCATCGCCTCGAAGCACCTGAAGACGATCTACGACTACACCAGGCGGATCGCCACGGAGCTCAAGGTGATAGGGCTGATGAACATCCAGTACGCTATCGCCAATGATACCCTTTATGTTTTGGAGGCCAATCCCCGAGCCTCTCGAACGGTGCCGTTGGTCTCCAAGGTCTGCAATATTCCCATGGCCCGTCTGGCAACCCAGGTCATGCTCGGCAAGAAGCTCTCGGAGCTGAATCTTAAGCCCAAGACCATTGCGCACTTCGGGGTCAAGGAGGCGGTCTTTCCCTTCAACATGTACCCCGAGGTTGATCCCCTTTTAGGGCCGGAGATGCGCTCAACCGGTGAGGTCTTGGGGTTGGCCGACTCTTTCGGCCTCGCTTTTTTTAAATCGCAGGAGGCAGCTGGCCAGCGCCTTCCAACGGAAGGAACTGTCCTGATCACCGTTTCTCAGAGAGAGAGGCCTGCCGTGCTGCACGTGGCAGAGGAGTTTCACAAACTGGGGTTTCAGATCAAGGCCACCGAAGGGACCCATCTGTTTTTAAAAGAGCACGGGATCCCGTCTGAGCATATCCTCAAGATGCATGAAGGTCGGCCCAACATCGTCGATGGCATCATGAATAAAGAGATCGACTTAATCATCAATACGCCCAGCAGCAGATTGAGCAAATACGACGACTCCTACATCCGAAAGGCCGCCATTAAGTACAAGGTACCCTACATCACCACGTTGGCCGCAGCTACAGCAGCTGCCAAGGGCATTGCTGCCTTTCGGCTCGGCAAGGGGATGGTGCGCTCGCTTCAGGCATATCATCATGAATAACAAAGGGGACAGGCTACTTTGGAATGAAAAAAAGTAGCATGTCCCCTTTTTACCCTGTATTCTCTTATTTCTTATACTTCTCGATCATTACGGGCGGTATCTTGATGGGCACCATACCTTTGTACGTGACCTCCGGAGAATTCGGGGTCATCTTCCACTTGTTGGGCCACACACCCCTCTGCTGACCATCCTGCCACTGGATGACAAGCCCCGTCGAGTACCCCGCGCCCCAGGTGAGGTCATGCAGCGGGTTGCCCTCGCCATCCTTTGCGTATTTTATCGTGCTGGTACTGGTCTTGTACACACGATTCTCCAGGACAGCGACCAGCTTGTCGGGGTCGAGGGTTCCGGCCCGCTCGATGGTCGGCGCGAGCGCGAACCTAATGGTGTCATAGGTACCTGAGGTGTAGGTCGGCATCTGGCGGAACCGTTTTATATAGCCTTCGACAAAGTGCTTTGTGTTTTTATTGGCCTCAACCCCTCGGCAATAGGTCGTCGAGGTCATCATATAGTTACAGTTTCCCCGCGTGGCCTGCCAGAAATCATCCTTCGCGCCCTCCGAATTGATACCTATCTGCATGGCCGGGATCTTGAGCTCCCCTGCCTGCCGGGAAAAGGGGATCCCGACGGTGGAGGACATGATCGTAAAGATGATATGGGCACCCGAACGCTGGATCGCGGAGAGCTCGGCCGTGACATCCGTGGCCACCGGCGAGGGCCTCCAGGTCCCTGCTAATTCCATCCCCTTCTGTTTTACAACCATCTCAGCCGTCTTGGTAAACGAATCCGCCCACATGGCCTTTTCCGAGACAATAGCGACCTTTATCTTGGGTATGTTTAAGTTTTCTTTTAAGAGAGCTGCCACCATGTCCAACTCGATAAAGGCCACCCTGGCAATGTATGCGGAACTAAAAGGGGTGCCCCGGAACCAATACTTATAGAATTTATAGTTCTGGGCCACCCGGGTACAGAGTTCAGAATGGGCAGCCCCGCAGCCGATAAAGATTGTCTTGCGCTCCATGGCGATGTCCTGCATGGCCAACACCGCCTCACTCCTGAACCCGCCCACCACGAAGTTCACCTTGTCCCTCGTTATGAGCCGCTCCATGGCATTGGCGGCGTCCGTGATGTTGTGGAGTTCGTTGGAATCCGCCTTGACGAGCTCGATCTCCATCTTTTGGTCGCCTACCTGAACACCCCCCCTGGCGTTGATCTCATCCGCCGCCATGCGCGCCCCGTTCCAATGGCTCTGACCCTGCAAATATTTCATGGGGCCGATCACGCCTATCTTGATCGTCCTGGCTTCCTGGGCCCATGCAGGAAACCCGATGAATACCACCAGCAGGGCAACTAATAAGATGCCCCATAACACCGTACGCTTTTGCATAACATCCCTCCTTAAATTATTTGAGATTTGATATTATGGAGATAATGTGCTCAGATGTCAATCTTAATATCTATATCATATTAGAAAATACGTCTGGCTTCTCGAACTTCAGAAAAAGAAAAGGCAGGGTCATTGCCGGCCCTGCCTCTCTGCTAAGGTCCTTTTATTGATGACCTTATTTTAATCTGTCATTCATCCAATCGAGTGCTGGCTGCATTACATCTTGACGTGCGTGGGTGCCGGAAAAGATGTCCAAATGACCGTAGTCTTTACCGGTGCCTATCAGGATGACACTCGTAACATCGGTACTCGCCGTCCTCGCTGCGACAGACTGGCCAGGCTCCACCGGTGAGCTGGGGTTATAACAATCATGCACAATGCCGGAGTAGCAGCCAAACGCGCTGGCAAAGTGGAGGATCGGGAGGTCTACCTCCTGGGTATCATCATAATCCAAGTAGGGGTTGTTGGCGTAATTGTTCAAGGCGCCAGTTTCCAGGTTTTGCATGTTCGGCCAATAACGTGTGAAATTAGATTCAATTCCTATCAACACATCTTGATCCATGTAGGTCTCGCCAGCTCCGCCGGGATATGGCGTATAATAATTTGTCACTATCCCGGCACCCCATGCATAATAAGCGCCGTAGGCAACGAGATCAGAGACTGTTTTGACAGGCTGGCCATTAGGCTGAGGAATGGGCGGAATCGATGTCATTCCCACCGCGTTCGTGGAGAAGGGCACGGCGCCGGCAAACTGCGCCTGCTCATACCCCCCCACTTCGGCCAAGAATGGATAGCCAGGGAGTACTCCATTCTTAAATAAACCAACAATATATTGAAAATATGCTTGCGTCATCTGTTTGCCAGGATTCGCATCCACCAGGACGTATGGGCCACCACCATCGAGGCTTATCAAGCCCTTGAGATCCTGCTTCCAGTACTTGGCGGCGTACATCCACATCTGCCATCCGCCTCGGCTCCGCCCTGCCAGAAATAGCCTGTGTGTCCTTGAGATGTCTTTGGCTAAATCGACACAGGCCTTGATGTCCTTCCTGAATAGGGCATAGTTCCAGTCGGCAGTCGCCTTTAACGCATCATCTAAACCGAAGTTTTGATCTTGAAGCTGGGCATAGGAGAGATTGGGTATGTAGCTGGTGCGGAAATCCATGGAATAGACGTCATACCCGTTGGCGGCGAAGAACCAGGTCTCCGAGACGTTCGGGTCTGAACCTTTCGCTGAACCGCGATCCCAGGTGCCGGGGATGATGAAAAGGACCTTCCTGCGGTCCTTAGCAGGGCCGTACGGGTCCCCAATCCACTCGTGGTTTTGGCGGACGTAACGGTGCAGCGCAATGGTGTCAAAAGGACCATAGGGGGGCCTTGCCGTCTCCCAGTAAAAATGCTTCAGATGCGGGTCGGACTCTGATACGCTTGAACCCTGATATACCCAATCAAGTCCTTCATGATGAAAGGCAAAGGAATTAGCAGCGACCATGATCGAACAGAAGAATATCGCTGCCAATGAAAAGTAGATTACTTTCTTCATCGCTTCCCTCCTTTTTTTGAAATGATGATTTCCACCCCTTTTTTCCCTTGGGCAAATCTTATGCCCCCGTCAGAGCCCGCCTGTGCTGCCGGGGGCAGTGGAGCTGAATTTAATTGGTCCTTCCCTCGGGGGATGACGCCGTGGGCACATATTGTTTGCATAGAGAGATTCCCTTGAGGGTTGATAAAGGCGATTTCCTGAGTATCTCATTGGCATCGTCGATCCCAGGAACTGAAGGTTATGAGCGAGTTTAATGAGGAGTCAAATACCAGCGAAAACCATACTGCACGGTATGCATAAAGTCAAGGGAGAAGCACTATTCCCCAGTATAAAAATTTTCCTTAAAAAACAATTAGTTATAATAGTTTAGAAAAAATTTCTTTAGCCGCCCCTTCGCGTGTGGTCACTCCCAATGGTGGGCTTTACGCGATGCTAAGAGGTTTTCCCCTTCTTTGCCATCTCTTCCTGCCGCAGGATCTTGCGCAGGATCTTGCCGATTGCCGACTTCGGTAGCGCTTCGCGAAATTCCACCATCTTGGGCACCTTGTAGGCGGCCAGTTTCTGTCGGCAGAAGGTGATGATCTCTTCTTCGGTAGCCTTTTCTCCGGGTTTGAGCACGACATAGGCCTTCACGGTCTCACCTCGATATTCGTCGGCAAGACCCACACACACCGCTTCCTGCACCTTGGCATGCTGGAAGAGGACCTCATCGATCTCGCGGGGGTAAATATTGAACCCACCGGCAATGATCATGTCCTTCTTACGGTCCACGATGAAGATGTAGCCGTCTTCATCCCTCACCGCAATGTCACCGGTGTAAAGCCAGCCGTCTTTAAGCTGTCCGGCGCTCTCTTCCGGGTTGTTCCAATAACCCTGCATGATGAGCGGCCCTTTCATGATGATCTCACCGGGCTCGCCCTGCGGGACTTCCTCTTTGCCGTCTTCGACGTCCACGAGCCGCACATCGTTGTCCGGGAAAGGGATACCGATGCTGCCGACCTTCTTAAGCCCAAGGATGGGATTGGAGATGCCCAACGAGGTGGACTCGGCAAGTCCATAGCCTTCGGAGAAAAAGATCCCCATGTCCCTGATCTGGTCGATGAGCTCCACCGGAATGGGCGCAGCCCCCGAATTCAACAGCTTGATCTTCTTTGCCAGGTTCAGCTCTATTGCCTTAGGATGATTGACCAGCGCATTAATGAGGGTGGGAACCGTGGGGAAAAAGGTAATCTCGGCAAAATTTGCCAAGAGATCCATCATCTCATCGATCTGGAAACGGGGCATCTGGATCTGCGTCGCACAGTTGAATGCCGCCCAATTCAACACGACGATATTGCCATAGGCGTGGAAGTAGGGCAGCATCGCTATGACAGTACGCCGTTCATACGATATCAGGTGGGATGTGGATCCCCATAAGCTGCTCTGAAGGGCGCCGGTTACGACGTTTGCATGGGTGAGCACAGCACCCTTGGGAATACCGGTGGTACCGCCGGTAAACTGGATTATGGCCGGCTCCTCCGGGTTTATCTGGATGCGGGGGCGCTTGGTGTTCGTACAGCCCGCGATCAAGGTGGAGAAATGATGCCAGCCCTTTTCCAGCTCCAGGCTGGCGGCTGTGCTGATATTGGCCCCTTTCATAAAGTCAGTTACCTGCGTCACGATCACCCGCGGGATCTTTATCTCTTGATATAAGGTGCGGATTGAGGGAAGCACCATGTCAAAGGTGATGAGGGTCGTCATGTCGGTTACGGTGGCTATCAGCTTAAGCTCTTCAGCCGTGTACATGGGGTTGAGGTTGACCACGATGGCCCCGAGCGATAGGACCGCATAATAGGCAATCAAATATTGGGGGCAGTTCGGCAGATGGATACCTACCCGCTCACCCTTTTTAACTCCGAGGGCACCTAAGGCGTTGGCGAACCGGATGGAGAGGGTGCGCAGTTCCAAAAAGGTTATCTCTGTGCCGTAAAAATTCAGGGCTGCCTTGTCCGGAAAGGCATTGGCGGGTATTTCAAAAAGCTCATGAATCAATAAGCGCGGTACGCGGACCGTTGTCGGTACATTATAATCATAATGTTTATGCCAAGGTCTTTCTTCCATGATACAATTACCTCCCGCATAAATTGTAGCTACAGTAAAAAATATAACGCCTTCGATTTTGACAAGAAGTTATTCGTTATCTCTATACCCCGAGATACGCCTTTTTCATAGCCTCCTTGCGCATGAGATCAGCAGTCCTGCCTTGCAACACCAGCTCGCCGTTTTCCAGGACGTAGCCGTACGAGGCGAGCATGGGCCCGAGGCGCGCGTTCTGCTCCACAAGCACCATCGGCACTCCATCATGATGGATCTCCTTTCATCGAGGAATTCGTTCGTCGGCAGTCCTGAGATCTCAAAAAATTCTTTCTAATAAGCCTCCTTGTAAATTTCAAGTATTTCGTTCGGATCATTGACTGGACGTCCGTTGAATAGGACGGCGGTATCCGCAATGGCGTGAAAGGCGCATAGCGGCAGGTTCTCTTCCGCCACGCCGACGTCGCGCAGCCTCAGGGGATGTCCCACTTTTTTCATCAGGGCCTCGACGGCGTCTGCAGCTGCCAGGGCGGCTTCGCGCTCTTTCATGCCGGTCGTATCAACACCCAGTACCTGCGCCACCTGCGCAAGCTTGTCACCTGCATGATCAACATTATACCGCATCACCTTGGGCAGGACGATGCCGCAGGCCGCGCCGTGGGGGACATGGTGCAGTATGCCCACGGTGTGGGCCATGCCGTGCGCCAGACCGACCTGGGCGATGGTGAATGCCCAGCCCGCCATGGTGGCGGCTATCTGCATATTGAGACGGGCCTTTTCATCCTTCCCGTCGGCTATGACCAGCGGCAGGTTTTCGTTGATCATGCGTATGGCCTGCAAAGCCTGGCCGTCGCAGATCTTGTTTGCCATGGTGCTGGTCATGGCCTCGATGGCATGGGTCAGGGCGTCCATGGCCGTGGTGATTGTCATTTGCTTGGGCAGGGTGATGGTAAAGCGGGGGTCCAGAATGGCTATATTCGGCATGATGTGCGTATCCACGATGAAGAGCTTGCGCCCCGCGCCCGTGCTGGTGAGCACGGCGGCATTGGTCACCTCGCTGCCGGTCCCGGCGGTTGTCGGGATGGCGATGTGCGGGATCTGCGGCTCAATCAGCACCAAAAGATTGAGATGATCATTGGCCTTTCCGCCGTTCTTCAAGGTCACGCAGACCCCCTTGGCCGTGTCGATGACACTGCCGCCGCCTACGCTGACGATGCAATCCGCCTTAAGCTCCCTGGCAGCCTCGGTTGCGGCATCGACCGCTGCCAAGTCAGGATCAGCAGGTATCTTGTCGTAGATGCCCACGCAAAAATCCACGAGCGCATCCTTCACCAGGTCCGCCAGCCCGGCCTTCCTGACCCCGGGATCGGTCAGGATCAGCGCCCTCTTGCATTTGAGATCCACCACGGCCTTGTAGATGGCGCTCAGGGCACCATGGCCGGCGATCACATTTGTCGGGCAATTATAGGAAAAGCCGTCGACCTTCTTATAATCCGACATAAGCTGGAAGGTCATATTTGCCTTGTGATCCGCAATGGCAGCCACGTGTATCCTCTTGACCTGGGTATATTCATGCAGGCCGGGGAGGCCCAGCTCCCTGCCCACGCCGGACTGCTTGTAACCGCCAAAGGGGCAGAAATCGGCGAAGATATGGTAATTATTGATCCACATGGTGCCGGTGCGTACCCCGCGGGCCACGCGCTCGGCCCGAGCGGTGTTCGCGGAAAAGACCCCGCCTCCCAGGCCGTAGATGGAATCGTTGGCAATGGCAATTGCCTCTTCGTCGCTCGTGAATTTTATGATGCAGACCACCGGGCCGAAGATCTCCTCCTGCGCAATGCGCATCTTGTTGTTCACGTTCGCAAAGATGGTGGGCGCATAGTAGTATCCGCCCTTGATCCCCTGGACCTCGACGCGCCTGCCGCCGGTGATCAGTTCCGCCCCTTCCTCCTTGCCGATCTTGACATAGCGCTCCACCGTCGCCAGCTGCTGCTTGCTCACCAGGGGACCCATATGTGAGTTCGGATCCATCTGGTAGCCGATACGGAGGGCTTCGGCCCGCTTCTTCATCTTGTCGAGGAACTCGTCGTAGATTTTTGCCGAGACCAGGACGCGCGTGCCTGATTCGCATATCTGTCCCTGGTGGAAGAAGGTGCCGAAGCAGGCGCCTTCGACGGCGAGGTCCATATCGGCATCGTCGAGGATGATGTTGGCAGACTTGCCGCCGAGCTCGAGCGTCACCTTTTTGACTGTCTCGGCAGCCATCCTCATGATCTCGCGCCCCACCTCGGTGCTGCCGGTAAAGGCGATCTTGTCCACCGCCGGGTGGGTGCAGAGGGTCTTGCCCAGCTCGCCGCCTGGTCCGGCGATCACGTTGACCACGCCGTCGGGGATGCCGGCTGCCTTTGCCGCCTCGGCGATGATGAGGGCGCTCAAGGAGGTATACGAGGCCGGCTTTAAGACTATAGTATTGCCCATGGTAAGGGCAGGGACGATCTTCCAGAAGGCCATGGTCATGGGGAAGTTCCAGGGGATGATGCCAACACAGACGCCGATCGGCTCACGACGGATAAAATCACGGCCCGGCGCAAAGACATTGCCGGAGATCGGTATCTCCTCCTCCCAGGGAAACTTGGTGGCCGCTGCCAGGCTGAGATTGCGCATAAAACCGATGCCGAGCAAGGGTCCGAACTTGGCAAGTCCGATGATCTGGCCCGAATCCATGCACTCCGTTGCTGCCAGACGCAGGCCCTGCTGCGCGATCTGATCCGCAAAATCCTGCATCTGGGCCATCCGGGCAACGGGGGTAAGATTGCTCCACACCCCGCTGTCAAAGGCCTTGCGCGCGGCTGCTATGGCTGCCTCGGCATCGGCCTTGCCTGCCTGCGCGATTGTGGCGATGGGCTGTTCCGTACCCGGATCGATGGATTCAAAGGTCTTTTTGTCTGCGGCATCGCAAAACTCACCATTTATAAAGAGTTTATACTGTTCCATCTCAAGCCCTCCCTCTGGAGACGACCCCCTAAAACAGGGGGTTATGCTGAACGGTTGTCTTGTTCTTTTCCTGCATTATACCCTTCACCATCCACATTAAAAAAAAGCTTCCAATCTTGATCAATTTAATTGACTATTTGATGAGTATTTTGTAGACAATTAAGGCTTCGTTACATTATTACCACCTGTTAAATAGCTGTCAATCTCTTTTGGTTTTTCATGGGAATTTAAAGCACTTAGCCGGCTCATATGATCTGTTGCAAAAATCGAGCGGCAACGAGGGTACGCAATGAATCCAATGTCGCCGGAAGGCAGATCACCTTATTGATCTCGCTTGGAGGCTAGGGGGCAGGACAAATCACTTTTTCCGGTGCCACAACGATCAGCGGAAGACGGGCGGCAGGAGCTGCAGAAAGTCCTT
>Ga0299912_10001502_pt1 | contig 18817 bp, 11 predicted proteins | sample RVTome_2_FD_207667 | JGI IMG/M metagenome (GOLD analysis project Ga0299912, IMG submission 207667) | Soil microbial communities from uranium-contaminated site in the Upper Colorado River Basin, Wyoming, United States - RVT95D214 (version 2) ... | reverse complement strand
AACTTTTTTGGGCTCCAGAACCGTCTTGTATAAGATGGCGGCGAAAAAAGCAAATTTACGCTGCTTGAAAAAGTCCCAGATGGTGGTATAATTACGAGTCTTATTGTCGCAGCGGTGCCTGCGCTGTGCAGGTTGTCGCGTTGCCAGAGGACGGACGACAGAAGACGGCAGACAGAGCCCCAAGCGTTAGCGAGGGGCAAATGCCGATTCAAAACCAAATACGAGATCTGAAATGAGCGACTACATAGTTTTGGTAAAGCAGGTTCCTGACGTAAGCCAAATCACCGACAACGCTTTTGATCCCGAGAGCGGCACGCTGGTTCGGACGCGATTGGCCAGCGTAATCAACGAGCTTGACACGCAGGCGCTGGCTTTCGCAAACCGGATGAGACAGGATAGCCGCGACCAGACCGGCAGAATTATCTGCCTGAGCATGGGACCGCCGATGGCTGAAGAGGTCCTGCGATACAGCCTTAGCCGATGTGCCGATATAGTAATCCTGCTTACTGATAGGTCTCTGGGTGGGGCAGACACCGTAGCGACGGCTAATCCTCTGGCGTTCGCGGTGCGCAGGATTGTCAAGGAAATCCTCAAAAACGATAGCGACTATTACGTAATTACGGGTATGCAATCGGTGGACGGCGACACCGCCCAGGTGCCGCCGCAGATTGCTGAGGAGCTATCGCTTCCGTGCATAGCCTACGCCACAAAGGCTGAGTTTAAGAACGGCCGATTTGAGCTCACCCGGATCATAAGCGGCGGCAGCCAGGTTGTTACGCCTAAGAAGCTGCCGGCAATAATAACTGTCGCCAAATACGAGTATCCGCTGTTTGCCACCTTTGCGGCGACTCGGCTGGCAAGCCAAGTCCAGGTTATTCGCTGGGGCGCCGCCGACATCAACGCCGTTCACATCGGCGTTACCGGCTCCAAGACCAGCGTAATACGAGTTTTTCCGCCCGGCAAAACCAGCAGAAAATGCCGGCAGCTCCACGATATAAAAGATTTAGCCGCGATGATTATCGAAAGCTCCAAAGGCGGCGACGACAAAACTGCGCAAAAAGGCGATGGCCAAAAGAGGAAGTACGTTCTGCCGGCTAAAAGGGCCAGCAAGTTTGACAGAAGCTTCGAGGGCACAGAGAAGGAAAACGAAGATTACAGACTTCTGGCCGATACGCTCAAGCAGCTCGGTATAATAGACGTCACTCAGATTGATGACGCGGCGAAGGAGAGAATCCTCGCTGCGGCTGGCGAGCGTTTCCATAAGAAGGCGCTGGAAGACATGATAGAGGGCTTCAAATTTACCGAGCCAACCTTCAAAAAGGGCGAGGTCTGGGTGGTTGCCGAGCACAAAGACGGAGTCGTTCACCCCGCCACTTTCGAGCTTGTCGGCAAGGCCCGCGAGCTGGCGGATTCTCTGGCGACCAAAGTGGGCGTTGTCGCAGCCGGCTACCAGCTCGAGCCAATGGCAAAAGAATTAATCGCCGCCGGCGCAGACAATATCTATATCATCGAAGACAAGTTCCTGCGGGTGTTTGACCCGGCCGCGCACCGCAAGGTTATCGCCGACGCGATAAACGCCTACTGGCCGCAAATTGTTCTTTACGCCGCGACCCCTCAAGGCAGGATGCTTGCGCCGATGGTTTCATATCGGGTCGGCTGCGGACTGACCGCCGACTGCACGGGCCTGGATATTAGAGATAGTTCACGCAAAGGCGACATAGGATTGCTGCTGCAAACTCGACCGGCACTGGGCGGAAACGTTATGGCAACTATCCGCACCAAAGGCTCAAAGTCGCAGATGGCTACCGCCAGGCCGGGCGTTATGAAAAGACTGCCGCCGGATTACTCCAAAACCGGCAAAGTCATAAGGCACAAGGTCGAACTTTCACAGAACGATGTCAGTCTTGAGATTATAAAGACAGAAACAGCCGCTGGCGGCGTGAACTTTAGCGCAGACGTAATCGTTAGCGGCGGCAAAGGAATGCAGAGCAGGGACAACTATGATCGGCTGGTTGGCGCCCTGTGCCAGGCCTTGAGCAAGAAGCTACAGACCCAGGTTGAAAGAGGCGCTTCGCGGGCAGCGGTCGAGCAGGGCTTTATTGAGCGGGCGCATCAGGTTGGCCAAACCGGCACATCAATCGGGCCAAAACTCTATGTGGCTCTTGGAATTTCCGGTGCCATTCAACACATGATAGGCGTGGCCAACACCGAAACCATCGTGGCTATAAATAGCGACCCCAGCGCACCGATTTTCAAGCAGTGCGATTATTATTTCGTCGGGACAATCGAAGACACAATACCGAGCTTAGTGCAGGCGTTAGAATGACTATTTAGCCCCGCAATCCTTCGACCCGGCTCAGGACAGGTTTATTGCGGGGTTTTTACCGTGAGGTGGAATCAGAAGTGTCAAACAACCAGTCTTACAACAAAGTTTCGGTTTTGGTGGTTGGCGCCGGGCCGGCCGGCCTATCAACCGCCATACAACTGAAAGTGCTAAAGCCCGAACTGGACGTTTGCGTCATCGAAAAAGCAGCCGACCTGGGCAATCACAATCTCTCCGGCGCGGTCTTGGAGGCGCAGCCGCTGCACAGCCTGCTGGATTCGGCTGTGCCAGGCTGGCAGGATACCGATGCCGCCAAAGACATCCTGGCAAACAAGATCGATAAAGACAACATTATGTTCCTGCTGGGCAAAAAGTTGGCCTTTAATATCTTCTTTATGATCAGGCTTGCCAGACTGTTCGGCCTGGGCTTCGGCCAGATGATACATAAGGGCGATTATTCAGTCTCGACAAGCAAGCTGACCAAGTGGCTGGGACAAATTGCCAGAGGTCTCGGCGCAGAAGTTCTGACCGGCTTTGCGGCGGCAGAGGTTATCCTCGATGAGGCGCAAGGCCGCGCAATCGGCGTAAAACTCGTTGACCAGGGCCTGGATAAGGAAGGCCACAAACAGCCCAACTATGTCGAGGGCGAAATTATAAACGCCGACTTTATCGCACTTGCCGAGGGCTGCGACGGCCTGGTGACGGAAAAGTTTGTGGAAAAAGCAAACCTGCAAAGACAAAGTCCGCAGCTTTATTCTGTGGGCGTAAAAGAGCTTATAAAGGTAAACGCCGAGCAGTATGAGAAGTTCACCGCTGGCCGGGTCGTTCACGCTATGGGCTATCCGATATGGACGCCGATTATCGGCCCGGGAATGTTCGGCGGCGGCATCGTTTACGCCGGCGTTCAGGAGCATCTATCCGTGGGCATGATTGTCGGCGCGGACTGGAAGTATTATGACTTCAATCCGCAGGATGCCCTGACGAATCTGAAAGAGCATCGGTTCGTAAAGCAATTCATTGAGGGCGGCACGGTCGTAGAAGCTGGGGCGAAAATGATTCCCGAAGGCGGTTACTACGCTATCCCGCGGGATCCGCAGACCGGCAGCATCGGCAAAGGCAACGTGATGATTCTTGGCGATAGTGCCGGCTTTGTAAATATGCTCAAAATCAAGGGCCTTCACAACGCCATCAATTCGGGAATGCAGGCGGCCAAAGCCATCATTGACAACCTCGATAAGCCCGAGCAGGCAGCAGCAAAATACACAGACCTAATTGAGCAGTCGAATGTCGCCAGAGAGATGTGGTCAGCCAGGAATTTCCGCCAGACCGTTGCGAAGCTTGGGCCGCTCCAGGGAATGCCGCTATCGGTCTTTGGTGGACTGCTGCCGAGATTTAAGGTCGAAAAAGACTACGAGGCGATGACGACACTGCCCTATCGGCTGAAGCCCAACCCGCAGTTTGATAAAGACACCTTTACCGCTGTGGCCGCTACCGAGCATCGTGAAGAGCAGCCTTCACATTTGACGATTCTGGATAGAACCATCTGCGAGACAAGATGCACGCCCCTATTCAATAGTCCTTGCATAACGTTCTGTCCTGCTGGCGTCTATGAGACGATTCACGATGTAGTAAAGCCGGCCAATCCTTCAAATTGTCTGCACTGTAAGACCTGCCAGCGGAAATGTCCCTTTGACAATATCCGCTGGACTTGTCCTGAAGGCACCGGTGGCCCACGGTACAAGCGAATGTGAGTCTGTGTCCCGTGACTCGTGACCCGGGTCACGAGAGACGAGTCACAAGTCTTATTCATCCGCCGGCAGAAAGTTCTCCATGACCCGTACTCCCCCCTGTTGTGTTCTGACCGGCCGTTGCCGTACGCGGGCGCGGTGTCGAAATAGTTTATTCCCGCATCGAGTGCTGCATTTGCCAGCTCGGCAGGGTCAAACTTCGCGGTCGGTGGGTCTTTCATCGCCACGAAGCCGCCGAGGACTAAAGCGCTCACTTGGACGCCTGTTTTGCCTAAGATGTGCCTTGGAATGGCGGACCTGCCGGGCTTTTGTCGCTCCTCGGATTCACCTGCAAAACCGGCGCGTATACGCACTGCCTCAACAGCCGCTGCGGTGACTATCCCGGCCATGAACTCTCGTCGATTTATAACTGACTGCATAAGATAAGGTTGTAACCCGCGATGAATTGTCACTGAGGGGCTACGATCTACCTTGCTATCCCTCAGTTTAGAAAAATCTATCGACCCACGAACAACGACTTATGGCTTATGCTCTTGTGCCCTTATGTCCTGGAGTTTATCCGCCGGTAGGCGGAGTCTTATGCTCTTATGCACTCCTCTCCCGGCCGATGTCAAGCCCAGGTTTAAGAAAATTAGAACAATATACTCCGAAGGCGAGAAAGCAAAGTAATACGGTCTGGCTATAGCATTTTGAACGCGTATGGATTAATCTAATTCGGAATTGGTTACACCTGTGCGTGCGATGTTCCATTGCAATTCAAAGATTCTATGTAATAAACTTTGACAAATGCCCATAAATTCTATTACGATAGTTTCATCAAAGGGTGTGAGGTCCGGATAGACCTCGCAGGCATGTCAGGGTGGTCGGGCCGCCACCTAATTAATCGATTGTTGCGATTTTTAGGAGACGGTATATGTCAATACAGAACGACCAAACCAGTGATAAACAAGGCAGCGGACTCGGCATCATAATGAGACTCTTCTGGATGGTTTTCGGCAACGCAGTCCTTTTTATTTCAATCATGTTTATTTTTCAGCATGAAGGTGGGGTGTTTCATGCTGCTGATGTAGTCTTCTGGATTACAGTAGCAGCACTGGTCATAGTCAGGTATCTCGACATAAAGGTGTTGGGCGGGCTTACCGTCACAGGCGTGCCTGCCTCAACGGCCCATTGGACTAAGTATGTTGCCATACTTTTGATAAGTTCGACAGCAGTATGGGGGTTTGCACATGCCGTGAATTATCTGGTTGTGAACAGATAGAACTACACTGCGATTACCGGAGCATAGCGTTGAGCACGATAAGGCATAGGTCTTTTAAGAGAATGTATCCAATATAGGGATATAGCTATGAAAACAATTCAAACTCAAGAGCAAAGGGAAGGCCTTAGAAGTGTACTTGAAAAGATGGTCCAAGACCTTGAAAATTCTCGTTTATATGAAGGAAAGCTTTCTGTTGAAAGAGCAATTCCTCCCCCTGGAACTCCAACAGATACTCCTGCTGGTTATCCTCATTTATTAGTTCAAGAAGAAAAACAAAAAAAGTTTTTAGGGCTAATTCCCTACTTTAAAAAAGAAATATTATTTATTGTGAAAGAGGGATTCTATGACATCAAAGATAAGGGAAGAAAAGACATATTTGTTCTTTTGAAATCCAAAACTTCCAAAATAATTGTACAAAAACATCTTGAAGAGTATGGTCGAAAAAATCAGGTTACAGAAATTGTCTATAAAACCTAAGATATTATTCTTTACCTTTTATTCTTCTGACTTTTTATCGCACAAATCTAATATAGAATTTTATAAGCGGTTAACTGTAACTTGTAATTTTCTATAGCCTTCATTGTAAGGAACCATCGTGATTAGGGAAATGATTTTCAAAACCGTGGGAGGGTTAGGTCTATTCCTTTTCGGCATCGCATGCTCAAGCAGGTCTGCAACGAGCTGGTCGCTCGCGGCCAGCAATACAACCTTACACTGAACGACATTGTCGATCATTTGCAAAGGAGACTTAACAATGGCAGAGAAGAAAAAAACGGCAATGGTTAGCCAGATCGCGCGCAAGTACATAGAGGGTCAAGGAGCGCCGGAGTTTGTAATCAGTCGGGTTGCCGGGTTGGCGGCAGTAGTTGTACTAATACTGGGGTTTCTCGTGAACCGGCTGATACAAGGCGACTGGCGTACCTTCAACATCCCTGTTGCGGTGGTTACTATCTTCCTGAGCATTTACGTGCTGTTGGCGTTAAAGGTTGCTAAGGAGTGGGAGCGAGCGGTGGTTCTGCGTCTGGGCAAGTTCGACCGGCTGAATGGCCCCGGCATGTTCTTCATAGTGCCGCTGATCGAAGGCATCGCCCAGGTGGTGGACATGCGTATCCGCGCTACCGATTTCGCCTCCGAATCAACCTTGACTAAAGATACAGTCCCGGTCAACGTGGACGCGATCTGTTTCTGGATGGTCTGGGACGCGAAAAAGGCGATCCTGGAAGTGCAGGATTACTTTGTGGCTATTGTCTTATCAGCCCAGACCGCGTTGCGGGACATCATCGGCACGCATGAACTGGCAGACATGTTAACTCATCGGGGCGAGCTGGGAAATAGGTTGCGCGAGGTCCTCGATGAGAAGACAAATCCCTGGGGCGTTACGGTTCAGTCGGTGGAAATTCGTGACATCATAATACCCAAGGAGTTGGAAGATGCCATGTCCAAGCAGGCTCAAGCCGAACGGGAACGTCAGGCCCGCATTATCCTGGGCACGGCAGAGACCGAGATCGCTGAGAAATTCGCTCAAGCCGCTAAGCAGTACGAGTCCAATCCGGGGGCGATGCATCTTCGCGGCATGAATATGCTCTTTGAGGGATTGAAGGAAAAAGGCTCGATGATTATCGTGCCCAGTTCCGCGCTGGAGACCATGAATCTGGGAGCGATTGGCGGACTGGCTGCTTTGAGCCAGACGAGAACTCAAAAAGATCAGGAGGAAAGTAAAGCTTCATAACTCAGGCACATTCTTGCAGAGTGTTGGAGATTGTCAGGCATTCACCGCAATATCCAGGCTGATGACAGTTAAGAACGCGAACTTTTCAGCGTGTGCCGATGATGCCCTCCGGCCAGCGCTGCATGGTGAGCGGGTCGTGAGCCGGCAGAACAATGTCCGCCAACGCCCTGATCCAGGTCATACCCTGCTGGCAGACATGCTTGTCAGGACTGCGGATCGGCCGGTTTTTCTCTATGTTCTCGTACTTGTATATGACGTCGCCTGTGATAATAGCCGGTCCCATACAGGTGCGCACGAGCACGCCCTGACTGCCCGCTGTGTGGCAGCCGAGGGGCAAGACCCGCACGCCGGGAACAATCTCCTGGTCGTCCACCAGTTGCAGAGCATCTGGCCTCTCGTTCAGCGCCTTTCGCACATCCGGCGCAAGACGGTCTCTGCCGCCAGGCTGCCGGCCGGCAGCATCTTCATACTCACGTCGATTGACTACAAAGCGAGCGTTGGGAAAGGCGTCGAAGTAATCATAATGGTCTGCGTGCAGGTGTGTCACTATCACATGACTCACGTCGGCGGGGTCGATACCGTGCCGCTTCAACGCTTCAGGCGTGCGCTGCTCGGGCAATTGTGTGACTCCGCCTGGGATGTACCTCTCCGTACTTTTGCTGAACTCGTGTGGGTACTTGGGACCGGTGTCAACTATTATGGGCTTTGGCCCGCCCTCTATCACCCACACATACAGGTAAAACGTGCTGGTCTGCTCGCTTTCGCTATCCTGAAAGGTTATGTAATCGCGGACTTCGCATTGGCCGACTTTTATCGCCCTAATAGTGTATCTGGGTGCGCTTTTGGGGACCGGCGGCCAGCGATCCAGCGTGCCAGGATCGTGGCTGGGCAAAACAATGTCTGCCTTGTCACGTATCTTTTTCATCGCCGCCATGCAATCTTCGTAGCTGGTGAAGATGCCTGGCGGGATGTTTTGCTCGATGTTGGCCAACAGTTGTACGGTGTCGCCCGTGAGCACAACCTTGCCGTGCGCGGTGTTGATACGATAAGCCATCGAACCGGGTGTGTGCCCGCCAATCCAGAACGATTCGATACCTGGGAGAATTTCCTGGTCCTCGACCAACACCAATTGCTGCCGGCAGTTTGGATCGTTGCTGAATTCATCCATGATGCGTCCATGGCCCCAGGTCGGTGCTGCCGATGTCGCTCCCTCCCACTCCCTCCTGCCAACATATACCTTGGCCTTTTTATAGTTGAGCAGGTCATCCACGTGGTCAAAATGTAGATGGGTGATAAGGACATGGCCTATGTCTTGCGGCGTCAGACCAAATTTGCCAAGCTGGGCGGCGATGGTCTGGCGTTCATTTTGGCTGATTGGCTCTCGCAGCACATGGGCGGCGCCGCGGTTCATTTCATCAACATTGCTGAGCCCAGCGTCAACCAGGATAGGTTTTTCACCGCCGAGGATGAGCCAGGCGTAAAGAGCAAAATCGTATGTCTCGGCATTATTGCCTCTGTGAAAGGCGTGATTGCCCGCAATCTTACACGTCCCATTTCGCAGCGGATAGATGCGGTATACGGGCGGTCCCTGCTGCATCGTGGTTTGTGTGACCGGCCCCTGCCTCCGCAGGGGCAAGCTTGTCCCTGCGTAGGCGGAGATCGGCTCAGCCGCAACTGCTGGCCAGGGCGTCGAGCAGACTACGATGACTGCCAGCACTAACTGGAACACAGATACCGATAGTTTGCTTGTTGCAGTGCAAGACAAACATGTTTCTCTTGTACTTGTCATTCGTTGGCCTCCTGTGTCCCCGCTCCAGTCTTGCGACAGGAAGACGCTGGGATAATGTCTGTTCGAGTTTTGGATTCTCGATCGCTCAGTAAACGGGTAATCTGGCCCACCAGGTTTGCCCGCCATACGTCTGGCGGGCAAGTGGTGGGCTGGGATATTCGCAATTATAGGGCGGCCAATTGCCCTGGTCAAGTCTATGGAGGATGGAAAATGGGAATCTCGGTTGAGGTTTAACCGCAGAGAACGCTGACCCGCCTGCCGGACGGGCAGGGATCGCCAAGAAGAAAGAAATCCTCTGAGCTCTCTGTGTCTCAGCGGCGAAAATGAGGGAGGGGTTTATCCGCCAGACGAACGGCGGATTTATTGCGGGGCTGTGTGCCGCGTTTTACGCAGAATCCTGGCGTTGACGCGAGATAGGAACAAATCCTCATTTGCGCTTGCAACATGGTCGGCAAAGGCAGCACCATTGAGAAGCCGTACAATTCTTGCAGCGGCTGCAAAATCATCAGAACATGCTATTATCTGTGCTTCTTCACGCGTTAGTGATTTTAGAAATGTCGCAATACAGCCGTCGCGTAGAGCCTCCGCGCAGTCGATCAACAATTGCTCCATCCCTCGACCTTGCTCGGGACAGGTATGCCGGCTGGTTGTAATCATTGTCTCTTGCTCCGAAGTTGCTCGCACCTGCGGTGACGCGAGGGCAGGCGAAACACCCATTCTACATATAAAAGGCAGTATCTCCGCCGTTGGTAACAGAAACTGTGTATTCAGCGAGCCAATCCTCGAATAGCAGCAACTCCGGTGTTACGCGTAGGCTATCTGGCAATGGAAACGAACTGCTCGCCAACGAAGGACTGCCCTGATTTGAGTTTCCCGACAACTGACAACTTGACCTTGCCGTAGCTGGAAACAGCCTTGATAAGTCGAGCCTTGTCAAAGAAGGCCAGAACCTTTACTCTGTTGCCGGTGTCATGAACACTTAGAGCACTTGCCTCGATGGTGCCCGGCTGGAGGGTAAGCGGCGTATCTGCTATATCGGCTTTTCCAACGCCTGCTGGCAGCGCCACTATGGCAAGTATTTTGCTCGCTGCGCCGAAGCTTCCGCTGCTTATTACCCGAGGAACTACACACAGCTCGGCTTGCAAGGGCTTTGCACAGGTAACAACATCAGCATGCGCTGTAGTTGGGATAGTTTGATCGCTGCTAATAGTGGCAGAATTAGTTAGCATAATATCCGGAGCGATACCTTCATTCACCTGGACGACCAGCTCCAAACAGGTACTCGCCTTGGGCAGCAAAACAGGATAAAGCCATGTATACGTATGGGCGTTGACGTCATAATGTCCGGAAACTCCGTCGCCATCTGCCGTTACAAAGCTCATCTCTGCCGGCAGGATATCTACAATAGAGACATTCGTTACCGCGTAATCGTTGTCGTTATTATCGAAGCAAATACGATACGTGATGGTGTCGCCTGGATTCACACAGTCGATCTTCTCAACAGGACTGCCATTAACGACAGCCCCAACAATATCCTTGCTCAGATTGAGAGGATTGTAACTGATAGCTTTTGCAATAGCGTGCACGCTCTTTATTGTCGGAGGCGTCTGATCGCTGTCGATGGTCACGAAATCGCTGATAATTGTGCCGGCGGCCGTACCTTGGTTCACACGGACCACAAGTTCTAAACAGCCACTTGATCCCGGCGCTAGAGACGGATACGACCACGTATAAGTGTGCGCCGCTGCATTGTACTGTCCGGAAACTCCGTCGCCGTCAACCGCCACAAAGCTCACCTGGGCCGGCAGGGTATCGACAACAGACACATTGGTTACCGTGTAATCGTTATCATTATTATCGAAGCAAATACGATACCTAATTGTGTCCCCTACAAGCACAGGCACAATGTCGTCACCGACGGCTCCCACGATACTCTTGCTAAGATTGAGAGGATTGTAACTGATAGGTTTCACCACAGCATCGACACTGCCGGTCGTGGGCGGCGTTTGGTCGCTGTCGATAGTTACGGAGTTGGTGATAACGGTGCCAACGGCGGTATCCTGATTGACCCGCACCACTAATTCGCAACAGCCCCCTGATCCAGCCAACAGCGACGGATAAGACCATGTATAAGTATGAGAACCTGCATCGTACTGTCCAGAAACCCCATTACCATCAGCCATGACAAAGCTAACTTCAGCCGGCAGAGTATCAATAAGAGATACATTGCTTACGGCGTATTGATTATCGTTACTATCGAAGCAGATACGATACGTAATGGTATCGCCCACGAATACAGGCTCGGGCTTCTCACCGACACCCCCTACAATAGCCTTGCTCAGATTAAGGGGACTATAGCGGAACTCTTTGGCAATAGCCTCGACGCTCCTGGTAGTGGGTGGCGTTTGGTCACTGTCGATAGTCACGAAATTAGTGATGATGGTATCTGGGGCTGTATCTTCATTGACCCGCACCACTAACTGGAAACGCTGGCTCGATCCCGGCAGTAAGGACGGACAGCGCCATTTATACGTGTGGGTAGCGGCATCATACTGTCCCAAAATTCCATCGCCGTCAGCGGTTACAAAACTTACCTGAGGTGGGAGAGTATCCACTATGGAGATGTTGGTAACGATGTAGTTGTTGTCATTATTATCGAAGCTGACGTCATAGGTAAATGTCTGGCCTATACCCACAGGGGTGATCTCGCCGGGGACACCTCCAATGATGCTCTTGGCCAGATTGAGAGGGTTATAACTGACATCTTTGATTGGAATAACCATGCCGGTGGAGTTGGGAATATCTGCGATAGAATCGATTTGATTAAGTGATGCGTTGTAGACTCTAAGATTATCGCCGCCGGGCTGGTTTTGTCTGCCGGTGCCCAGGTACACTAAGCCGGTCGCCTGGTCCACTGCCAGTCCCATCACGCCGCCATCGGGCTCTACTTGCACCTCTGCCTCGGCGCCTGTGGCCAGGTTATACTGAGTCAGATAAAAATTATCACTCCATCCGCCGCCGGAATAGAGCAGACCGTTTTTGACATCAAGTGCGATGCTTATAGCGACCTGTCTGACAAAGATACTCCGAACCGGGGACCAGTCAGAAGTCCTGTAGACGGCAATGTTCTGGTTGTTGTTAGCCACATAGAGGAGGTCATTGACTTCATCCAGAGCGATGCCGAACGCAGTAGCACCTGCCAACCAGAATGGCGAACCCTGGATGGGCGTAAGTCTCGCCGTTGTCGGCTGCCAGTCATACACGTACAGCGTCCCTGTCCACCGGTCGACGCAGTACAGCAGCCCTTTGCGCTGGTCGTAGACGATGCCCGCAAGGTTAAGGCTGCCCGGGGCGGCAACGGTTCCCCGGTCTGTCATGGTCTTGGCATCTATCAACTGGACTACATACGACCCTTCATAGGTGACAAATAGGTATTCGTTCTCTTGATCAATAGCCAGTCCAACTGCACCGATAGAAAATCGTGGTATGCGATATTCGGTCTGAAAGGTCAGAGTACCATCCGCTCCTATATTATAAGCGTGTACCGGTGTTGGGTCGCCATTGATGTCGGCGATCACAAACAACGACTTGGCTGCGACAGTCTGCGTGAGACCAATCGACAATATCGTCGCCAGAGCCAATATAAAGACATTGGCCCTGAGAGTGTTTTTGCTGCTTTGGCTCTTCATATTCAAACCTCCGTCCGCAGTTTTGAGTTTTTAGTTGGCCGAGGCCAGACTTTTTGCCCGGCTCGAGGCATCGAAATACGCGCACTTTGTATTTTGGTGGGTGAAAACTTGTGAAAAAACAAAGAAGACCTTTTCACCACACCTCCCGAACTTAACTTCTTAAATTTACACAATTTGGACGCATTTGTCAAGAAAAAATGCTTTGCGATGACGAAATCACGTGCGTGCCATCCCATTGGCCCCGGACCCGTGGCCTGAGCAAGGTCGAAGGCTGTGCCGGGGACAAGCCCTGCCCACCCAGCCTTCGCAGCCGCTTCGGCGGAATAGGCCAGGTGGCAGGGCTAAGAGGTTTTGCCGGTGGTAGCGGATATATCAGTTGAACCGGTCGGTCAGTGTGGCCTAGCCTGCCACGTCGTCGCCCCCCGCCTGTTTGCCTGGCAGCCGCCAAGCAGCGGGGGCTGCTTTCTTCTCGGCGTCTCGCACCCGTCAAATCTGATACAATTAGAATAGGTCATACCGCCGGATCCGGCTCGTGACATGCCCATCGCCGGAAATTACGCTTCTATGGCAAATAACCTCTCAGTTCAACCCGTGAGATAATAGACCATGGCCCATCATAGCGCGTTGTGTTGTTATCTCACGGGCTGAAGTGTCCGGTAGCCAAAACGTCAGGCTGATGTTGATTATTCTCAGGAGGCGAAGTATAATCATGCCTGCCGTTATGCCCAGACTTAGTCCGCAACTTTGGGCAGGACGCAGTGACCTTGGACTTCTTGGAAGGGATAGAGATTATGAAAGTCAGACAACGAGCGATTTTTTCTTTGGCGTTGATGTCAGCCCTCTCGGCAGGCTGCGAAACCACACAGCAAGTTCGGCAGTCTATCCAGCCGACCGCACGGATGGTTGGCTTTAAGCTGCAGGATGCCAAGCTGGATTATGTCACCGCGATATTCGAGGTGGAGGTTGATAACCCCTATCCGGAGAGTTTGCCGCTGGTCAGTCTTTCCTATAACCTTACCAGCGACGCTAATATGTTTCTTTCGGCTGCTGCCATTACCCTCACGACCGTGCCGGCGAACTCCAAAGAAGTATTTGTGCTGCAGGACAAGATTATCTACGAGCGTTTGCTGCGGGCGTTAAACGGCAAGGCCGGCTTAACAATTCCCTATGAAGCAGACCTGCGATTGTGGGTGGACGCCCCGGATGCAGGATTGGTTAAGCTACCTTTGAAAAGCGCTGGCCAGTTGGTTCTGCCGGAAGCTCCAGAGGTAGCCGTGGGCGAGAAGGTATACCATGCTTTGGACGTGATATTTGTCCCCACGCCCCAGGATGTGGTAGAAAAGATGCTGGAGCTGGCGGAAGTCAAGAAAGACGATCTAGTCTACGACCTGGGCTGTGGTGATGGGCGAATCGTAGTGACGGCAGCCAAAAAATACGGCTGCAAGGCCGTAGGTTACGACGTAGACCCAGAGCGGATCAAAGAATCGCTGGAAAACGTCGAGAAGTATAAGGTCGGCGACTTAGTTACAATACAGCAGAAGGACATCTTTACCCTCGATTTGAGCCAGGCAAACGTAATCACCCTCTATCTGCTGCCGAGTCTGAATGTTAAGCTCATCCCGCAGTTGGAGAAGCTCAAGCCAGGCTCGCGGATCATCTCGCACGATTTTGCAATGGAAGGCGTTAAGCCCGACAAGGTAGTCACGCTCACTTCTGAGCATGATAACACCGAGCACACGATTTATTTGTGGACCGCGCCGCTGAATAAAGAACCGGGAACACCGGGCATCCAGTAACAAGCATCCCCTGCTTTCGCAGGGGCAGGCTTGCCCCCGCGTAGGCGGGGGATCGAGTCTCGCCTAAATGTAGATTTTGTCCATCATTCTGGGAAAGGCAATACACTGGCGGATGTGTTTTTCGCCCGTAAGCCAGGCGATTGTACGCTCCACGCCCAGCCCGAATCCGCCGTGGGGCACCGAGCCGTACTTGCGCAAATCTAAGTACCAGTCGTAGGTCTCGACATTCAAGCCTTGTGCCTTAATCCGGGCAACAAGTCGGTCGTAATCGTCCTCTCTAACGGAGCCGCCGATGATTTCGCCGAAGCCGGCAGGAGCGAGCAGATCAAAATTCAAGACCACTTTTTCATTGTCTCTGTCGGTCTTCATATAAAAGGCCTTGGCCTCTCTGGGATACTGGGTGACAAAGATGGGCTTATCGTGCATCTGAGAAATGATGGTTTCGTCCGACCCGCCCAGGTCTTTGCCCCATTGGAATTCGCTGGCCAATTTGGCGTGCTTGGGATTGTTTTCAATTCTGGTATTGACCTCATCAAGTTCGGAACGAATTTCGATCAGTTCAGCGGCGTTTTTTTCCCGCTTCCACTCTTTAATCTGGCCTGTTTGTTCTTTTTCTATGCCGGCGATTCTATCTTCCAGTTGTTGCCTTTGATTTTGCAGGTCTTTTAATTGCTCGGCGAGAAAATCTCTGGTCTTTGGCCCGGTGAGAATCTGTACGGCTTCGGTGTAAGTCAGTCTGTAGAAAGGCGGCTTGATCCTTTCAAGGGCGGCAATATCGGCGGAAAGCGTTTCGAGCTGGCTTCTATTTTGTTGAAGAACCGCAGCCGCTATAAACGAGACAAGATTTTCCGCCAATTCCAGCAGTCCATCGAGGTCGATAAATGCCACTTCCGGCTCGACCATCCAGAACTCGGTAAGATGCCTGCGGGTTTTGCTTTTTTCGGCTCTGAACGTGGGGCCAAAGCAATAGACCTTGCCGAAGCTCATTGCTGCCGATTCCAGATACAACTGCCCGGTCTGGGTCAGGTGTAGCGGCCTGCCGAAATAATCCACTTCAAAGAGTGTCTGCTGGTCTTCGCCGATTATGGTGGTAAAGATGGGCGTGTCGATTAGCGTAAAGCCGTTGTCGTTGAAGAATCGCCGGATGGCGTCAACCACGGTGTGGCGGATTTTTCCGATGCACCACTGCCGCTGTGAGCGAAGGTGCAGATGGCGATGTTTGAGCAGAAAATCGACGCCGTGAGATTTTGGCGTGATGGGGTAGCCTTCCGCCGAGCAGATTATTTGCGCATCGCTAAGGACCAGTTCGTAGCCGCCCACGCTTCTTTGGTCTGCTCGAACAGCGCCGGTTACGGTCAACGATGATTCCTGGCCGAGACGTTTTAGACTGTCGAAGAGTTCATCCGGCACTTTGCCTTGTTCAACCACACACTGGCAGAGTCCCGTGCCGTCACGAATAATTAGAAATTGAATCTTACCGCTGGCACGGCTTTGGTACAGCCAGCCAGCGAGGGTGACTTCTTTGCCCTCGAATTTCCGTAAACTGTCGATGGTAGTGTGTTTCATTTTTTGCACCCGATAATCCCATCTGAAACTTAAACCCCACGTGAAACGTGAACCCCCAGTGAAACTGGGGGCTAAATAATAAAGATATTCAGCCCCGCCTTTGAGGCGGGGTTTTACTATTTTGGCCAGATGTTTGCGGTTTCGCCGTACAATGAGAAGCGTTCGCCATGGTTCATGTACGTGAATTCTTTTTCCGTGACCGGGTCGGTCAAAGCTTCTGCCGGCACGGCGGCTCTTATGGCATCAAGATCGGCTGGCCAAGTGTTGTGCTCCATCTGATATTGTTTGATGGCTACCAGCAGCCGCGAACCTCTCCGCAGGGCTAACATTCTTAAATATGCATCGTGCAAACTATAATTGCTTCCTACCCACTTATCGGCGATGAGCTGGGCGAAATGCACGTTGTAGAAGATGAGTCGCTTGAAATGGCTCCAAGTATTGAACGAATCGAATTTCTGTGGTTGTTTTTTCCAGTCAAAATCCGGCTCAGCCATTACATCATAGTTATCCAAACAGATGTCAAGAATCTCTGCTGCTTTTTCCGGGTCGGAGGGCATTGTTAACCAGCGAAGTATTGTTTTTGCTTTTATCAGTTTTTTTTGAAGATACGAAGGATATAAGAAATCTGCAAGAGCAGCATCTATCTGGTTAATATCAATTCCCGAATTTTGATACAATTCACGCCCGGATGCCCTTAGCTGTGCCCACGGATCCCGGGCTAATCTTATCCTACCTTTTCTATTTACCTCATAATAATTAGTCAGTTCAATCTTGACCTGCAGCTTATCATGTTCGATCATCTTAGCAAAAACAGAGTTCCAGTCGTATTTAACATCCGGAAGAGCCTTTCCTATAATGTGTATCTGCGAATCTATAGCTTCGTTCTCAACAATGATTCTATTCAAGTGCCGAAGTGTCAGATTTTCAATAGATATCCCAACCAGGTAATCGATTGTTGTAGGCTGCTGGTATAGGTGCTTTGCCATTTGTAGATTGGCTACAATTTTTTGTATGGCTTTGTTAGGACGACCCTCGGCGACATCATTATTGACGGCCATAACCAGCAATCTAGCCCAATGTCTTATAGGTGCATTTCTATCAATTTGGGATTCAGGATTTGCCGGGGTGCTTAGAGGAAATCTACACTGTTTTATTTTGGATATCTCTATTAAAGTTTCTATTGTATTTTCGCTGCGCCGGAGCCCCTCAACAATTTCAGGATAATCTTTGCTTAGCCATGGATTTCCGAAAATGCTGTCAAAGGTATTGGGGTCTGAGTCGAAAATATAATAGTCGTTGGGATCATAGCTCTCTATTAGTTTATTGTAGATTATCGCGGCATTTTCCTCGGGCGGGATTGAGTATTCTGTTTCCAGCTTTTTTAATTCTTTATCAAAGTTGTATTTATATGGTTGCCATCCCTCATTATCCTCCGGCAGAAAAACCCAGATAATCAGGACTATTCCCGCAGCGGCTGCTGAAAGCCAAAACCATTTTCTCGCCCGTCTCGGCAGGGCGGCGCAGGCCAGAAGAAGCACGATAAGAAGCGCTACTATCTTGCCCGGCGCCCGGATAGTAACTGCTGCGATCAGCAGCAGTCCCAGTAGTCCGCAGAGAATCCATCGCAGGATTTCTCTTACAGATATGAGTTTTTTCTTTTCTTGTTTCTGCTCGGCCATTTTACAAATCTAATTTTGCTCGCAGGTAGTTTAGCAGTTGGTCGGTTGAAACTCTTATTTGTTCCATCGAGTCACGCTCGCGGACGGTGACGGTCGTATCCTGGAGTGTCTGGCCATCGACGGTGACACAGAATGGTGTGCCGGCCTCATCCTGCCGGCGATAGCGTCTGCCGATTGCGCTTTTCTCGTCATAAAAGCAGTTGAAATGTCTCTTCAAATCGTTATAGATGTTCACGGCCAATTCGGGCATGCCGTCCCTTTTTACCAGCGGAAACACGCCGACCTTTACCGGCGCAAGAGCAGGATGCAATCTCAGCAGGTTTCTCGTTTCGCCGCGAACTTCTTCTTCATCGTATGCATCGACCAGAAATGCGAGGGTGCTTCTATCAATACCGGCGCTTGGTTCAATCACGTAAGGGATGTAGCGTTTTCTTTTTTCGTCATCGAAGTACGATAGTGGACCAGACTGGTAGTCTTCTGCCTCCGGCGCAAGCTCAATCTTTGTAACATCGCGGTCGTTTTCAAACCATTTATTGAGCGTTCTCATGCCGCGTTGGTGCTGGCGCAGGTCGTAGTCGGTGCGGTTGGCGATGCCTTCAAGCTCCTGCCAGTCGCCGCTGCCGAATGGGAATCTGTATTCGACATCGACGCATGCCTTGGCATAATGTGCCAGCTCGTCGCGGTCGTGGTCGCGCAAACGCAGGTTCTCCTTTTTTACGCCCAAACCCAGATACCAGTTGAATCGCAGCTCCTTCCATCGCTCGTACCACTGTTCATCGGTGCCCGGCTCACAGAAAAACTCCAACTCAGCCTGCTCAAACTCGCGGGTGCGGAAGATAAACGCCTTGGTGGTGACTTCATTGCGAAAACTTTTGCCGATCTGAGCGATGCCGAACGGAATTTTGATTCTGGTGCTGTCAAGGACATTTCTGAAGTTGGCAAAGATTCCCTGTGCCGTTTCCGGACGGACGTACACGGTCATAGAATCATCGACATTGGCGCCCATTTTTGTCTCGAACATCAGCTTAAATGGCATCGGCTCAGTGAACTGGCCGACCGCGCCGCAAGCAGGACATAGCTTGTTACTCAGGTTGTGCTCTTTTGCCTGTGCGGCGTCGATTGAGACGTGCTCAGTGTGCTGCTCTACCTCTTGACCATCTTTTTCTTCCAGATGGTCGACGCGGGTTCTTGTGTTGCATTTTTTGCACTCAGCGACAAGGTCGGCAAATTGGTCGGT
>Ga0299912_10001501_pt1 | contig 18818 bp, 11 predicted proteins | sample RVTome_2_FD_207667 | JGI IMG/M metagenome (GOLD analysis project Ga0299912, IMG submission 207667) | Soil microbial communities from uranium-contaminated site in the Upper Colorado River Basin, Wyoming, United States - RVT95D214 (version 2) ... | reverse complement strand
TAGAATACTTCCAGTAATTACTGGACCGTGAATATTTTGAGGCATACTGGATTTTCACCAATGGATCGGTTTCCATATCTCTCATTAACAGTTCAAGTCGTTCACCGCGAATTTTGATCCGGTTTGTATTTTCAACTTCCATAACTTCAACAATTCCATACGAACACAAATACCTGTCAGTACCACCTGGATATCCCAGAATGAGTGTAAAATCGCCTTTCTTAACCCCACCCAGTGAGATGGGTAAAAAGTATTTTGGTTTTAACGGAACATTATCAACTGAATATTCGGCAGGTGAACCATCGTGAGCAGTATAAACCCTGAAAATACTGAAATCGCCTGTATGCCTGGGCCATTCCCAATTATCAGTATCATATCCAAATTTCCCGATCGAGGAAGGAGGAGTTCCAACCAGTCGTATATCTTTATATACCGTATAAACAAATAAATAATATTCATTTCCGGCGTAAAACGATCGCACAACGGCTTCATATTTTTCTCCAGCCTCAGTTTCTATTTCATCAATAATTTCCTGAATTTTCGATCTTTTTTCTTCATCAGTTAATGTGTCGGATAATGATCCTGTAATCCGATCCGTAACATTTTCAATTCGTTCCAGAAACCTGACTTCAAGTTCAGGGTTGGGCAGTTCTTCTTCACGAGATCTTGCCCAGAAACCATCCTGAAGGTAGTCATGTTCCAGAGAACTGTGCTCCTGAATCTGGTCGAAACCGCAATGGTGATTCGTAAACAGCAATCCGCTATCCGATACAATTTCTCCTGTGCACCCTCCATCAAATATCACAATGGCATCTTTAATGCTGGAATTATTAATGCTATATATTTCATCGGCAGTAAGTTTTATGCCTAGTTCCTGCATATCGGTCATATTCAATTCCTGAATGAGAGGTAGCAACCACATTCCCTCGTCAGCCTTAATTTTGTTGAAAAATGCAAACACTAAACCAAAAAAAACCAGAAATACTCTTTTCATACGTTTAAAATTATTGTCTTAAAAATTTCATTGATAACTATAGGTTTAAAATCATCTATATTATACCTTCACAAATTCAATATCCCTTTGGGTATCTGTCAGTTGAAACGAACGCCTGTGATAACCAGATGGACCATACTTTCGAATTGCTTCCCTGTGCATCTGTGTCGGATATCCTTTGTTATGATCCCAACCGTAAACCTTGCAATGCTGATGCAACTCTCTCATATAATTATCCCGATATGTTTTGGCCAGAATTGAAGCGGCTGCTATTGAGATATATATGCCATCACCCTTTATTACACATGAATGCGGAATATCCCTGTACGAAAAAAACTGATTTCCATCGACTATAATGTGATCGGGTCGAACAGTAAGCCGATCCAAAGCATGATGCATTCCCAGAATTGAGGCTTTAAGAATGTTTATCTCATCAATAACATGGTTATCGATGAACGCAACAGCATATGAAACAGCATTTTTTTCTATGTCACTGCGTAGTTGGTCCCGGATGAATGGTGATAATTTTTTTGAATCGTTCAATTGAGGATGAAAATAATCGGCAGGCATGATAACAGCTGCCGAACAAACCGGCCCTGCTAGACATCCTCTGCCAGCCTCGTCGCATCCTGCTTCCAGTTTATTGATTTCTAAATATCGCTTTAACAATTATGGAAGAATTGATAAGTAAAATCATTTCTCATTGATGCCGGGAAGGTGAATTTAAACAATAAAAACCATCTGTACAATTTTCAAGAAATATTCATCCGCGCATTCTAGCTAATCATATCTTGTTACCTTTGCAAGGATAAAAGCAATGTATTGAAAAGAAAGTTCCTCACCAACCTCGGATTCTTAGTATTTCTTAATGTCATCATCAAACCTGTTTATGTATTTGGTATCGATCGTGTTGTTCAGAATCACGTCGGTTCCGAGGTATATGGAAGCTATTTCTCACTTTTTAACATAGCAGTTATATTTCAGATCATCCTCGATTTGGGTATCGAAAATTTCATCAGGAAGGAAATAGCCCAGTTCCCGGTCCTGATTAGCCGGTATCTCTCTAATATCATTGTTTTGAAAATTGTGCTGGCTGTCCCCTATGCAATACTTTGCTTTTTGCTTACACTGTTTATGAATATCCGTACCCAGGAAATTCCTCTGCTCCTGATAATCCTTCTGAACCAGTTCATGGCATCGTCGATACTTTCTATGCGGGCTAATCTCGGAGGTTTGCATTTTTTCAGAACTGAAGGAATTATTTCAGTACTTGATCGTTTGATGATGATCTTGATTGTAGGATATCTTTTATTGAATCCGGTTACTTCGCAAAGATTTCAAATAATCTGGTTTGTGCTGGCACAAACTTTTGCATATGCGGTTACACTTACAATCAGCCTTTTACTGGTAATCAGAAAAACCAAATCGTTTCGTTTTACGATTCATATAAAACAACTCATCCCTATCATCTTGAGGCTGAAACCCTATGCACTGCTGGTTTTACTGATGGCAACATATTTCCGGATCGATTCTGTGCTTCTTCGTATTCTTCTTCCCGATGGTGATTTACAAGCCGGTATATTTGCCCATGCTTTTCGTATACTCGATTTTATGTCGAATTATGCATTACTATTTCCTTTATTACTGCTCCCGATCTTTTCCCGGCATATTCGTATGAATCAGCGAATCGACGGACTTTTGCAGCTTTCTTTTCTCCTGCTTATTGTACCATCGCTGGCGGGCATCATCCCTTCTATCGTTTACCGAAAAGAACTATTCAGTCTGCTTTATCTTGAATATTCGGCTGTTTCAGGTGATATATATGCTTTTTTAACCCTGAGTTATTTAGGTATGTGTGTAAGTTATACATTTGGAGCATTACTCACAGCCAATGGCAACCTTAAGCAGTTAAATTACATGGCAGCTACAGCAGTCTTTTTAAGCATCACGCTAAATCTGTTGCTCATACCCCGTTATAAAGTATATGGTGCCGCAGTGGCCAATGCCATGACACAGCTCTTAACAATCATTATTCATTTAATACTAACAAAGAAGATTTTTAAACTGACAACTAATTATAGTACAATTATTAAGCTAACAGCATACATCGGTCTGTTACTCCTGGGAAGTATCGTATCCAGGTATCTTAAATTCCAGTGGCTTACAAGCATAATAATACTGACAGCTTTTGGCCTCCTCATAGCTCTTCTCCTCAATCTGATCAGCATAAAAGGATTGCGGACCATACTTTTACAAAAAGAGGTACAATGAATAAGATGTAACTTTTTAACATCAATTCAATACCAAATCAATTCATAGCATTTGTATTCCCTGTTCTAAGATGTATCAGTCATTTACATATCAGAAAAGGTACAATATAATCGCACAGACATGCCTAAACTAAGTGTATTTGTTAATAATTATGACCTTAAAGCCTTTCCATTTATTAGTAACTTCGGATAATTCCCACGTAGATTTGCATCATGAGGAAAAAAAAGGAGAAGGATATCGATCTAAAAAGAGAGATCACACAAACTATACGTTTTAACACCCGTGAAAATAGTGCCATAAATCAATATTGCGAAAAGTTCAAAATCAGGAATAAGGCGAAATTTATGCGTGAGGCCATCATTACTGAAATTCTTCGAAAATTTGACGAAAATTATCCTACCCTTTGGGACGATGGTCAACTCCGTTTGTTCTGATCGTAATTAATAATGATATTCGATCTGGTATATCCAGGTTATTGTTCTCCTCACGCACTAACCAAATTGTTATATTGTGAAGCATTGAGCAATGTGTCCAATTCTTTTACATCATCAAGTTTCACCTGAATCAACCAACCCTTCCCAAACGGATCACTGTTAATCAATTCAGGAGAATCATTAATATCGTTATTTACAGCAATCACTTCGCCCGATGCAGGCATGAACAGATCGGAAACGGTTTTCACGGCTTCAATGGTCCCAAAGACATCTCCCTTCTTAAGGTGTTCCCCCTGAGTTTCTATTTCAACAAACACAATATCACCGAGCTCACCCTGAGCATAATCGGTTATACCTACAACAGCTTTGTTATTACTTTCTATTCTGATCCATTCGTGATCCTTTGTGTACTTCACATTTTCGGGAATATTCATAAATATTATTTTATTGTATTCATGTTGTAAATATACAAATATCCAAAACAGGCAATGGGAAAATTTCTAAAACCAGTCCCACTATGTTGATGCTTCAAATTTTTCAGATACTGCTTATAGCGATAGCCTCAAGCTCAATCCAATATTGGTTTCTGCGGTGGGGAAAGTAGTAGTTGTAAAAGGAGTATTCACTTCCCTGTCGAAAAAGAATTGTACATTGAAATTCTTACTGAATACATAATCTGCTGTAATTCCCATTGTGACTCTTCTGGCTCCTGTGGTTACCCTGAAATCGTTTTCTTCATCCAGCTGTTCAGTCAGGAAGCGGATTATGGTTACATTATTGCGCAGTGAAATATCGAAGCGGACATTCAGATCGCTGGTAATCTGGCGCTTTGTACCTCCTGCAGTGATGTTAAGGGGTACTTCTTTAAAGCGATACCCTGCTCCTATGGTGTAATCGTTATTCCGGGATTCGTTCACCTGATTGTTGTTGAGGCTCAACAATACCATTCGTTTATTGCTAATCTCGAATTTTGTCAGGAGACTGTTGTGCCAGGTCATATCGAACCCGATTAAAGGATTTAATTGTTCATTTATAGATACCGAATTGTATTGGTATTGTGCAATGTAATCAAGCTGGTTATCGCGCATTACGGAACGTATATCACTCTCATCTCCAAAAACATCGGATTCATAGCTATCAAAGTAACTGACATTTGTTCCAAATCCGGTGACCGAGTAAGTTGATTTGTAGGAATGAGTCAGAGTGATGGTTTTAAGAAATTTCTTTATGAATTCGAGTTCAGAAAGCCCATCGAAAGATATCTTCCAGTTTGGTATCATGGTCCAGAAAAAAGATTCGAGAGTGACATTTTCAGGATCAATGCCGGTATAAGCCGAAAGAAAAGCTGGTACCAGGACCTCCTGGGAGGTTGGCCCGTAGCCATCAAAATATTCTTCGGCATCGCCATGATAAAGGTTATAATAATATTCTTCGCTGCTGTTTATCCGGTCACGGTAACGGCGGGCAGATATCACGGTCCGGTTATTGCTTAACCGGTCAAAGGAAGGAGAATTCCAATTATTATCTTCACTCGGATGTTCAAAGGCCGAAGCAAGTGTGATTACCGATATCGAAAAGCTGCCACCGGTATAGATATGGTCAACATAATAACCGCGATAATTTGCCAGTTCCGCATCTCCATAAAAAAATAATTGCTCATTATTCTCTGAGTAAGAGCGGTTTGCTGTCAAATCGATCCGCAAGCCTTTAAATGGCTCAAAAGTTGCCCGGAGGCTCAAATCTTCAGTTTTATTGAATTCAAAAGGTTTACTGAATGTACTTTCTCTGGTAAGCCAATTGTTATTGATCGAACTGCGCACCAAACCGGTATCCTGCAACCCAAATACAAATGGCCAGCCTGGGGCTCCATAAAAATCCGATAAATTCATTCCAAATAAATTCGTTTCGGGTAAAAAACCAGGGAGCACACTCCCTGACGATTGCATCCATGATAAGTTAATACTTTTAAATCCTGTCAACAACCGTATTCCGTTTTCCGCAAGGAATACAATTGGATTTACGCCCCGGGGAATCTTCCCTATAATAACGACTGTGACACCTGTCAGGTCGCTGCTGGCAGTAATAACAACTTTATTTTTATCGACAACAGCTGTTTTCACCTCCACTTCGGTACCTTCGGCATTGATCACTGTAATATCAACCTCCTCGGTATTCAGCTTGTGAACAATATTTTTAGGCTCATCTTTCTTAAAGAACGTACGTTTCTCATAGCGCACTTCTTTATAACGTATATTTTCAGGTGTTTTTGTCTTGCCCGATTTGCTTTTTGAATATTTCGCATCAAGATTCTTTAAATAATTCAGCTTGGAATACAAACTTTTCAGGTTCAGGTTACTGCTGACTTTGATTGAATTTGAATTCTTTATCGTATTCCCCAGGGTTCTTCCAGGAACTACCTCGCCACGAAGCCAGTTGTATGTTGTTCCGTAAGAAGTATTCAGGCTTACCCAATTGAAAACAGGGATCTTATTAATGGGAACTGTGTAACTAATATCTGATTTCTGCAAATAATTCATATTACGCCCACCCTCCATAATACTGCTCCAGACTTCATTTTTCCAAAGTTCGTTATCGGATATGAAAAGATCCTGTTGCCCCTGGGGTTCATCAATTCGTGCTGCCGTGGTTGCAGAATAATTCAACTTCAATGCGCGTGTCAGATCCCACATCATCTCAAATTTCCTGTTCCAGGTGAAATCTTTGTTGACTGTCGGCTCGATCAGTAATTCAATATCCTCAAAGACATTACGCATTTTCATTTCCTGATAATTCCTGTCTAACTGAGTACCTAACGTAATTCTTGATGGGTAAGGATTGAAATTGAAATCGCGTATAATCTGATAGGTTGGTTTTTTGAGAGCTTTTGATTTCTTAAATGGCTGGATATTTTTAGGGCGCGTGTTGAAGACATAATTTACATTGGCATTGTATTTCCAAAGATTGTTGTATTCCGTACTGTAATTATGAGCGAGAGTCTGAGTGTATCCAATACTGGCCGATAAATTCGCCGGTGAAAAAATATTGACTTTATTAAAGCGCTTATTCCACCTCATATTGGTTACATTTACACTTGCACGCGATGTCAGGTCCTGCGAAATTTGCTTTAAACTATCCCGTTCAGCTTTGTTTTCAGCCTCTGCCAATATGTCGGCAAATTTAATATCCGGGTCTTTAGGAAAATATTCAGGATTGACAATGGTTTTTGAGGTTCCGAAGTAGAGAGGTATGGAGACATTGGCCTTTTCCGGGAAAAACTTGCCGAGTTCGAGATTTGTTGAAATATCATACTGGTTTACTTGTTCCATTGAACGCTCCTCTACTTTTTCTTCTATGCTGCCGAATCCGGGAGTACTCGTGCTCCCTGCAACACTGACCACACCAAAATCGGCAAGCTGAGCCTGAACCTGACCGTTTGCCGCCCAGCCACCTCTGTTGTCGAAATCGGAAACTCGTAATTCGTTAAACCATATTTCAGCCGATTTTGCCAGCCCGTCGTTTATCCTTTCAAAACTGGTTGCATCGCCCGGATTCCTGACTCCCAGCATAATTTGCCTGATATTTCCGAGATTAGGATTCCCTTTCACTTTCATAATGTTATATTTGACAAGTTCACCATTTTCGTAAGCAGGAACAAGTTTGGTATATACACTCTGGACCGAATAATTCAGCGGATCGTTCATTACTTGTTCATTTCGTTCCTTCTTGAGCTCAACAAAATCTCCCATAATAAGCTCCATCTCATTTAAATCAGGCCAAACTACATCGTTCTGCTCCGAGCCGTGAGGTGTAACTTTTAATGGTATCTCAAACTCATAATAGTTGTTTTTATAATCGGACCCGATACGAATGAATGCAGAGATTTCATAATCACCCAGAGAGCCTTCCTGTTCTGGCAAAGCTTCGGCATGAGTAAACATCTGAATTTTTTTATACTGCCGCAAATCAAGCTGAACATTCTTAAATACTGCACGGGCATCGGCATCTTCAAGATTTCCAATCTTAAGGGAAATAGATTGTTCGTTGAGATGGGCGACCTGGGGATTACCCGGATCAATTAACCTGTCGACTCCGGGAGGTAGTACATATTTTACCGGAATACGTTCCGAATTTTCTTCGATATTAACGGCTGATACTTCAAAGGTGGTTCCTCCCGGTTGCAATGTTGCATCCGGATTGGTTTCACTGATATCAAAATTATACCTCCTCCACTCACCCCTAAGCATATCGAAGGTTGCAAAACGCAAAATAACTTCCTGCTCGAATCCGGAAAGCATTACGCGCATAAAGCGAACAGATTTGAAATCTTCAATATCCCCTATCTTGCTTTCCCATTCGCTCAGAGGTATTCGAAACTGATACCAACGTACAAGGGAATCGAAATCAAGCACTTCATCTTCAATCTGGTCAACAATAAAATTCCTGCCTACCTGTTCCAGATCGTTAGGCCTCAAACTTATATGATACTGAAAATAGGTTTCAACAGTATTTAATGTATTGTCATTATTAATATCTTCAATATCAGGTTCATTCGAATTGGATGGAGTATAGTTCAGACCCGTAAGCTCAGGAGGTGAATTCCCTTCCAGGTTATTATAATTTTTATACCGCTCCAATATTCCATGACCGTTCAAATCGTGTTCATCGCTGAGGAAATATTCAAAGTCGTCGGCTGAAATATCTGTACTTACTGCATCTGAAATATTTTCATCAATACTCTGAATATAATCACTAAAGAATTCTACTTCATCATCGTTATTTAATCCATCGAGACCAATATCCTGGTAGACCCTGCTTTCCTCACCTGTAAAGGTGTTCATATAAGCCTGACCTGATGGTACATGTCCCCATATTGTTACGTCATAACCTGTAGTATCATCAGGACCACTTGGCAGACCGCCTTCGTATGCCTTTCGCGAATCGGGAAGGATGTCTTCGGAAATTTCTCCCAGATGAATATACAGGTCGCCGCCTGTATGGTTTGGATCTTCAAGGAATGGATCCATCAGCCAGAATTCGATGAATTCAATGTTAGAGGTTTCAAAATCGCTATTGATAATCTCCCTCATGATCCCGGCCCATCGCTGGTCCGGATTATCTAATTTTATCTCCGGAGTGAGGTCCGGGTCGTAATTATAAGGTCCCCGTTCTTCAGGATAATAGGCCAGATTCAGAATGGAAATGAAATTCTCGCCCGGAAGATCACTTTCCTTCGTTGGAAATATTTCTTTTTCACGGATCCTGCGTGCATAGTGGCTGTTCAGATCTTCCTCAATTTCGGGATTGCCGGGATTTAATCCTCCGTTACGGTAGAAAAGAGGATCAATTACATACCATGCCAGCTTGGCGCGTCCATAGCCAATGTCAAGGCCGGTCTCATCACTGTTCCAGAAATCCGGATTGTTCTTTGGCGAACTTGCCAGACGCCAGCTCGAAAAGTTTTTCATCTCAATTTTTGTCTGTGCTGCTTCAAAATCGTCGATGGAAGCTTCACCATTCTTGCCAATTACATTGGCCTGTCCGGGAATTAAGTGCGCAAACTCGGCTTCAAACATAATGCTCGAAGTTTGTTTCGTCTCGAGGAAAGGCAATTTATCAACCAGACTTGTCAGCAACTGACTTTGTGTACGATACGAGGTATTCAGTCCCCAGATCGTATTTGAAATGGGTTCATCGCCCATATTGACCTTATCGTTATAAGGTGTCTCGGTAAGGTTCATCAGGGTAGCTCCAACATTGAAGTTCTCAGAAAAACGGTAATCAAGATGTGTGCCCAGCAGAGTTTTTGTCTGGAGATTAAACAAAGAATTGCTCTCGAGAGAGATGCTTATGGGCGTGCCCGATTCCAGCAATCCCTGGTTGATGATCTTAACCCTGCCAAGAGTGTAATCGACCGTATAATCGACATTTTCGACGAGAGAGCGTCCACCTGCAGTCACAACCACCGATTCTTTTGGAATATTCATAGCATTGAGCTGAATCTCCGAGCTTGATGATGATTGATATTGCCCTTTGAGAAAAAATTTATTTTTCTCGGCAATTTGCTCTGCACGCGTCTGAGTAGAATCGTATAATTCCTCAAAAATATATTTTGATGCTATCCGGCCAGCAGCAATGGGATTGGCCGAACTATCAACAATCTTCTGTCGTAAATCGGAACCAAAAGGTTCGAGCAGGGGAAAGTAGATCCTGCCATTCTTGGAATTGATTGTAACCCCTTCAACATAATCAAAGATCCCATCGGGATTGGGTTCGTTCCTCGAATCTAAGTTATCAAGTTCTAATACTTTAAGTAATGGCTGTTTTTGCACCAGTGGCGATATTGCAGTAGAGTCAGTCTCTGAAATATAGTTGACAGGAACACCTGTTTTATCGTTTCTGTATAACAGATTCAGTACAAAGTTTTCCGGACTCACCTGATATGCCCCGATTGAGTATACGTTTTTCATCATCAGATCCCAGTTGGGAAATTTTGGTGAAGGGGTGGTCCCTTTCAGAAGTTTTAAAATTAAAACTCCCGGGGCTACCACCTGATTTGTAAGTTCACCTACCTGGTAGGTCCGGCCACGATAAGTATAGGTAAATGCTACCGCAAGAATTTCGTCGTTACGCAAAGGAGAATTGAGTGATATATACCCCAATTCTTTATTGAGAGTATACTCTCTGTCGGATAGCGGGCGGGCACTCTCGAGTAATACATAATCGCGCCCTGCATTAAAATTCCTATTACTTACGGAAGTTATCAGATTTTCAGCCGAACCCAGGGCTCGTATTGCATCTTCGCTATATAATCTATCATACAATCCATTGCTGTTGTTCGAAGCTGCTGAACCATCGTTTCCGCGTATCGGACCAATTATCGATTCATCAGCATAAAAATTCGGATTGTGATCAGGATCATAGCCTTCACCGAGGTCCATGAAAGCAACAATGTTTCGAACCTCAGAATAATCACTCTGTTTATTTACGATCCAAACTTCGATCTGTTGAATCTGAACCTGCGATTCGATGTAAGGCAGATTTTGAAGCCAGTCGTTATAATGATCACGGAAAAAATGTGCAAGAAAAAAATGACGATTTGCATCGTATTCATCAGCATTGACTTCAAATTCTGTAAGTTGTGCTCCTCCCTGAACATTAATCGAAGAAGACTCACCAAGCTGATGACTTACAACACTGGTAACTGTGAGCCGTCCAAACTGCAATTCGGTTTTCAGGCCGAACAAACTCTGACTTCCTGTAATTAATGAACCTGGTAAAGAAAAAGACACATCACCGGCTTCAATTTTTTTAATGATCTCATCTTCTTTTCCGGAATATTCCAATTTCGTCTTATTCTCAAAATCGAAAGAAGCTTCTGTATTATAGCTTAAACCCACCTCCATTTTATCACCAATGGAACCTGTTACGTTCATCTGAATTTTCTCTTCAAAAAGAAAGGACCCGTTTCGTCTGTTCTTCTCAGGAAGCAAGGGATTGTCGTTCCGCGAAATTGTGTATCCGAATACCAGTTCAGCGCTTCCCTGGGGAGTAATATTGATGACATCGGTTCCAAAAACCTTATCGATTGCTTCGTTGCCAAGCCGCAGATTCTTCATAAAGGATGGTCCGGCCCCTGACTCTTCACGAGATTTTTCACGCCAGTAATCCAATTCAGATTTATGTGCATCGTATTTTTTATATTCTTCAAGCGACATGGATGCAGGAGGTCTGTAATCCAGTTCACCGACTCTCTCGCTAAAAATATATCGTCCTGTTTCGGGATCGTATTCAATCTTTTGCTCGATATTCGAAGGAGGTTGTAATAATAGCGGAGACTGGTTGCCTGAGTTTGAAAAAGGAAAATTATTCCGTTCATTAATTGGGAAACGTAAGCCAGTGGTTTGCGAAGTATCAGAAGGTGCCGGATTTTGAGAAAAGACAGGAGTATAAAATTGCAATAATACTATTGCAGACAAAGCGACTACAGGTACAAGTGCCCTTCCTGTATTGATACGTATATATTTTGTTCCTTCTCTTTCTATTTGCACCGGGTTTAAATTAAGGCTATAAAAGCTTTAATGCCTGTTTAATTATATCTTCTACAGGCAGATCAGTACTTTTTAACAATAATTTATCTACGACTTTTTCCGATTGTTTCCTTGTAAATCCAAGGATCTCCAGTGCAGATAACGCTTCTTTCTTCTTTGTATTGTCTCCCAATTTGAATATTTGTGTACTATCTCCCGATTTTATCACTTTATCTTTTAGGTCGACAATTATTCGCTGGGCTGTTTTAGCTCCTATTCCTTTAACCGATTGCAATAAAATAACATCACTTTCAGCAATTGCCTGTTGCACTTCTTCGGATGACATGGACGACAATATCATCCTTGCTGTGTTGGCTCCTACTCCGGATACAGAGATAAGCAACCTGAACATTCTTCTCTCTTCGAGAGTTGAGAATCCGAAAAGGAGATGAGCATCTTCCCGGATTACCTGGTGCAGATAAAGTTTACACTGAGTCAGGTTCTGCAATTGAGAATAACTGAATAATGAAATATTGATGTCGTAGCCCATCCCGTTCTGTTCGATAACCATATGGGTCGGGGTAATTTCGGCAATATCACCTTTAATATAATCAAGCATTTCTTTCGGTTTAATATTATACAATCTGCTTTCCTGTAAAACCGGAGTTTGGAGGATGATTAGCTAAAGATCAGAAATATCATAGGATTTTAAGGGATTGGAGGAAATTTCTTTGAATGCATTTCGCTGTGTGTAGATATCACATGCCAGATATATTGCTTTACGGAAAGAATCGGGTGAAGCCTGATTCTTTCCGGCAATTTCATAAGCTGTTCCATGAGCTGGTGAAGTGCGGATAACTGACAGACCGGCAGTATAATTAACACCACCGTCCGGACTCATCGCTTTAAATGGAATTAATCCCTGATCATGGTACATGGCCAGAATACCATCGAATTTGTTAAAATTTGATGACCCAAAAAAGCCATCAGCAGCGAATGGTCCGACTGCCAGGATATTTTCTTCACGTATAGCTGTTATGGCAGGAATTATTTCACGAGTTTCTTCATCACCTATTATTCCGTTATCGCCAGCATGCGGATTCAGTCCAAGCACAGCAATACGTGGTTTTCTTACCCCAAAATCCTGAATGAGGGAATTATTCATGATCCGTAGTTTACGCATAATACTATCCTTGGTGATGTACTCAGTTATCTTGGCAACCGGAATATGACCTGTAACCACACCTACTTTGAATAAATCGTTGACCATAAACATCAGGGCTCCTTCCGAATGAAAACGGGTTTCAAGGAATTCTGTATGTCCGGCAAAATTGAATTTATCCGATTGAATATTGTATTTGTTTACGGGTCCCGTAACAAGAACATCAATTTTTTTATCGGCAAGATCCTGGGTTGCTAGCTCTAATGCAAGAATTGATGACTTACCTGCATAATCTGTTACCTTGCCAAGTTCAACCCTGACATCTTCATCGATGCAATTAATAATATTTGCCTTCTTGGGATTTGCTTCATCAGGCGATTTAATTGCATTGAAGCTGAAATTATCGATGTTTAATGCCTTGCGATGGTAGGCCGCCACTTTCGGCGATCCATAAACAATGGGAATGCATGAATCAAAAAGCCTGTTGTCCATTAATACTTTAATAATCACCTCATAACTTATGCTATTGATATCACCATGAGTTATCCCAACAACGATTCTATTATTTCTCATACTATTTCTCAGTTAATCCAGGTTTATAAAAAAACTGACATGAATGAATTTTCTCATCCTTCCCAAGCCTGAAATAAAATTGACTAAAAATACTAATTCTAACTGAAAATTATATGTTCAGAAAATATTCATTGGAATTGAATATGTATTGGTCGTACCGAACGAAATATTAATAGGTAAGGATTTTGTGCAATTCATAATTGATGGGCAATTCCTTTACCGCAACAGAGAACATAAATTTATTCATAATGCCTGCTTAATTTCATTGAACAATTGTATTACAATCATTTTATGAGTAACAATTGTTAACCACACTCAACGCTGTTTTCCGAAAATTTCGTACGTACCTGAATTCCTCTTCAAAGATATTCTTGAATAAATCCCGGCTCATTCACCGATTTTGGATTGATTGTCCGTAAAATCGAGTGTAAATATTATGGCCTCAAGTTGTTGGAGTAAATCTCTTTTCTCATGTCCCGGTGCATATACGAATCCTTCGACAGTAACGATTCGGTTCCGTTGCTCATCAAGCTGTGTAATACTGACAAAGGGCCCCCCCATAGATAATCCATCCTGTATTCGCCACAATCCCCGAAGTTCAGCTGTATATATATCATTATTGAGATTAAATTCTCTGAAAAGCGGTGGGAATAAGGGTTCTGTTGTCATGTATGAACCATCAATCTCTCCGGGAACATAGCGTTTAAGAAAATCATTTCTTTTAGTTACCAGATAATCACGAGTGAATGTTTTCTCGTCAGTATATGGATATGTATATATGAGAATGCCCTGAACAATATCCCGATATTCCAGGGAAATCCAGATGAAATCTTTATCAAAGGTATTGATATCATAACCTTTAGGGATTGTTAGTACAATGTTCTTTTCGTTCTTTAATCTGTCGGTAATAGCTTTATCTGTTATCGAATGAAAGGCGTTCATTAATCTTCTTAACTCCGTATTGACCATGAGAGTAATTAGTTTATCGCGATTCTCATTTAATAATGCAACCAACGCATCTTCGTCAGGTGCCAGAATCGTTATCAGAAGCTGAGTACGCGCCCATAGATCATTCTGTACCAGTAATTTTGCTTCCGGCTGATCCGAACCAACTTTAACAATAATAATATTTCGTTGTTGCATGAAAGTTTTCCCAAAAACACTGTGATTAATTCTTATTACATTAAACCGGGGTTCATCCTGAGGAAGAGCATCTACCGGACTTGCCAGGATACTTCGGATTGAATCGCCCGAAAAAGATTGCCACAGCTTATCGTTCATCACTAGCAAAACATCTCCGGGTGCACCCGAAGGAGTTGGTTTTAATGGTTTTCTTCTGCTGAGATTACAGGAACAAAGGAGTGCCAGTGCAAGTAATATACTAATTCCTTTTATTTTCATATCTGTCTTGATTTTGTGCATGTCAGAATTTTTCACAAAAAACTTGCCGCATTAAAAACTTACTATTCATTGCTGCATGGAATCCAGATTTTAAGTACCTGACCAGGATATGCGTCTAACGTGTTAAGATTGTTCCATGCCCTGATATTTTCAATAGTACAATTATAGTGGAGTGCAATTTTATGGAAATACTCACCCCGTTCAACTGTATGAGTAATCATCACTCTTTCGGCAGTCGATCCTGCATGAGTTAGCAACATATTATAATCGATATGCGGTATTGTTGCACTAATGATTTTATATTCGTTCCGAATGTACTCAGGAGCAAGATATCTTGGTAATATTAAAATACAGGGTTCAGCAAGATCCGGGATCACCCTTCTGCGATAGACTGGATTCAGCCACTCAATTTCCGATACTGAGATATGTAAAACAGAAGAAATTTGATCGAAGGTAACAGCATAATTTATTTGCAACGTATCCACCTCGCTCCATCCATATTTCGATTTATCCGGAACTATGCTATATAAGTCATAATAATTCATCAGGTAGTTAATAGCGATAAAAGTTGGTATATAACTGCGTGCCTGTTCGGGAAGGAAAGAACGAATTTCCCAATAGTCGGTTTTACCTCCTGAACGTTCAATAGCCTTGCGTACCTCACCGGGACCACTGTTATAACTTGCCATTACAAGATCCCAATCGTTATAAGTGCGATAAAGATATTGCAGGTATCGGCATGCAGCCTCTGTAGATTTAAAGACATCCATTCGCTCATCGATATAGGAATTAACGCGTAAATCGAATAAAGAACAAGTGGAAAAGAGAAATTGCCAAAGTCCTGCTGCCCCGGAACTCGATCGCGCCAAAGGATTTAAACCCGACTCGATTACAGCAAGATATTTCAGCTCCAGCGGAAGATCATATTTATCGAGAAGTTGTTCAATAATGGGAAAATAATAAGATGAACGTTGGATATATAATTCAATATCAATGCGTCGTTTTGCCAGATAATAATCAATCGCCTTTTCTACCTCCTTATTAAACTCCAGATCAACAGGAGTTTTCTTATTTAGTGTCTCAATGCAATGTCTTACATCAGGGAGGATACCAGGTGTGATCGAACCCGTTTTAGTAACAATACTGTTATCTGCCGAGGATTGATATGCAGTAACAACAGGTGCTGAATAGGGTTGACAAAACAAATTAATATTTAGAAAAGGGATTACGAAATATGGTAAAGGAAAAAAATTCCTTTTCATTATAATTCAACTATATAATAATTCAGTAATGTCCTTTTAAAAATCCCCTCTTACCTGTCTATTTCTTTTCAGGATCAACAGTGTCGTTTTTTTTCTCTTCCGGAGCATCATCGCGGGTAGCTTTTTTGAACTCTTTCATACCCTGACCAAGCCCACGCATCAATTCGGGTATTTTTCTGCCTCCAAAAAGTAACAGCAATATAACAACAATCAGGATAATTTCAAACGGACCCGGAGCGCTCAGTAAAAATATTCTGGCCATGTCTCTATATTTTCATCAAAGGTATATATTATTTTCCGATCAACCGGAGAATAAGTCTGTAAACATCGTTACCATTAGCATACAAAAGCAGGAAGATTAAAAAAAACATACCGATCAGCTGGGCATATTCAAGAAACTTATCACCCGGTTTCCGGCCTGTTACCATTTCAAAAATCAGGAACATTACATGTCCGCCGTCAAGCGCCGGAATTGGAAGTACGTTGAGGAATGCCAGCATGATCGAAAGAAACGCTGTGATATTCCAGAATGCTTCCCAGTTCCACACCGGAGGGAACAGGTTAGTAATCGCTCCAAAACCACCTACCCCTTTGTATGCTCCCGATTTAAAATTAAAGATCAACCCGACTTGTCGGATATAGGATAGCAATTCTTCCTTTGCCCTATGAAATCCGGCCGGAATCGATTGCAGAAAAGTATATTCATGTGTAGCAAACTTATATACACCTAATTTTTCCAGCTGATCGTAATCCAGAAATCCATATATCACTCCCAGCTTGCCTTTGTCACTGACACGCACCATGAATTCATGCTTTCCTCCTTTCCGGTCGACAACAGCCGGAACAGTTTTCCCACGGATGGTATTGAGAATGGATGTTACTTCATCGACATATTTTACAGGAATATTGTTGAGCTGAACTATCATATCCCTTGCTTCCAGTCCTGAACCGGCATTATGCGAGGTATCGGGGACCTCACTAATAATAAAAGGAATTCTGGGAAAGATCAGAAATCCCCTGTTGTGAATGCTGTTATCTACAAGTTGGCCGGCAAAATCCTGTGGAATTTCCAGTGTAGTATCCCGGTTGCTTCTGACAATATGCATTGTACCACCAAAAAGCATTTCTTCAAGAATATTCACATAACTTTCAGGTTCCTTGTTGTTCACGGATATAATTTTATCACCAGTACGTAAACCTGTTTCGTACATAATCGAATCGATGACCCATATCCCGTCTGTAAGATTCTTATTTGGAAGGTATTTTTCTCCCCAGGTGAACAGGATAAATGCAAAAATTAGAAATCCAAGAATAAGGTTCACCAAAACGCCACCAAGCATTATAAACAAACGTTGCCAGGTAGGCTTTGTCCGAAATTCATAAGGTTGGGGAGGTTGTTTCAGTTGTTCCCTATCCATCGATTCATCGATCATACCGGCTATTTTAACATAACCCCCGAGAGGCAACCAGCCAATGCCATATTCCGTTTCCCCTTTTTTAACTTTAAACAGAGAAAACCAGGGGTTGAAGAATAAGTAGAATTTTTCGACACGGGTTTTAAAAATACGTGCAAAAATGAAATGTCCCAACTCATGCAGTATGATCAAAATTGACAAAGACAAAAGTAACTGACCGATCTGGATAATTATCTTCATTCTTCAACTGTTGTTATTTGCAAAAACAAGATAGAACAAATGATCTGGTTTCACGCTTGCATCATTACAATCCGAATAAAAGTAAAACAGGTTCTATAATTATTATCATCAATGCTTTCTTGAAGCTATCGCAGAAGCCCAGATATCGAATACTGCATCCTTGATAGTACATTGTAAAGCTTTGCAAAATTAAACTTTTTGCAGATAAGGTCAACAAAGAAGACAATTTATATCAATCCGCGGGCGATTTGCCTTGCTTCGGAATCGCTCAGTGTATAATCTTCGAGAGTCGGATGTTCAATAAAACCTATTTTCCCCATAGTTTTCTCAATAATATCCGGCATCATATAAAATGATGTACGATCGTTAAGAAATGCTTCAACAGCGATCTCATTAGCAGCATTCATAACACACGGCATATTACCGCCTATCTGCATAGAATTCAGTGCCAGGGACAGATTCCGAAAAACTCTTCCGTCAGGCTGTTCAAACGTGAGTTCAGGATAATCGATGAAACTGAACCGTGGAAAGTTACTTTTCAACCGTAATGGATAACCAAGTGCATATTGAATGGGAAGTCTCATATCATGCAAACCCATTTGGGCTTTCATTGATCCGTCGTGAAACTGGACAATGGAATGAATGATGGATTGGGGATGCACGATAACCTCTACCTGATCAGGAACAAGTTTGAAGAGCCATTTTGCTTCAATTGCTTCAAGTCCCTTATTCATAAGAGAAGCCGAATCGATAGTGACTTTATTTCCCATGCACCAATTTGGATGTTTCAGGGCCTGTTCACGTGTAACTGTTTTTAATTGTTCCGTACTTAATCCCCGGAACGGTCCCCCGGAAGCAGTAAGATAAATTTTTTCGATATTCTTGTGATCTTCTCCAACAAGGCATTGAAAAATCGCCGAATGCTCGGAATCGACCGGATAAATCTGACTCTTCTTTTTTCTGGCAAGTTCTGTAACCAGTTCACCGGCAACAACAAGTGTTTCCTTGTTAGCAAGTGCAATGCTCTTGCCCGATTCCA
>Ga0299912_10001500_pt1 | contig 18821 bp, 9 predicted proteins | sample RVTome_2_FD_207667 | JGI IMG/M metagenome (GOLD analysis project Ga0299912, IMG submission 207667) | Soil microbial communities from uranium-contaminated site in the Upper Colorado River Basin, Wyoming, United States - RVT95D214 (version 2) ... | reverse complement strand
TTAGCCAGGGTTGGTAATTCAGGATTATACGATGGCTGCCTGGATCAAGATAGATGCCTGATAACACACCATTTGCTTTCCATAATATTACAGGCTGACCATCTACCGTTGCTTTCCAATCAGGATACCATATATGGCTGATTATCAATAATCCCTTTTGAGAGTTTTCCACATTCAATTCAATTTTATTCGGGCTATTCATTCGCCAATGAATATCTGCCGCCACATTGCCATTGTGCAAAGGTTGTCCCCCCTCAACTGTGGCAGTTTGAAAATCATCCATATTCATTATTCTTATAATTGCCTCCTCCAAATCTTTCACTGGTACGACCTCCCCTGTAAAAAATGCCCTTTCGTTGAAAAAGATATTTTCGAAAAGGTAGGTCTTTTCAAATTGATGCAGGACCCGAAGCCCTTCCATATCCAGGGGGAATTCTGTGGCTATATATCGAACGTTTAACAACCCTAGCAAGCGTATATTTGGTACAGCCTCACGGTTGACCGTTGATACAGGTTCGTCACCTTCCATGGCGGGAATGGTGACTTCATACCGATGCCGGGTAATCCCACTGGCTGCCTGCATGTAACGGTCGTATTCTGCTAGATAAAGTGGATCAACACCATCAGCCGATTCGATCCCATAAATCGCTCCAATCTGTCGCGGTAGACTGTAGCTAGGACTGTATACCCGAAAGTATCCATCTTTCTTCTTTTCCGCCAAGTAAGCACCAAGACCCGTCTCCTTCAATGCTTGGGCAGATGAACGACCTTCGATTAGAGTCCCATCCATAATCCAAAGATCCAAAAGTACCAGCAATGTAACTACGGGAAGCGCGATTCTGGGAGATAATTTTCGAGAGGACAACAATAAACAAAATGCCGTTATTGCTGGGGTTAACAACCCAAAGGCAAGCATGTTCGCGGGGGGAGTATCAGCCATTATTGCGTACCCAATTAGCAAAACAAATGCAAAAGCCCCTAATCCAAAAACTGCAATCCGCAGAATTCTCACATGGCGATGATTGATACCCTCCACTAAAAGGTCGAATCCCGAACCGGCTAACAACCCAAGAGCGCAGGCGGTCAGGAAGAGTATCCTTGCGGGAGACCGCACCCAAGCTAAAGCCGGTAAAATTCTGAACACCAATCCATAAAACGGGGTATTCGTACCTAATGCAAACAAGACCGATAGAATAATGAAAACCCACCAGAACCGAGACTCCCTTTTAAATAGGGTAAACACTGCCAGCACCAGTACCGTAATTCCAAAATACATCATGTATTCCATATATCCACGGTGGTCGGCAACCAGGATTCCCCAAAGATACTGAAATGGTACTGATGAGATTGCCGAATCCGATAACCCCATACCCGAGCGTCCGCTAAGAGGTGCAAACCGAAGCATCGCCAATAATTGGGCGGCTGATATAAAAACTCCCAAGGTTGCACCAAATCCCAGCCTGGCAAAAATAGTAACAATTTTTCCTATCTGCTGCTCTCTCTTACTGGTTTCCCATCCTGTGTAGCCCCCATACAAAACTGACACCAACCCTGTATAAAAACACATTTGCGGGTTGGCGATGAATTGTAATCCTAGCACCAACCCTAACGCATAAATCCCTCGCTTTTCACCTGAGCCAATTTTAAAACTCGCCCACAGCGCCCAGGGTATATAGGCTGACGCGTAGACCAAACCCATATGCCCAAAACCCAAATGAGCAGCGATCTTAGGGGCAAAAACGTAAGCTAGAGAGGATAAAACACTTCCCGACTTGGAAATCCCTGTATCCCTTGACCACAACCACATACCATAGCCAGCCATGACTAAGTGAAACAATACAAGGACATTGAAGCCCAATGTTGCTGGTAAGAAGAGGAAAATGAAGTTTGGCGGATACCATAATCCGGATTGTGGATCTACATCAATTGGAGACCCACTAAAAATCAACGTACGCCACAAAGGGAGCTGGTGGTAATCTCGGATACTGTTTTGGATGTAGGCGATGTTCGGCCAAAAAGTGATGGCCAGGTCGGAGTATTCACTCTCGGGACGATAGATAACGTTGTTCCAATTCCCTAATTGAAACCACAAAAATCCCCCTACAATACAAAGCAATAATAAAAAGAGCGTCCGATTATTCGCAGGATCGCGCATACAATTTTGAGAGATTTAACGTCCCTTTACCCGATATCGTATAATCTGGTTATCCATCCAGGTTTCCGTTTTTTTATTGTCACCGTTGATGTCCAATCGACAAAAATCTCTACTGGTTGCTATTTTTTTAATTGCGGTCATCCTGCGGTTTATCCCAGGACCCCGCACCATCGACGATGCTTACATAACATATCGGTATGCTCGAAATATTTTAGCCGGGAATGGCTTTGTCTACAACCCCGGAGAACACGTGCTAGGCACTACAACCCCCCTCTATACAATTCTGTTGGCTATTCTTGGATTATTTTTGGGAGGAATAACAGCGCCCTTTCCTCAAATTGCCCTGGTCTTGAACGCTTTGGCAGACGGCATAACCTGTGTATTCCTGGTCAAATTGGGGAAATCTTTAGGATTTGCTTGGGCAGGCTGGGGGAGCGCACTGGTTTGGGCAGTCGCCCCATATAGTGTAACATTTGCCATCGGGGGCCTGGAAACAAGCCTCTTTGTTTTATTGCTTGTTGCCACCACATGGCTTTACTTACAGAAAATGTATCCCTTAGCAGCATTCACTGCATCATTCTCTTTTCTTACACGTCCTGATTCATTAATATTTCTCGGCCCGCTGGCACTGGACTTTCTCTGGCTAAAAGTCAAGGAAAATCAAGGGTGGTTCATTTCTCTAATTAAAAATCATTCCGTCCAAAAGTCTAGCCTAACTTTTGGATTACCGATTGCAGTGTGGTTGACTTTCGCTACATTGTATTTCGGCGATCCATTTCCTCATTCCATTGCTGCTAAAACGGTCGCATACCGACTTCCAGAAAACGCTGCATTAATTCGCCTGATCCAACACTTCGCCACTCCTTTCATGGAGCAAGATACCTTGGGAATCCATTGGATCTGGGTTGGCTTATTTTTATACCCTTTTCTGTCACTGCTTGGTATCCGCAGGGCGATCATTGCCAATTCTCGCGCTTGGCCATTTATCGTCTATCCCTGGTTATACTTTACTACATTTGCTATTGCAAATCCTTTGATTTTTCGTTGGTATCTCACCCCGCCTCTACCAGCTTATATTCTGTCGATTTTTATTGGCCTAGAATCCATGCTCTTACATTCATTCTCGAAGTTTCATTTCTTTAATTATAAAAAAATCAATAGAATTTTTTCCTTTGTATTGATCATCGGATTTCCCTTAATATTCTCGATAAAAAATTGGACATTACAGCCCGATCATGGTCTCAACCATCCAGCCCCAAAGATGGCCTGGTACCAGCTCGAGTTGCTATACCGGGAGAGCGCAAATATACTTGCTCCAGAAATCATGAAAAACCAGCAACCTGTCTTGCTAGCTGCCGGAGATGTGGGCGTTCTGGGTTATTACACCAATGCAGTTATCCTGGATACTGTCGGATTGAATTCCCCACAATCGATTAAATACTACCCACTCGATCCAACTTATTACTCCACAAATTACGCAGTTCCTCCAGATTTAATCTTAGACACACGGCCAGACTATGTCGTAATTATGGAAGTGTATGGCCGGAATGGGCTACTTAAATCCAAAGTTTTTCAAGAAAATTATTCCTTGATCAAAATTATCCCCACGGACATCTATGATAGCCAGGGGATGCTGATCTTCAAACGATTAAAATAAAACAGGCCGCTAAAGCGGCCCGATTTTTATTTAACCGAGATATTCTCTCAATTTTCTGCGAATGGCAGGATGACGTAGGCGGCTTAACGCCTGGGCTTCTATCTGCCGTACACGTTCACGCGTCACACCCATCTTGCGACCAACCTCTTCCAGTGTATATGCCTGTCCGTCCAACAATCCATACCGCAATTGCAGGATACGTACCTCTCTAGGTGGAAGACCATTTAATACTGTGTCCAGGTGTTCTTTCAGCAAATTATAAGTGGCAGTTTCGTCTGGAGCAGCCACCTCTTCATCCTGGATAAAGTCACCCAACACAGAATCTTCCTCGTCGTCTGTGGGAGTTTCCAATGAAAGCGGTCGACGCGCCACCTGGATCATGTTCTCCACCTTTTGAGGCGAAACGTCCAGCGCGCCCGCCAGCTCTTCTACTGAAGGATCTCGACCCAACCGTTGGGTAAGCTGGTGCTGAACCCGTAACAACTTATTGATCTGGTCTCCCATATGGACTGGCACACGGATAGTCCTTCCCTGGTCAGCAATTGCTCGCGTGACAGCCTGACGGATCCACCAAGTAGCGTACGTGCTGAATTTATGGCCTCGGCGGTAATCAAATTTCTTGGCAGCCCTAATGAGGCCGATATTCCCTTCTTGAATCAAATCCAGGAAAGGCACACCGCGTCCCATATACTTCTTTGCAACGCTGATCACCAATCGAGAGTTAGCAGTAATCAAGTGCTCGCGTGCTGCCCAACCATCCTCTATCAATCTTTGCAAATCACTCCGGCGTCTTAGGCTCACGTTACCCCTTGCAAGTTCCTCGCGCGCCAGGCGACCACGCTCGATCCGTTGGGCGAGCTCTACTTCTTCTATAGCCGTTAATAAAGGTACTCGCCCAACCTCTTTCAAGTAAAGACCGATGGTATCGTCGGTATCAATATTCGCCAAATAGTTATCGTCGATGGACAGATCCCGGCGAGTCTCCTCTTCTAACTCGTCTTCCTCTAGCAATTCCTCCTCGGTCGGACCAGCAACCGGCACATCATCCACATAGGGTATTCCTGCGCTAAGTAAGGCGGCAAAAGCCTCTTCAAGCTGGTCAACATCCTGCTCTGCTTCTGGGAAAAAGTTCAAGATATCGTCGATTGTGACATAGGTTTTATGCCTACCGAGTTCAATTAACCGAGCAATCGCAGGATGTTCGTGTTCGTCCCGGTCATCGATGTTACTTAATAAATCTTCGTTGATCATCTTCTCTCCACACCAACCATGTAGTTAAAATTTCCACTTACTAAAATTACCATCTCTATAAAACAGAATACACTTTTTTTTATTCAAAATCAATACCCAGTTTTAATAATTTGTTAAGATAATTGTTTTTTTCTAATCATCGTTCAAATTAGGTTTTCTGGCAACAAAAAGCACAGCGACCTTACCCTGGCAGCAGTGCAAAAAAAGCTACCATCCCGGTAGCAATCATCCCATTTTCCCATTAATAATTTATGATCACTGAATAAGGTTATACAATAAAAAAACCACCAGAGTCAAGTGGATTTTAATATTTTAATATAACGTTAATATCTAATTTCTTACAGGACCTTTAAATTGCGCTTCTTGACACAATTGCAGCGCGCTTGTAAAATCAAACCCAATGTTTGCATCGAAATGTGGAAACTTGATTCACTCTTATCACTCCCATTTTATAAAAAATATCACTCCAACCCTCTTTTTATCTAACAACACGAGAGCAAATCGTGCTGAACTTAATTTTCTTTTTGGAGGTTAAATCTACATGTACGGACTAAACACGTTCGAAACCGTTGCAATCTGGAGTGTCTTAAGTGTAGCTATATTGGGATTGCTATACGCACTCTTTTTACGTTATCAGATAATGAAAGAAGACAAAGGCACCGAAAAGATGCAAGAAGTCTGGAACGCCATTCGGGAGGGGGCAGACGCTTATCTGCGACGGCAGCTAAAATCGATATGGCCACTAATTGTAATCCTGACAATTGCCCTTTTCGCCTCCGTATACATTGTCCCTCCTTTTCCCGAATCATCGGAATGGTATTGTATGGCGTTAAAAGGGGTCTCACTCGAGAATGCAGAAACTTGTGTCCACTCACTATCTCCGGGTGACCTACAACAGGTCCGCTTATTTATTGCGCTGGGTCGTGCGATCGCATTTGTAATGGGCGCTAGCTTTTCGCTGACAGTTGGACAGATAGGCATGCGAATGGCAGTTCAAGGGAATGTGCGAGTAGCCGCAGCAGCGCGTAAATCTTTCGGCGATTCTCTAAGGATTGCCTACCGGACTGGCACGATCACTGGCATGCTCACCGACGGTCTGGGTTTGTTTGGTGGCACCATCATTTTCATGATATTTGGGATTGCCGCGCCGGATGCTCTACTCGGTTTCGGATTTGGCGGTACATTACTGGCCCTTTTCATGCGCGTCGGTGGTGGTATTTTCACCAAAGCCGCAGATGTAGGAGCCGATCTTGTCGGTAAAGTCGAGGCCGGCATCCCGGAAGATGATCCACGCAACCCTGCAGTGGTGGCTGATCTGGTCGGAGATAACGTGGGGGATTGCGCAGGTATGGCTGCAGACATCTTCGAATCCTACGAGGTTACCATCGTCTCAAGCTTGATCCTGGGTGTCGCATTAACAAGTTTAACCGGATCCCTGGAATGGATTATTTATCCATTGTTAGTGCGTGGTATTGGCGTGATTGCCTCCATTATTGGTACTTATCTTGTCAAAGGAAGTCCAGGAAAGAGCGGCGACGCTATGAAAGCCATCTTTACAGGCTTTTTGTCTTCAGCTGGTATCTCCGTTGTACTATTTGGTGGTGTTGGATATCTTTATATGCATGATGTTGCAGGCGGTTGGTGGCGTCCCTTCCTGGCGACAACTACTGGTGTTTTGCTAGCAATATTGATCGACCGTTTGACCGATTACTTTACGGGATCTCATGGAAAACCAGTGAATGAAATTAAAAAATCAGCTGATACCGGCCCCGCTACTCTGATATTATCTGGCATTTCTACTGGTTTCGAATCTTCGGTTTGGTCTGTGATTGTCATTGCTGCAACAATCTTCGCCTCGATTTTAATCTTTGGGGGAATTTCCTCAAATCCCATCGAACAGTTTACGTTCATCCTATACGGAATCGCGATGACCGGCATCGGTATGTTAACACTAACTGGCAACAACGTAGCCATGGATTCGTTCGGACCTATCGCCGATAACGCCAACGGTATTGGTGAAATGGCCTGGCACGATCTATCCGACGAAGACACTATCACCGGGCGCCAAATTATGGCTGATCTTGACGCGGTTGGTAACACAACCAAGGCCATTACAAAGGGTATCGCCATCGGATCCGCTGTAATCGCTGCGGTATCACTTTTCGGCTCATTCATCACAGACGTGGGTCGCGTAGATTCAACTGCACTGGCTGCCGGAATTCGCGTCTCAATGCCACAGGTTTTCGTCGGGATGTTGATCGGCGGAGCTGTTCCGTGGCTTTTCTCATCCTTCGCTATCCAAGCTGTTAGCCGAGCGGCCTCTCTCATCATCCTAGAAGCCCGAAGGCAGTTTCGTCTTGGTGTACTGGAAGGTAAAGTTAAACCGGATTACAAGCAAGCTGTGGCATTAGCAACAAGCGCAGCTCAGAAAGAGTTGGTGCCACTGGCATTGATAGGCGTCTTAACCCCTATCATCGTAGGACTGGTTTTACAAGTTGAGGCCTTAGGTGGTTTCCTAGCCGGCATTATCCTCTCAGGACAGCTATTGGCGGTATTCTTGAACAACTCTGGTGGTGCTTGGGATAATGCGAAGAAACTTATCGAGGATGAACCCAAGCAACCCGAAAATAACCTGGGTAAAGGTTCCGAACGACATAAATCCAGCGTTGTGGGCGATACTGTTGGAGACCCATTCAAAGACACCGCCGGTCCGGCTCTCAACCCAATGATCAAAGTGGTGAATCTTGTGGCAGTGATCATCGCCCCGATTGTGGTTACTTATAAAACGCTGGGGGTTGGTGGTTGGTTAGCAGTAATTCTACTTCTGGCAATTCTATATTGGGCAATAACGCAGAGTAAGAAACCTGCACCGGCAGTCAAAGAACTGAGCAAATCAACGACTGATTAATGACACAAATTGGCAGCGGGGTTGAGATGAGGAAAAATTTCTCAGTATCAACCCTAAATTTTTCTATTAAAAAGCTTGACATGATTTGATCTTTCCTGTATGTTAAAATCTAGTAAGAAATATTTCCAGCATACTTTCGGTGTAAACCTTGCAAACGATTATGGAAACAGGTAAACTGTAAGGGAAGGGAGCTTGCCCAAAATGGCCAGGATTCCGCTCAGAATTTATCACCGTGAAATCGAAAATTTGATCGAGCACGGTGAATATGACCAAGCTGTGGCGCATTGCCGCCACATCTTGAAGTTTTACCCCAAGTCAGTAGATACCTACCGCCTAATGGGGAAAGCCTACCTGGAAAACCAGCGCTATGGAGACGCTTCAGATATATTACAGCGTGTTCTATCCTCTGCGCTGGATGATTTCGTATCCCACGTTGGAATGAGTATTATCCGGGAGGATGAGGGAAACCTGGATGACGCCATCTGGCACATGGAACGCGCCTTTGAAGTACAGCCAGCAAATTCTGCTATCCAGGGGGAACTCCGGCGTCTCTATGGAAGACGGGATGGTTTCGAACCACCCAAAATCAACCTCACGCGTGGCGCGCTAGCTCGTATGTATATCAAGGGAGGTCTGCACCAACAGGCAGTTGCGGAGTTACGAATTGCTCTTACTGAAGACCCCCAGCGCCCAGATCTCTTGATGCTCCTTTGTCGCGCCTATTTCCTCAATGGACAGAAAGCTGAAGCTGCTGAAACCTGTAACAATCTTTATGGGCGGTTTCCTTTTTGTGTGGAAGCCAACCATCTCCTCGGAGATATTCTGGCAGAGACAGACCGCGCTACGGAAGCTCGGGATTTTGAATCCCGATATTACTCCCTAGTCCCGTACGCTGCACATGTATCTTCGAACACTCCCACTCCAGACCAGGTTCCTGAATCAGCCGTATTGGTTGAGAGATTGGATTGGAAACCCGGACAGTCCCCTACTGACCTACCCTCTCAGCCAGATTGGGCTACATCACTGGGCGTTCAAATTGGGGATATCTCCACTGACAAGGACACCCTCCCGGACTGGTTGATTTCGCCTGGGGATGAGGTGGTTTCACCAGAAGAGGAAGGTCAACCGCGAAATGAAGAGGTGAGTAAGGAAGAGGATCTTACTTTACCGTGGGAAACCACGAAGCCTACTCAAACGGGAGGCTCAACGATTATTAATGAGATGGAAGAACCACAAATTCCTGCAAGCCCGGCTCCATCTCCAGACTCAGTGCCAGGCTGGATGCGTGAGGCGGGTTGGGAAGCTTCACCTGGGAGTGGTGAAGAACCTCCCACCATCAGCCCCCTCGAACACGAATTACCTCCAGACGAGATTGCCCCTGCCGATATTCCCGATTGGCTGACCTCACTAGCGCCAGAGGAGTCTTTGGAGGAAGAAAAAGGATTACCTGAGATTTCACCTGAGTCGCACGTAACCCCTTCTGAGCAGGAACCTCTCCAGGAAGCCGGACGGAAAGATGAGGTTTTACCTTGGCTCGAGGAGACGACTCCCGGTCCAACCGATAGCGTTGTCACATGGCTGAATGATATGGAGACCAAGGAATCTACAATTAGCACGGGGGAGAAAATATCTCCTACCACAGAAGGCGAAGGGGAATTGGTATTCAAGCCAAAAGAAGGAGAAAATGTTATCCCCGACTGGTTAGGCAAGGAAGAACCAGAACAAAAGAAAGAGATGCCTTCTTGGGTTTTGGAAAGCGATGCAGCTCCCTCAATGCCTCAACCGGAGACTTTCTCATCCTTAGAAAAAGAATTTATTGAAGACAAAGACACCGAACCATTTGAACAACCCATTGAAGAAGAAATATCTAAAAAGGAGAGTATTGATCAGATTTCCGAATGGCTCAAAGGACTGGAGCAAGAGGGTGAAAGTAAAAAGGGGATAATAACTGCGGAACCAAAGTTGGAAGAAAAGTATGAAATCCCAGAAATGTCCACCGATACCGAAGAACCGGTAATTAGTTCAGACGTAACCGAAGGTGTACTAATTAACGGAAAGGATGCCGATGCAGCATTCGCCTGGCTCGAAAACCTTGCAGCTAAACAAGGCGCGCAAGAAGCCCTCCTGCTAAATCCCGAGGATCGCTTGGAAGAACCTCCGGATTGGGTGAAAGAAGCAACCAGCGAGACCGACAAAAGTAAGCTGCCAGATGCCGCTCAAATACTCCCAACTTTGCAACCAGATTATGGAACAGAACTTTCCAAGAAACCAGAAGAAGAGATCCCTCCCCCGGATGCAGTGCTTCCCGAATGGCTCAGGAAAGACCTGCTTCCTTTCATGGAAGAAGCACCCTTCACCTCTGATAGTGAAACCGCCGAGACGGAAGGAGAGGTCGCCGAAGAAATCGTTGAACTACCCAGTTGGCTTGATGAAAAGGTTGAAGAGCAATTACCTCCAGAAGGATTACCCACCAAGCTTGTAACTGAATCCAGGCAATCCTTCGATGAAATGCCTACCCGGTTCGAAAAGGAAGAAGGTGAAATTCCCTTAACCGAGGGCATACCTGGTCATATTGAACCTCACCAAGCACTTTTTCCTGAAGCCATCACACCTGAACCCACCGAGGCAGAAGCTCTTCCAGAAACCTTGAAAGCAGAACCATTCTTGGCCGAATCTCAGGATGTCAGTGCTCCACCCTCACAAACTACTATAGAGGCAGTCGGCGATGAAACCCAAACCGCATTGAATCAGGCGCGCCAGCAACTTAATAAAGGTCAAAGCGTTGAAGCTCTAACGATATACCAGTCACTTGTGAAATCAAAACAACATCTGACCGAAATCATTGAAGATTTGAGTCAAGCCAGCTACCGCTTCCCAATGGATGTCTCTCTCTGGCAAACTTTAGGGGATGCCTATATGCGGTCCAATCAGCTTCAATCCGCTATTGAGGCATATACCAAAGCCGAGGAGTTGTTGCGCTAAACATCCGACACGTCACAAATCACCGGAGGAATTTGTGGAAAAAACCCTCGTCCTTATAAAACCCGATGGTGTCCAACGTGGGCTGATCGGGACTGTCATCACTCGTCTGGAACAACGCGGGTTGCGGTTGGTGGCAGCGAAATTTTTAAAAGTCAGCCATGATTTAGCTGAGCGGCACTATGGTATCCATCAAGGCAAATCTTTTTACAATAACTTGATTACTTATATTACTTCTGCGCCAGTAATGGCCATGACCTGGGAAGGTCCCAACGCGATTAACGCTGTCCGCCAGACGATGGGAAGCACTCGTCCTACTGAAGCAGCTCCAGGATCAGTTCGCCACGATTTTGCTTTGGAGATCGGTCGCAACCTTACTCACGCTTCGGATACGGTCGAAAACGGTGAAAAAGAAGTTGCCCTATGGTTTAAACCAGAAGAACTAGTGAGTTGGTCCAGGGAAACTGATCGCTGGATATTTGAGTAATCCTAAACATATAAGCTCCTTATAACAGGTTGCTAGATAGTGAAACCACTATGGCAACCTGTTTTTGCTGAAAAAGGTTGCTTTCTTGTTATAATACCCTACAATAGTTGTCCGAATAAAAAAGATTTTCATAAAGGATCGATTGTTGTTAACCTCCGAAGAAATTCAAGTAAAACTCGAATATATCCTCCCGACTGTACAAAAACCCGGTCGCTACATAGGGGGTGAGATAAATCAGGTGGTAAAGGAATGGACGCAATTTCAAACCAAAGTTGCCCTGGTTTTTCCAGATATTTACGACCTGGGAATGTCCAATCTTGGTCTAGCAATTTTATACGATCTAATCAACAGACGTAATGATGCGCTGGCGGAAAGGGCTTTCAGCCCCTGGAACGATATGGAAAAGGCGATGCGTGAGGCGAATGTACCTCTGTATTCATTAGAGACAAAACATGCTCTGTCTGAATTCGATATTGTTGGCTTTACACTGCCCTATGAAACACTATACACCAATACACTTAACTTGCTTGATTTGGCTGGTATTCCACAATTAGTAAAACAAAGGCAGAAGAGTCAGCCTCTTATTATTGCTGGAGGGCATTCGACCTATAACCCAGAACCCATGCATGCTTTTATCGATGCCTTTGTGATTGGGGAAGGTGAGGATGTTATTCACGAAATCATCGACACGGTATCCATCTGGAAGGAAAGTCGAGCCGGTCGTCAGGAATTGATGACCAACTTATCAAAAATCTGGGGCGTTTATGTGCCTTCTTTGTACCAGGTTTATTACAAAAAAGACCAAACTTTTTCACACATCGAAAAACTCTCTGATAGCGCTCCATTACCTGTCGTAAAACGTATCACACCCAAGCTACCCCCAGCAACTACCCGCCTAATCGTCCCATATATCGAAACCGTGCACAACCGTATCCCCATCGAAATAATGCGTGGCTGCACTCGTGGTTGTCGCTTCTGCCACGCCGGGATGATCACTCGTCCTGTGCGGGAACGACCCGTAGCTGAAATTCTCGAGGCCATTGACCAGGCTCTGGAATACACCGGCTTCGAAGAAGTTGGACTGCTATCTTTGTCCTCCTCGGATTATTCAAATATTCTCGATCTGATCAAGGTTGTCAGCGAGAAATACACTGGAAGGCATCTTTCCATTTCACTGCCATCCCTACGAATCGAAACATTATCTGTCCACCTGATGGACTCATTAAAAGGCTTACGTCGTGGGGGATTCACTTTGGCTCCAGAAGCAGCCACCGAGCGTATGCGCGAGATCATCAATAAGCCGGTTAGCACACATCAACTCCTGGAAACAGCCCATGAGATTTACTCACGGGGATGGCCAACCATCAAACTATATTTCATGATAGGACACCCGTCCGAAACCCTAGACGACGTTCAAGCCATCGCAGACCTTTGTAAAGCTGTTCTGGCTGAAGGCCATAAAGTTTTAGGCAATCGTGCCCAGGTTAATGCCGGTGTTAGCACTTTCATACCTAAGCCACACACACCATTTCAGTGGGTTCAATGTGATACAGTAGAACAAATTCTTGCAAAACAAGGATTGTTGAAGAAAGAGCTACGCGGGCGCGGCTTAAAATTAAACTGGAATTCACCGGAAGCAACCATGTTAGAGGCGTGGCTATCCCGCGGCGACCGGCGATTATCAAAGGTTATCTATGAAGCATGGAGATTAGGAGCTCGATTTGACTCGTGGGATGAGCACTTTAAGTATGACCTTTGGGTGCAGGCATTTAGTAAGGAAAGATTGGATCCTGCATTCTATACACACAGGGACCGATCCATTCATGAAGCCTTTCCGTGGGATCATATCAGCACAACGATACGGAAAAAATTTTTAATCGATGATTATTTATGGAGTCAACGGAGACAGACCAGAGTTGATTGCAGAGATCAGTGCTTCGCCTGTGGTATCCTGCCAACCTTTTCGGAATTAAGACAAGCCAATCCGGGAAAGGTTTGGCAGTGCCCGGAAGTAAAACCAAAAAAAGAACGCCTCATCGCCTCAGCAACTAATGAAGTGAGGTTATAAGAATTATTTGGAGCAGGGCACTTACTCCTTATGCGAGTTCGAATTACATTCAAAAAAGGTGAAGCCATGCGATTCATCGGTCACCTGGACCTATATCGCACCTGGGAACGAATCTTTAGGCGAGCAGGGTTACCTCTTGCATACAGCCAGGGATTCAAACCCCACCCACGTATAAACCTGGCATCCGCGTTGCCACTGGGCTTTACCGGTTCAAATGAAATACTTGAATTTTGGTTGGAAAATGACCTGCCTCTGCATGATATCGAGCAAAGAATAAATAAAGCCTTACCTTCGGGATTAGAAATTGTTCATATAAAACAAATTTCACTTGAGGAATCTTCTTTGCAATCCACAGTGGCAGCTTCTGAATACACCATAACTTTGCTTGAATCTATTCCCGAACTTTATAAACGGATAAATGAAATTCTAGAGGCAAAAATCCTGCTGTGTAATCGGCGAGGCAAACAATACGACCTGCGCCCGCTGGTAATCGAATTACTCCATTCGTCTTGCGAAAATGATACTCACCAAGAAATTAAAGTAATACTTAAAACAGAGGAAAAAGCAACTGGTCGACCCGAAGAGCTAGTTGCCTTACTGGGAGGACACCCAGAACATGCTAGAATTCGACGGGATCGGATCATTTTCAAGGAACCAACTAAGTAATCACTAAATTTGGGGTCATAAAAATGGGTTTTATATTGTCACTTATCTTGGGTATCGTACCAATGCTTTTCTATGCCTGGTTTATATACTGGCTGGATCGCTATGAAAAAGAACCGAAAGTTTTATTAGGCGCAGTCTTCTTATGGGGAGCGATATTCGCGGCTGGAGCAGCTTACATTGTCAATACTTTATTAGGAGTGGGGGTATATCTTTTATCCGGCTCGGAAACGACCACTGATCTTACAACAGGCTTGTTCATCGCCCCGATTATCGAAGAAGGGTTGAAAGGGATTGCTGTACTCCTGGTTTTCCTGGTATTTCGAAAGGAATTTGACTCTATTCTGGATGGGATAGTATATGCAGCGATTACCGCCTTGGGATTTGCTGCTACAGAGAATGTCATCTACATCTACGAACAAGGATTTCAACAAAATGGATTCTTGGGATTGATGTGGCTAGCAGTTGTTCGGGATATCATCGTCGGGTGGCAACACCCATTCTATACTTCTTTCATTGGGATTGGATTGGCTATCGCTCGACTCAACCGAAATGAAGTTGTAAAAATCCTTGCCCCGATTGCTGGTTGGCTTCTGGCTGTGACCACCCATTCGTTACATAATACTCTCGCTAATATCCTTCCGGGATTGGGCGGTTTTATTTTTGGATCCATCGCAGATTGGACTGGTTGGTTTTTCATGTTTTGCTTCGTTCTTTGGGCTATTTACAGGGAGCAGCAATACATGACTCAATTGCTTAAAGAGGAAGTCAAACAGGGAATCATCAGCCAAGCGCATTATCGCACGGCATGTTCGTCGTTCAACCAAAGCCTGGCTAGAATTAAGGCGTTGACAAGCGGCCATTACCATATTACAAATCGCTTCTACCAGGCATGCGCAGAGCTAGCTCACAAGAAAAACCAACGAAATACCCTGGGTGAAGAAGGGGGGAATTCAAAGACCATCGAGGCATTAAGGAAAGAACTTTTTCATTTGGGATCACAAGCTTTCGTCGCCTAATCCATCTCATGGTAAAATGAGCACGTTGTTTGAATAAACCTATCGAAGCCCTCATAGCTCAGTGGATAGAGCGTTGCCCTCCGGAGGCAAAAACCCGTGTTCGAGTCGCGGTGGGGGCACCTCATTGATAATAATAATATTAGAAAGACCCCTGAATACGCCGTCAGGGGTCTTTCTACTCAATGCAAAAACTGAGCATATATGAAACACTGGATTATTCTTATTACGATTGTAATATTCCTCCCTGCCACTGGGTGCAGGCACACGAATTTATACGAACCAATCCCATCCTGGACCTACGCAGACTTGCGGCTTATCGATCCTGTTGATGCTATTCATGTATCCTCCGATATAGTGGCAGTTTACCTATACTCAAAATCCATAGGGGGTAATAAGTCCGAGCTAAACGTACGCCTCGACTTCTTGGACTTATCACCGATGGTCAAATTCGACCTTTATCTGGCAGTAGATTATTTTCCAGGTGGGAATTTAAATTTGCCGATACGCACAAAATCAAAAATCTCATGGGAAAACCTGGTCATCATCCGCGCTGGTGGGGAAATTGAAACTTATCAAGCTTCAAAAAAAATCGAACAACTCTCTGTACGTATCCTACGGGATCCCGAATTGGACATTGTTACACTCCAGCTATCCGGAAAAGATATTTCTTTTTTTAGCCCTAATGTTTATGTGCAGGTTTTTTTAACCCTCCCCGGTTCAACCCTGGTTGCTGATCAGACTGAACCGGTATATCTTTCTGGATTTCCTCCCACCCAGGCGCCCATTCTATTTACATTTTGGAATACACTCCCTGCCTATACTCCTATTCAGGCGCTCAGACGTTGGGATGGCGCCCATTCAGGTCCGTATGGTGGCCGACACGGCCTTTATAACTTGCTGAAAAACTCAAATCATTACGGGGTACCGGTAGTGCTACTGGACCTAAAATACCCAGCCTCCCTATCTGCCCTGGATTTTATAGGAGGGACTCAATTAATCCAGGAATTAGTGGAGAAGGAAATACTCATCCTACCAGATACAGCACCAGTATTTCCCGTGGAAAAACCCCTTCTACTACCGGATTGGATGCTAGTACAAACGATCCAGCATAGCCAGCTTACCGCAACGCGATTCGGTTTGCCTTCTACGCCATTTCGGCATGCACAATTTACACCATTACAATCCCCGGTGTTATCCAACGGGTATCGATTAATATTTTCACCCCAAAAAAAGAATCAAACCCAGAGGAATTTATTAACGACGGTACATCGTCAGGGAGATTTCCTGGTCATCCCTTACCCGGTCTATACTTCGACGACAACGCCTTTTGAACAAGCGACTCCTGAAGGTCCTTCACTAGAACTGCGCCAGTCATTCGTTCAATTAGCTAGTTCATTGAGTGAATCCGATAACCAGGATTCATCCCAATTGCTTATATTGGGTGGCGATCTTCCTGCATCATCCTGGGGAGATCCCGAATCTGCTCGCACATCATTCGCATACATTAAAGCACACCCCTGGATCAGGATTATGAACGCCACCGACCTGCTTACTGCTAAAGTTAGCAGCCCTGGAAAAGCCTTACAGACTTCTAATATGGAATTATCACAAGAACAAAGACTTGGGTTGGAAAAGTTAAACAAGATTGGTGAGAATCATCTGGGAAAAATCGCCTGGCAATCATTGGAAAGTCTATTAAGCCCTACATTCCCCTCCCATCCTTCGATTCACGAACTGCGAGATAATTATTGGAGACAGTTATATTCCTTGATTAACCTCCAGGATCAGAGAGGGGATTTTAAGTCGGGTGCAGATTGCCATGTAGACATCGACCAGGATGGAAATTTCGAGTGTATCTTGAGTAACTCCAATTTCACATTCGTATTCGAACGCGAGAACGGAAATATACTTTACGGTTTCGTACAAGATGACCAAGAATTTCACCAGTTACTTGCGCCCTCCTCCCAATTTACCAGCGGGCAAAGCGACCCATCTAATTGGAAACTTGGTCAAGGATTATCATCTGATCCTGCGGTGATCCCAGGAGCTTTCTTGGATGATGGCGGTCCTTACAACGTGAATTATAGGAGCAACGAAATTACTTTCTTTAGTTCAAATACCGTCAAATGGAAGCAATTCCGTTTACTTACAGACAGGCTGGTTATTAATTACGAGACGACCTCGCCCATCCAAGTGAAAATCCCTTTGGCTCTCGATCCCTGGGTGCGTTTCACACCAGGTTGGAGCGATCAATATAAAGAATCTATAACCGAGAATGGATGGCAGTGGGGGTTGAAATCCGGGGTAGGAGTTGAAATCCGGACCACCGAAAAAATTGAGCATGCCACGTTCATGGATACACGCAATCAAATGAGGACGACAGAAGATCCCAACGCCGAAAAGGCACCCGGCAATTATCTTCCATTTCCCCTTGCGCTTGTCACGATTAACGGCGAGGGTCGATTTTCGATAGAGTTCATACTTCTTCAATGACATTTGAGATTTTATTAATTAACATACAAGATACCAGATGGATATGACGATTACTGGTCGATTAAAGATAGCGAAAAAACCGCTGCAATAAATGCTAATCCGGCTGTCATCTGAAAAATGAATGGAAATCCCCAAATATCTGCCAAATATCCAGTAAACCATGTTCCTAAGGCTCCGCTCGAAAATAAGAATCCGAGGATCAATCCCGAAGCCAAAGCCATTTTCCCCGGCACCATTCGTTGCGCTAGCACAACAATGATTGGGTATGGTGCCCCGGTTAATGCACCTGCTAAAGGAGCTAAGGCGAACAACCAAGGAGACCAGCCAATATGTGAAATCATCAAAATTGGAAGCCCACTCAAGGCAAAAGAACCAATTGTAATAAGGCGCTTACCATAGTGGTCGGCCAAATGCCCGGCAAGTGCATTGCCGATCGCCGAGCCACCCATGAACAATCCAGCGATCACACCATAAACGCTGGCATTTTGGCCTAGATCAAGCAAGTATTTAGGGACGAATGTGATCATGTTTTGCTGCACCCAACCTTGAAAAGCTGCCAGCACCAAAAACAAAACAAGAGGTAAGAAAGTTAATTTTATTCTATTCGGATTAATCAAACGAGGCGTCTCAGATAATGGAATATTCTTGTCGTGGGGGGAAACTCGCATTTGGCGAGCAGCGCTCAATCCCACCATCAGCCCCACCACTGCCAGAGGTAGAAGTCCAGGTGGACCAAAGCGATCTAATAGTGGCCCGCCGACAATTGGCCCAAAAAAATATCCGGTCTGTCCGAATACAAAGAAGTAAGCAGTAGCCGTGGTTTCCCTCCCAGAAAAATGGGTATGACCACGATCGGTAGCCTGCATCGTTCCAGCTGGGTGAAAGCTTGCCGAGCCAAGGCTAGCTGCTAGAAGGAAGAATAACGCGTCCTTACCAGGAGTAAAAACCGCAATAATAAAGAATATGCTGATCCAGAGCACACCTCCGACTACGATCCATCTTGGGCCAATCCTGTCCGAAATATATCCAAAAATCGGTTGCAATAAGGCTCCGATTACTACGTAAATTGTGCTGATTAAAGCCAGGGCGGCGTTATTCAAACCGAATGGTACACTCCAATAGGCCAACAATACTGCCCGCT
>Ga0299912_10001498_pt1 | contig 18823 bp, 16 predicted proteins | sample RVTome_2_FD_207667 | JGI IMG/M metagenome (GOLD analysis project Ga0299912, IMG submission 207667) | Soil microbial communities from uranium-contaminated site in the Upper Colorado River Basin, Wyoming, United States - RVT95D214 (version 2) ... | reverse complement strand
AAAGGATGCGCTGGGATTCTGAGGTCCCTCGCGCATTCGCGGGCAACTCCGGTGTCCAGGTTAATAACGCTAGAAGAATCGAGTGCCTTTCGAGGGGTTTTGAATTGCGACGAACATACGGTTGAAGGGTCGAATACGATTAGAGCTCTGCACACGACTGGGCGAGATGCATAAATCTTGCAGCGTTTATCCTCCGATAGAAACACGCAATCTAATTCATAATCCCGCCATTGCTCGGCTGTTAGGATTCCGCGATCCTTGATCTTCCAGAGTTGTTTTTGTACTTTTTCTTCGAGCGTCTTGAGAGATCTAATCGATGTGATTCTGGTATATATGATGTATAGGGCTTCCGGGAGGGTCATCATCACAATTTCTCGGCAGCAGTGTGCGCACCCTTGTAAGCAGGTTGGTGTGCCGAGATTATTGGCGCCGATCTTGGAGATCCAGGTGTCGACAGTTTTATGGAGTTCCTCGTAGACTTCTACGGCCTCTTTTACTTTTCTGTGCCCGCTAGACATGGTTCCCTTGATTATGCACTTCGGCTTGGTTTGAACTTAATTATTTAAACGCGATGAAAGTTTTCAGTAGTTCAACGGTTTTTAGCGTGATGATCCAAGTTTCCGGATGGTCTTTGCACAGCTTTGCCAGATCGCAGAGGTCGCGCGTAGCCGCCATGAACTCTTCGAGAGATCCTTCGGCTTTATCCAGTTGGCGGCGGCGTATCTCGCAGCGCGCTCGTTGATATGCTAGGTGTCCTTTCGCCCAAAGCTGTCGCGCAGAGGTTGCGTTAATCTTCGCCGCGATGTTGTGGGTCCCGCCCGTCAGTCTATCGATATCGGCGGCGAGCGTGATTATCTCGGGGAGCTTATCGGTTTTCATGCGTCAGTCCCGCGCGACCCCGGAATTGCCGAATCTGATGCTTGGGCGCGCGCGCTCGAATACGGGTTTGGCAATCTTGCTGTCCAGATGCCCCGCGAGTGCCTGTTCGATTGTTGCCGTGGGTTCTGCCGCTAATTCCCAGTCTAATCTTCGGGCTTCTACGCGAAGTTCCCCGATATTTGTCAATGCAGAGGTGAGGTTAAAATCAACGTCGGCTTCTACTAAAGCGCGTTCAGCGGCCAGCAACGCTGCGTATGCGCGATCTAGAATTGGTTTGAGTGTCTTCTGGGTGTCGTGCCCTAGATTCCGGAGTGCTCTGGAGAGTCGCCGAAGTTCTGTTTTATGCGTTTTTAGTGTTACCATTACTTTCGAGTCTAGCAGTACTAGGTTTACAGTGCTACTTTACGGGTATGCGCGCATCGTCGCCGGTAAGTCAGAGAGATCAGGATCCGCAAGCTCTTGCGGAGTCCGCTCGCAAGGCTAGGATCGTTTATGCCAGAAAAGACGTCAATACGTTCATGGAGTTTGTCCTTCGTGATGAGTACACTGGCGGGCCCGTAGAACAGGCGGCTTGCCATATCGCGTGGCAGGATACCTGCGACGAATTCGATCACGTGGTTCTGTACGCTCATCGCGAAAGCGGGAAAGCAGTTCCGCTTAATACGCCCATACCCACTCCTGGCGGTTGGACTTCGATGGGGGAATTAAGGATTGGTTCGGCCGTATTTGGCTCTGACGGTTTGCCGTACAAGGTTACTTGGTGCTCTCCTATACAGTACAACCGCGATGTGTATGAGATCATGTTTGATGACGGCGCGACAGAAATTGCCGATGCAGATCATAACTGGCTCGCATGGAGTGTGGATGATTTGCGAGGGCGTGGTAAAGGGGCTCCGCGAGTTGTAACGACGAAAGATATGCTCAAGCGTTTGTACAGGTCTGCGTCTAAAAGCAGGCAGGAACCAAAATGGCGTATTCCGGTAACAGCTCCAGTCCAATATCCAGAGGCTAACCTGCCAATTCATCCGTACGTATTGGGTGCTTGGTTAGGCGATGGAGCCGCCGCTTGCGCGCGGATATTTGTGCACGAAAAAGATCGTATAATTGCGGAACGCTGTATAGCTTTAGAAGGTGGTAAAAGCGGTAGGTGGCTCCGCGATAAGCGGAATTCAAATGCAGTTAGTATTAATATATGCGGTGATAGCGATAAGCACACGAGCCGCGATCCCATGCGATTACGCGCTCGTTTACGTAACGTAGGAGTACTAGGTAATAAACATATTCCAACACAATATTTAGTTGCTAGTGAATCTCAACGGCGTGAACTGTTAGCGGGGCTTATTGATACTGATGGTTACGTATCCGGTGATGGTAAAGGCAGAGTTGAATTTACCACCACGCGACAAGTATTAGCTGAAGGCGTGGTGGAGTTGGTGCGTTCTCTTGGATTTACAGTTACGTGCAAAGCGAGTAAAGCTAAGTTGTACGGTAAAACAACAGGAACGCGCTGGCGTATTATGTGGACGCCACACGAAGCAGTGTGTCGATTACCACGCAAACTGGCTCGTCAAAGGCTTGATAACGATCGTCGTTGGGTGCGTCATCGAGCGATAATTAAAATTCGAAAAATTGTCAGTTGCCCGGTTAAATGCATTACGGTTGCATCTCCCGATCACACCTATTTGCTTGGTAGATCCTACACAGTTACGCATAACACGAATCAGATTGCAATCGGAAGACCGCTTTACGTTCTAGGGCGCGATCCGAATACACGTATTGCCATCGTTTCCAATACGTACCATCAAGCAGAGAAGAACGTTCGGACCATCGCCGGGTACATCGCGCGTAGCGATAAGCTCCATATGGTATTCCCAAATCTTCTCCCTGGGGAACCGTGGACGTCCTCGCAAATCACGATTAAATCCGACAGTTTAAAACGCGACCCATCGGTTCAGGCGGTGGGCGTGCACGGCAATATTCTTGGCGCGCGTCTCGATTTGGTTATTCTCGACGATGTGCTCGACTTCGAAAACACACAAACTCCTAGGCAACGGCAGGATTTGTGGGATTGGTATCACGCGACGATTACTGGAATGTTGACGCAAAACGCGCGTGTGATTGTGATCGGTACCGCGTGGCACCCAGAGGATATGCTGCACCGCTTTGTTAAACAGCCTCATTGGAAGGCGCTGAAGTATCCTGTGGAGGATGAGAAAGGGCGCCCGTTGTGGCCAGAGCGTTGGCCTAAAGATCGCATCGATACGAAACGTGTGGAACTCGGTCCGTTGGAATTTGCTCGGCAGATGATGTGCCAGGCCCGCGACGATTCGCAATCTCGCTTCTCGACTGAATGGATTAACGCCTGTCTTGAAGCGGGCTCCGAGTGTCAGGTGGCAAACTCAGCCCGCGATTTTTTCCAAAAGCATCCGCAACTTTTTATGCCCGAGTGGATAAATGATGAGGACGATCCATTCGAATCGCAAAGTGCTCAAGATACGATCGAACGTATGGGGTTGCTCGGCCGTTTTTACACGGGTGTCGATATTGCCGTGCAGCAGCATTCAGATGCGGACGAAACCGTCTTGTTTACGATTTACGTCCATCCGGATGGACGTCGGCAGGTGGCCGAGATCGCGGCGGGTAAATGGTCGGGTCCGACGATAGTTTCCAAGATCATTAACGTGCATGAGAGGTTTGGTTCTATTATCGTTGTCGAGAATAATTCGAGCCAAGATTTTGTGCTTCAATTCGCGCGCGATCGGGATGTTGTTTTACCCTTGCTCCCATTCACGACTGGGAGGAATAAGATGGATCCCGCGTTCGGTATTGAGTCTATTGCCGCGGAAATGGCCAACGCTAAGTGGATCATCCCAAGTGTAGGGGGCGTTTCTGTTGACCCGCAGATCTCGCTTTGGATTCAAGAAATGCTTTATTACAGCCCTCGCGCGCATACTGGTGATCGACTTATGAGTTCATGGTTCGTACGCGAGTTAGCTAGACGCGCAACGATGGTATCCAGTACAATGTCGATACGCATGGTAGGGTAACTACGAATGACAGACGATCTGAAAATCCGCGAGTTGGTTTTAAAGGCTACTGTTGCCGGGTCCGACGTCCAGGTTTCCGCGGCGAAGCCAGACGCCGATAGCGAGGCTTTGCAGGCGGTGTTCGGTAAAGTTGGCGTGCTTTCGCCTCCGTACGATCCGATTACACTTATCAGGATTTTTGAAAATAGTTCGGCGCTGCCACAAAACGTCGGAGCGTATATGACTAACGTTGATGGGTTGGGGTTTAACCTCGAGCCCGTGTTCGCGTTTGACAGCCCGGATGTTTTTGAAAAGGTGCGCGAAGCGATGTGGCTCGGAAACGAGAGCATTGCGCCAATGGACGGGGTGGAGGGAAATAGGATTCCGGATGACGCGGAAGTTGAAGCTATGGTGACAAAACTGAAGCGGCAGGCGCGTTTGGAGGAACTCAAGCTGACACAGTTCTTTACGTTTTTGAATCCAGATGGTTCGTTTACAAGTCTTCGCCGCGCAACACGGCAGAACTTAGAGGTTACTGGTAACGCATATTGGGAAGTGCTGCGTAACGGTGCGGGTAAGATTGCGAGGATGGTGTTGGTTCCTTCGACGTCAATACGATTGATGTCGTTGGATAAGGATCCGGTTAAAGTAACGGATCGCGTTCCTCTTGGCCCTATACATGCAGACGAAGTCGTACAGTATCGGTTCTTTCGGCGCTACGTGCAGGCTATAGCCTCGAACGCGGTATACTTTAAAGAATTTGGGGATCCGCGCGTGGTGTCTCGCGATACGGGTAAGGTGTTTAAGGACCTCGCGGATTTTAAGGAGAACACGCGTTCTGGAGATGCGCTCGCGACTGAGATGTTGCATTTTAAATTGTTGAGCCCAGGGGAGGTTTACGGTGTTCCTCGTTGGACGGGTACGTTGCTGGCCGTTCTTGGATCCCGCGCGGCGGACGAGGTCAACTACGATTACTTTGAAAACAAGGCGATTCCTCCGCTGGCTATCCTGGTTTCTGGTGGGCGCCTCGGTAAAGATGACGTTTCCCGGATCGAGACATACATTCGCGATCAGATAAAAGGAAAAAGCAACTTCCATAAGATTTTGATCATCGAGGCTGTTGCTTCGGACGCGCAGCAACTGGTGGGGAACGCGCCCCTACCGACTATTAAGTTCGAGCGCCTATCTGATCAGCAGCTTAGTGAGGGGCAGTTCCAACAGTACGACGAGAGAAATATCGATAAGATCGGTTCTGCGTTCAGGTTGCCTCGTCTCATGCGTGGCGACGTACGGGATTTTAATCGTGCGTCGGCTATGGCCTCGTTGCGATTTGCGGAAGAACAGGTTTTTGATCCGGAGCGCCAGGAATTCGACGCGCTCATTAACAGACGTATACTTCCCGAGCTCGGGGTTTCGCTGTGGCGTTTCCGCTCGAATAGCAATCATACTCGCGACCCCGAGATCGTGGCCGCGATTGCAGAGAAGCTTACGAAAGCGAACGTGACTACGATTAACGAGGCGCGGAGAATAGTTTCGGACGTGCTGGGCGTAGCTCTTCCGCCGCTCCCGGATTTATGGGCGAAACAGCCTATTCAATTGACACTCGCGGGATTCATACCGGGAGGGACTACGGAAGAGGCGAATATAAATGACGCGCTCCGTTCGATGCTCGATGAGGCTAATAGTCAATCTGCACGACAGACGCGGGATATTGAGGGTGAAAAGGATTTGGCAATGCGCGGGCTTCAAGAGGCTTTAACGAGTGGCGTTGAAAATGAGGAGGAGGTTTAACGATGGGTAATCCTTATCGAAGGCTTTACAATACGGATGGTAATGCGGTTGTTCGCTCGGCACGGACGGCGGCAGATGCCGCTGATTGGACGCCTAATAATTTGAGCGCAGGCGAAATATCCGCGGGCGTAGTCGCGTACGATGTGTGTCTCGACGCGCGCGAGTGGTCCTCGGTGAGGTTGTACCCGGAATTCATTGGCACACCTGTCGGGACACCCTCGGTTACCGTTGAACCTCTTATTGCGTTGGATTCCGCTTCTGGGCGTATATGGTCCGCTATGTCCGCAGTGGCGATGAACGCGGGTAAGTATCAGGATGTCGTGACCAATGGCCACTTTGTAGCGTTCAGAATTACGATACTGGTTCTCAACAGTACGACCTCCGTTTCGTTGCACGTAACTGGCGGCGCCAAGATTTCTCGGTAAATTGTGTTTCAAGTTGGTCTCCCAAGGGTTGATTATCCAGAGGGTGTTTTAGGCCCGCCGTGGAGGATAATCCCCAAACTTCCGATCGCGGCGCTTTCGTTGGATCCACCCGTGCTTCACGACTGCAGCGCGGTCGCTGTGTTTCACGACAGGTTTGCGAGATTAGTCAGGTGCTCGTGCGGGCAAAATGCGGAAGCGCGCGCTTTCGCGGTTATGAAAGCTCATGGGGGTACTGCGCTCGTGTTGAAGGGCGCTATGCAGTTGCGCTCGGGGTTGTGGTATTGGCCGATCGTGACTAAAAAGGTGCTCGTCGCGAAGGCACTAGACCCTCTAAACGCGCGCGATCGCGCGCTCATCTCGGCTAGGCTGCATGCTTCTTTACTTCGCGCCGGGCGCGGAGAAGAGGCTAAGTACCTCAACAAAGCCCTCGATTCGCTCGATGTTGAGTGGGGCACGTTAACCGAGGCTCAGGCGAATGCTGTTGTCGCCGAGACGCGTGCGGCAGCCGCTACGATCGGCACGGGAGCGTCGATGGTCAAGGCAACCACATCTGCGGGTACGACGTTGTTATCGACTGCTGAAGCATCGCGTAGATCCACGCTTTTTGGAATTACGGAATCGTTGGCCCTTCCAGATCGAAAGGCGATCGTTCGGCTAGCCACCGATATGCCGTTTTTCGTGAGCGCCGATTACGGGCGAAGGGTGCAATCATGGTCTGATCGAGACGCGCGGGCGATCATCACACACGGCCTTCGGCGAGGGCTCGATGATATTGCGATCGGTAAGGATTTACATGCGGCGCTATCGACGCGTGTGACTGGAAGGTCTGAACACTATTTCAGGATTCTCGCGAATGCCTCGCTGGTTCGATCGAGTAGTTACGGGCAGATGACAGGGTATCGTGATGCGGGCATTCGTGCATACGAATGGAGTGCTATTGGTGATGGCGCCACATGCGATATCTGTAAATATTTGGATGGGCAGCAGTTCGAAGTGGCTGGCGCACTGACTCAATTTGAGGCTGCGCAATCAGACCCCGATCCCGAGGCGGGCTTGATGGGAATGCAGTCATGGCTCCGCGAGGTGGGTGGGGACATACATGTCGCCCCCGAAACAAGGGGAGGTCCGTTAGGACCTATAGTCGCTAATATTGTAGAGAGCGCTCGAGGAAAGGAAGATACTCGAGGAACGTATAACACCGTGACTTCGCTTACGGATACCAACGCGACGCAGACGCCACCGGCTCATGGTTTGTGTCGGTGTGTAACCAATCCGGTTTTCTAGGCATACTCGACATTTTAATCGCCAGGGGGTAAAAATATCATTATGGTGTACAAAGCTAAGGAAGAAGTTCTCCGGCAAGTTCTCGATGACACGCAATATAGGCGTGTGCTTTCTTCGTTTATCAAGGTCGTGCAGGCGTCGTTTCAAGAGGAGACGCGGCGTAGAGCCGTCTTTATCCAGATGAACGCAACGCGCGATGAGATAAAAAGGCGCACGAATATGTGCTATACGCTGTTTATGACTATGCGTTGTGAAGCGCATTACTCGTTGGATCATGCATTGGATGTGTTGTCCACGGCGTTGCGCTCTGAGCTTGATGGCGTTCGTTGGGAACCCAATCCTAATCAAATGGTGTGGGCTCCATCTAAAGGAGCTCGTGGATGAGTGACCTAGAAACTCGTCTCGCGAAGGCGCTGGAGCTCGCGGGGGAGACGCTTCGTTCCGTCTCGTCTTGTGAAGAGCCCGCACCCGATGTCGTTAAATTCGAACAGCCAAAGGGCAAGTTGCCCGCGCTTAAGGTTCCGGATCCCGACTTTATAGTTCAACGTTTAAAGGACGGTAAGTCCGCTGGGTTGCTTTCCCGTAAACGTAGGATCGCACGGCTTGGCGAACCTCAAGTGCTTGTTAACGAGATCGGCGTTGTTGAGGGTAATGAGTTGCCGTTCGCTTGGGCGGTTGTATCGCAGGGAGGTCCGATCGCGTCTGGGGATATAGCAGACGTCGATCCCTCTTTATTGGATGGTATCGATGCGTTCACCAAGAAAGAGTTTGCCGCCGAGAAGAATTTCTTTTATCTGCCGTTGGCGTTGCTCGTCTTATTCGATCCACCCATTGAGCTCAAGAAGCCTCCCGCCGGCCGACGTTTCGGAAGCGAGGTTAATTTCGAGACGGATGTCGCGAAGGCTAAGCTGGACGCGCTCGCGTTCATCGCCAGTCCGGATCCTGAGGAGATTCGTGATTTAGCCGACGACGAATTGCTTGGGTTGCTTAAAGAATTGCTTGGTATCTACGAGAAGGAATTTGCGAACACTGGGGCAACGCGCGCGCGAGGTTTTACGCGGGAGGATCTCGTCAACGCGTACATGTTCGTTGGCGAGGAATTAAGAAGCCGTGACAAGCTTCCGCCGGATTTCAAAGTGCTCGATCTCACGAAAGCGGACGCCGACTGCTTTGCTAAAATTAATCCGAGTGGCGAACGACGCCATGCCGACGATCCTATTCGTCTGGATGAGGTTCTCCAGCATTTTGAGAAACCCATGGCTCTGAGAATGCCCGCGGTGTTTTTGGTTGGGGGTGTTTGCAATAACGGGGTGTCGGATAACGATATCGACGTCCTGATTCGCGGGCCTATCGATGACGATACACTCCACACGATCAAGTTTCGTCTCGGGCGCGCGTTACCACCTCGAATATCCAAGCGCGTATCGTTTTTGAATGGCGAGACCGGGCCGTTTACAAGTCACGTGCCTCTTTACGATTTGGTTCTCGTGCCGCACGAGAAGCGCGATCTGATTGCGATGTCAGCAGAACCCGTGATTTCGCAAGACGATCCATTGTTGGATTGGCCAGAAAAGCCGGGTAGACGCCCATTCGTCGTACAATTTCATTTTAGAGGGGCTTCTCTGCACTGCGACTTGAGAATTCAAGTTAAGGATTACTTGATAGGATGGACCCTTGCACTGCAACGTGCTGGGACGGTTCCCGACGTAAATACTGTTGAGGCCGGGCGAAAGATTGCACGACTGTTTGACGTCGAGGGATCTGAGTTTACAAAGCCTTTCATTCTTCCCGATCGAATCTTCGCGGTGCCCAAAGCACGGCAACCGGTCGAGTGGTTAGCCATTGACGGCCGCGTATTTCCTCCTGGCAAGGTTGGCGCGACTTCCGAAGAGGATGGCGTTATCGTGGCGGTTTTGCGCGAAACAGGCGCGGAATGGGGGCTGCAGAAACCTCAAAGTCACGAATACTTCTTTACGGGCGATGATCGGTTTGCGGGGATCCTTTTCTTCCGCGCGTTGGTTGGCGAACGTGGGAAGCCGGAGGGCCTCGAGAATTTGACCCCAGAGGGCGAGGTGTTTTGGACGTGCGGGTTTACAAAATTGTTACTGCCCGGGGTGTTGAACGCGCGCGCGGTCGAAACGAAATCGATGCCGCCTATTGGTCAGACAGGAATGCCGGAGACTCTTGCGGAGGTCACACCGAAGGAATTCAGGTTCTGGGAGGCGGATACGGAGAAGGATGCGCTTGAGACGCGCGATGCGCTTGTGCGCGCAAAAGTGTTTCGGGATTCGAACATCATTCTAACGGATGCGGAATTCAGGTTGGCTACGACCAAACGAATGTTTCTCCCGTTCGACCCATCTGATGACGATTCAGTCCTCGAGAAGCAAGCGACGAAGGTTGCGTTCACACTCACCTGGCAATCTTTTAAGGGACAGACCGTAATCCGTTCGGTTCCGTCAAGGCAGGTATGGCACTTGATAATTGCCGATACTGACGATGTGGGCGTTACGGATTATGAACTGCAACGCGATCCTTTATCGGGTGAAGAAGCGATCATGGCTGTTGCACAGCGTGGCGATAAAGAGCTCCTTGCATTCGAGGGTGATGTCCCTCCGGGTAAATCTATCGGAGGTCGGGTTTTGAACGCTACGAAGGCGACCCCGTCCGAAATGCGGATTCAGGATAAAGGGCATGCGGAACTGCTCGACGATCAGCAAACGTTTAAAAAGATTCGGTTTGTGGGCGGAAAGTTGAAAGGCATCTTTACGCTGGTTCAAGAGGAATCCGATTCCGCGATTTGGCAGTTAATCCCCGGTTCCGATCCCGCACGCTCTATTCCGGAAAAGAAGGTAACTTCCGTCGACCACCAGTTTACGGAGGAGGAAGCCCGCGCACGTGCGCATCAAGAACTTGGCGAGTTGGAGGTCCTAAAGCAAGAGCGTACTCGAGAGGACGGTACTCAAATCTGGGATCCTAATGAAGTGGAGTCTGGCGACGATAATGGAAACGATCGCGCGCGACTGCGGCCCCCGGCAATCTTCTCGCACATGAAACCCGCAAATCGGAAGATGAACGTGTTTACCGATCCAGATCTGGCGGCGGATAAATTCCTCGATGGTCAGGATGAGCTTATTGAGGCTGGTGTGCAGGTAGAGCCGAAGTACAACGGGTTCAATGCGATCGTCGAACGTTGGGATGCCAAAGTTGCCGATGATGTTCCGGACGGAGGCGTCCTTATTTTTGCGGAAGATACCAAGCAGGATCGTGCGCCGACGTTACAAGGGTTCGTAAAAGACATCGAGAGTATAGAGGGTAACTTCATTCTCGATGGCGAGATCATGGGCGTTGACGAATCCGAAGAGTTCATTCCTCGTCGCGATTTGGCGGCGTTTCGGGGTGATGGCCTGGTTGATGATTCATCGTTACGTTATCTCGTTTACGATGCTGTTTACCTTCCGCGCGATGGCAACCTGACGCAAGCGACTACTGCGGAGCGGCGGCGTGCGCTCGAACGGTTTTTTAGAGAGCACATCAAATCACAACGGTTTATTCTCTCTCCGAAGAAAATTGTTCGTAGCCGAGAGCAGCTTCGCGCAGCGATCGATTGGGCGTCCGAACAGAAGGGTAGCGAAGGCGCGATGCTTAAGCAGGTACAAGCTACCTACTCGCTTGGTGGGGAAAACGATCTGTTTGGTAAAGTCAAAACAGTTCGCGAAGTGCGCGCGGTTGTCGTTGAGATTCACGATGTTAAGGACTCCCTGGGCATGTTTAATTTCACGTGTGCAGTCGGTCCGATTTCCAAAGCAGACGTTGAATTGTGGGACGAAGTCGTTTTGGTTGGTGACCAACCATTTGTAGTTATTGGTACGACAGGGAATCGGAAGCTTCCCGCCAAGTTGGGCGACGTGCTGCTCGTTCAGACTTTCGAACTGTTGTTAGAAAAAGGACCCCCGGAAAAAATTAGTTGGTTTGGACCTGCACAAGCGCTTGAGGTGGTAGATGGCCCCGCAAATACGCTCGAAGAAATCAAAGCGCTTCTTAGATCTGGCGAAACTAAGTCGTTGAATTCAAACGATAATCTAGCTGCGCGTCTTTCTAAGGCAGGGCATTCTATTCGTATTCTTAAGGCAGATACTTCGGCCGATACGGGTGGTTTAAAAGATGAGCGCTTCGTCTTTGGAGTCGTTCTCGTTCCTGACGATACTGATAGTCAAGGCGAGGTTTACACCGCGCTCGAGGTAGAGAAAGCCGCGTACGCTTTCATGGAGTTTTACGGCAACACTTTTAAGTTGATGCATAAGGGGCAACCTATAGAAGGTGTAAGGATTCTAGAGAGTTATCTTACTAAGGTTCCGGAGACTCATGGCGGCGAAGAGTTGCCAATTGGCACGTGGCTAATGGCGGTGCGTGTGCAGGCCAATGAACTATGGGAAGCGATTAAGGCTGGTACCTTCACTGGATTTTCTATTGGGGGCACTGCTATAAAAGAGAGGTTGCAGTAGTAATAGTTCGTGGATTACTCTATGTAGAGGTTTCGAACCGTGACGGATTTTTGGAAATCTAATAGCTCAATTGCGTCGGCGCTTATTGCGCTCGGTATTGATCCTAGTGCACGATTCAGACTAACCGATATAATTCCAGAAGAGATTTCGATCGTGAACCGGGCAGCTAATAAGCGCCGGTTCCTCGTCGTAAAGAAGTTAGAGGGAGCCCAACCTATGAAAACAACCGTAAAAAAAGCAAGCATTCCGAAGCCCGTACACGCAGCGATGATGCGGGCGCTAACAGAATCTCTTGAGCGGCTTGTGTCCGTTGTTAACGGCGTGAAAGGTGCCGACCTTACGGACGAGCAGATGGACCCGCCGATTCCCGCAGAATTAAGTAACGAGGTTTCAGCGATCGCGCAGATTCTAACCGGGTTGGTTGAGGCGTATCCGTCCCCGACCGCGAAGGATGAACTCGGCACTTCAACTGAGGCGGGTCCCGCGCAGTTGTCACAGCTAGGCACGGAGGCCGCGGACAAACTGAAAGTTTTGGCGGCAGCCATCGCACAGATCGCAGAGGCGGAAAGCCCAGAAGCTTTGGCGCTTATTGCCCAACGAATGGTCGACACCGCGAAGAGCGCGGGTGTTGTGGCGAAGATGCAGGAGTTTGCTAACGCCCTCATAGGGCTCGCGCCTGAAGCTGGCGCGCCGGCAACAACTCCAGTAGTTCCTCCACCGGATCCCTCCGCGAGCGCAGTTGGCGGAACGGTCCCGGTGCCCGCGGTACAAAAAACAGGCGCGCAGGCGAATACTGCGCCCGCGCAAACTACGGAATCACAGCCTCCCGCTACTACCGTTGTGGATCCTTTGGTTGAGCAACCACTCGCGGAGCCCCCCAAAGAGGACGAGAACATTGAATGCGACACGACCGTTGCGAAAGCCGCGGAAGCGATCGCGTTATCGTTGACAGAGGTCGCGAAAGTTGGCGCGAAGATGAGCGGCGCGCGTTTGCAACGTCTACGCATGGCGGCGCAGACGTTGGTCGAGTTGATCGACGAGCTCGGGCGTACGTCGTCCGAGAAGAGTGCGGGTGGTCAGCCCGCGGTACCCGCCACAACTCCACAGGCAATTACGCCGTCTGCTGTTCTGCCTCCGGCGGCGAATCCAGTTGCAGTCGTTCAACCGCCGGCCGTCCCTCCCGTGGCGCAGCCCGAGATGGTGACGAAGGCAGAGTACGACGCGCTGGCAAATAAAGTGAACAAACTCTTGGAACAGCCGGTACCTCCGGCGTCCAGGCGGGAAGGAGTTTCTACGGGCGCGGGGCATAAATCACCGACCTCGCAACCGACGACCAAGCGGTCTTGGATCGTTTAACTAGCGTTCGGTGATAGAAACCAGAATTGGGAGAAACTACGATGCAAGAAAACAGAAGCATTATCCAAAAAGCAGATTTTCTCCTGGCACAGCTCGCGCCCGGAGGTCTGCTACTACCCGAACAGGCAAGACAGTTCGTTCGCCTGTTGATCGACAAAGCCGTCGTGATGCCGCTGATGACGGAAGTCAGCATGACATCCGCAAAGGTGCTCAAGGAGAAAGTACAGTTTGGTTCGTCCGTACTGCGTAAGGGGACTGAAGCCGTAGCGCTTCCGCTTGCTGATCGCAGCCGTCCGGATACCTCGAAAGTCGAACTGGACGCGCAGCTCGTGAAAGCGGAGTGTCGGCTCTCCTTCGAATCGATGGAAGACAACATCGAACAGAACCGATTCGAGCAAACCGTTCAGGAGATTCTTGCGGATCGTATTTCGCTGGACCTCGAGAACCTTGCATTCAACGGAGACACCACTTCGTTGGATACGCTGCTTATGACCTTGGATGGCTTTCTCAAGCAGGCGACTACGAACATCGTTCCGTGCGGAAGTGCGACTCTGAGCACCACGGTTCTTAAGGATGTCCTTAAGACCATGCCCAGTGCCTTCCGAATGGATCGACGAGCGCTGCGAAATCTCACAGCCGATGAAGCCGTGATCGACTATCACGACGATCTCGCGCTGCGAGAGACTACGCTTGGGGACGAACACATCCTTTCCGGCGAAACGCGCGGATACGGCGGTATTCCGTTGCTCGGCGTGCCCGTATTCCCGGTTAATCTGGGAGGCACAACCGACGAGACGAGCCTACTGCTAACCGACCCTGCGAACATGCTTTTCGGTATTCATCGGCAGATTCGGATCGAAACCGACAAGGACATTTCTGCCGGCGTGTACATCATTGTCATGAGCGCGCGCGTGGATTTCAAGTTCGCGCACGAACCTGCCGTCGTGAAAGCGACTGCTATCAAGGCCGTCTAAGTTTAACGAGGCTTGGACAACTAAGGTCAATTAAAAAAGTTTTACTTCAGGAGAAAATTCCATGGCAATTACGATTAACAGTTCTTCGGTCAGTCACCGGCAGACCAAGGCTCCCGGTTATTGGGTCAAGCTCAACGTGACGCTCGATGCGGCATATCCGAATCCCGTGGGGTATTCGGTCGTGAGCGCGTTGGGTGGCGGAACGGTGAAGTTTTCGCAGGTCGTCGCGTTTGATGATGGCGCGCTGAAGTTCCTCAGGGTCACAGTAGACGGGACGTTGCATGTTTATGCGGCTTCTGCCAACGGCGCGCCCGGCGCTGAAGCCGCAAACGGGTCAGATCAGCACCTTATCGCGGCAGCCGAAATCTCGGTGTGGTGCGAATAGGGAAACCTCAATCATAATACCTAACCGTCCTAATTAAGGGACGGTTGGGTGTTAGGGGAAGGATAGAGTCATGATTTTAGAAACCGTTAGATACGTACGCGTTAAGCCGTATAACCTACGCCAAGGGGCGCTCGCGAACCGTGTAACGGTTGGCGGTAAGATGTTCGAGGCGGGCAATTGGTATAGGGTTGCGGAAGACGCAGCTATCAAGCTCGCTGAACTTGCGCAAGCCACTGGCGTTCCGTTTTTCGATGTTCTTACGGAAACAGAATACAAAACCGTTTTCCAAAAGGATATGCGGGCCGCAATGGCTGCTGCGGGATTTCAGGGTTTATCTCTCCCGGAGGGCATTACAAATGCGCACGTGAAAACACATCGAACTGGTCCCTCAAAAAGTGAATTCGATGGCCTTGCGGCGCAGGTTGAAGATGTCGACCACTCTCACGCGGCACAGCTAATTTCGGAGGTTGCCCCCTCTGCGGCTCCCCTAAAACAAACGGACATCGAAGCTATGAGCATGCAGGAGCTTAAGGATCTCGCAGTTGATTTGGGCGTTGGCGTTAAATTTGGAACGTCGAAGGAAGCCCTTAAGAAGCAGATCAAGTCGGCTTCAGCCAGATAATCTTGGCCTCGATCGGCTGCGCTTCTGCGCTGACTGCGAACTCGCCCAACCTTTGTTTGTTTAATCGCACGAAGGTGTGTGTAAGGCAAGGATTTAGATTCGAGCACCCGGGGCAATTTTAGCGCAACGCGGGGGTTTGGCGAAGGGCGCGTTGTTTAATTTTTTCGGGCCGTTCCCCCCCAGTAGGTTATCGTTACATTTACACGCATCAGGCAGCGTGATACGTTTCTGTTTAGTCCTACACTAATCACGGTTGTAATTACACGTACCGTGTTTGTTCGACTACAACAACCCAAGGAGATCAATCCATGGCACATCTACAACGTTTGAGAATGAGAGCACAATTTGGCGCGGGGAACGCGATGCTTAAGGCCAACACGGGTGGCATAGAAGCTCGAAACAAAAGCGATTCTGCTTTTGCTGTAATTCGAGGAGCGTCGCCTGTTGGCGATGACGATTTGGTTACGAAGCGCTGGTTACAAGTTCGAGATGGTGTTGTGACGGGGCAAATCAATGGCGGAAGCCCGCCAGCGGTCGTCAACGGCGCGATGTACATCTGCTCGACGGCGGGCGGGGTGTATGTTTTGAAAACCTTATACCGTGGCGAAAGTGGTGCATGGGTTGCTTATACTCCCTATGAGGGGCAAGTGATCAAGACCACGGACGCCCTCGGTGGTGGTACCAGAACTTTCTTAGCTGACCACATTTACATATGGGACCAGGATACAACCGAGTGGCTCGACCAAGGCTCGGCCGCCGATCTCACTGCGCATACAGGATCAACAGCGGCGCATGGCGCGACGGGCGCTAACGTTGGAACGACGAATACTCAAACGTTGACGAACAAAACGCTTACAGACCCGGTTTTGAACGACACCGCCGGACCAACAAAGCAGGCGCACTTCGTCATGTCGAGCATTACGGCGGGGCAGAACCGCGCGCTCACGCTCCAGGACAAGAATATTACAGTCGCGGATGACGCCGACTTGGATACGCTTTGCCCCGGCATCCCAATGATGAATCGCTTGCGATTGCTAGGTGCTCCAGGCGCGGCAGTTGAGGGGAACACCGTCACGGTCGGCGCGGATGTTTACGAGTTTCGGGGGAGTACTCCACCTGCTGGTGGGACTGCTGGACGGATTTGGGTTTACAACGGGGCAAACTCAGCAGCATCCAGAACGAATCTGATCGACGCGATCAACGGCGTTGTCGATGCCGCGCGTATTACGAGAGACGGAACCAATACCGAACTGGTTATTGGCGCCGCTGGGATTACAACTGGAGATGTCCTCGTTCGATCGGCCGTGTCTATCGGAGGGACGCCGGCACCATCGGCTACTCCCATCGCGTGCGCGGAGACGCTGGCAACAGCCGCTGACGTGTGGGATGCGGCAAATACCTATAGCGGGATCGCGCAACAGCCAAGGCAAACTGCGGCGGTTGCAATTACGCTCAGCGCCGAGATGATCGCCAAGGGTAACATTCAGTCGTATTTCAATTTCACCCCGCGATCGGCCATCGTCGTTAACAGATCCAGACCGCAAAACGAGGTCTATACGATTACCGGAAACGCGGTAAGTTTGACCTTGGCTGGAGGAGCAAGCCCGAATAACCAAGCTGCGGATGTAATCGACATCCTCGCTTTTGCGTAATCAGTTAACACATGAATTATGCGGAAGTCATAGCACTAGCCATTGGCGCTATCGATGGTTTTAACCGTGACTTCCGCACACACACTCCATTCGTTAGCGGGACTCCTCGCGCTGTAGTTAATGGGTTAATTTATAATCAAGAGGATGAACAGTTTGGTTTGGTCGAACTTTCTGGCGATGAAGTTCGGCTTAACGTTGCGCCTAAAACAGGATTTAACGTGCAGTTCTTTTATCGAGAAATTCCCGTGGACTGCAGCCCATTCGATCCAGATGGAGTGCTGCCGTAGTTGAGGTTATACGATGCCAGAATTACCTCGAGGCCAGGCGAATACCACAGATAACATTAATTGGTTTACCTCTATTGGGGGTGTTAAAACCGATATGTTTCTTGTGGAGTTTCAAATCCTTTACATCGGCGGGGGCCTTCCGGGCATACAGGTGTTTCCTTTGGCGGGTTGGGAGAATGTCACCGCCGCACCAGGGCGCTTTGCCACAGGATCCTATTACGCTTACGATAATACGGGTGCGCGCGGTTGGACGCCCGATCTCGCGGCTACGGTAGGAACCTACAGAATCAATTGGCGTTGGAAGTACCAATCTGGTTCCGCGTACCAAACAGGCGCGGAAGACTTCAGCGTGTTGCTCGATTCGTCGGGGTCCCCTGGTTACGAGGCGATGTACTGTACTGTCGCGGACATGCGCGACGAGGGCGTTCCATCGACAGGGGTAAATGCCGTAACCGACGCGCGCCTTGAGATTTTGATTCGGCGTGTTTCGCAGATGATCGACCAGTATACGAATCGCTGGTTTGAACCGCGCAATATGACATTCAACGTGGATGGATTGGGGACCGAGATCTTGATGCTCGAGCATCCGATAATTCAAGTGACCGCTGTCTCGGTAGACGACGTGGAGATGTCCCTCGACGATTTGATTATTTATAATAGGCACGTCACGCAGAATCTTCGCAGTCCCGATGATCGTGAAAACCCTAAGATCGAGGTAAGGAAAGCATTTGAAGGCGAGTTGGAGTTCTTACTCGGAATGGGGATCTTCCCAAGGGGTCAGCAAAACATCGAAGTCGTCGGGGTCTTTGGTTATACCGACCACGATGGATCGGTCACCGGTGTGACGCCTTTGATGATTACCGAAGCTGCAAAATGGATGGTGTTGCGCGAGCTTACACCAAAATACAGCGCTTCCGGTGAAAGCGAGAGTTGGCGGGTTATCAGTCAGCGCACGCGTGATCAGGCGATTACGTATGCTAATCCCGGGTCTTTGGGCGTTGTGGGTGTTGGTTGTTATACGGGCGATACTAAAATCGATAGGATTCTAATGCAGTACGCGGCGCCGCCGCGATTGCGATCGGCTTAGGAATGACACGTGGACGGCTCATATTCAGGTACCTTGCCGACATTGCGTCTTTGAATACTGTTGGAACTGCAGCTATCGTGGGCGGCGGTTACGACGACGAGTTCAGGGAGCCTAAGATCGTCGCGCCCGTAAGCGGTTCCTCACGCGGAGTTGTGAGCCGTGCGGAAACGACGATAACTTTACCATGCCAAATTGAACCGCAGGTTTTCGAGGATCTTCAGATGCTATCGACTGGGAGGTCACCGAATTCTACGCTTGCGCTGTGCTTTCACTTTAAGGACCTCGAGGATTTGGGTTTGATCGAGGCTGCTACTGGAAGGCCTAAAATTCACATCAACGATCGTCTCGATTCGATCCGAGATTTTAAAACAGGCGCGTTGATCGAAAAGATTCCAAATCCGCCGGGGTTCTTTGCTACCCAGGTTCAATCGAGGTCATTTGGCCTTACAGCGCTTAAACGGAATCTGTTGCTGGTTACCTTTGAAGAGCGCGAACTTTCGACAGCGGGCACCGCATGAGCATAGGTGTAAGCCGCTACGGCGATTGGGTA